>Ga0172378_10003277_pt1 | contig 15250 bp, 16 predicted proteins | sample GrowelOW332metaG_FD_119755 | JGI IMG/M metagenome (GOLD analysis project Ga0172378, IMG submission 119755) | Groundwater microbial communities from an aquifer near a municipal landfill in Southern Ontario, Canada - Pumphouse #3_1 metaG | ecosystem: Environmental > Aquatic > Deep subsurface >... | reverse complement strand
ACATTATTATTTTTTAATTGTTGCATAACCCTGCTATCAATTATTGGCATATTGCCATCCATACCTGTTATTCCACTCGAATATATGATTAAAGGACCAAGGGGCTGATACCCCTTAGCCTTAATCCAATTTTCTAACATTTGCACTTGCTTATCTTGAGCAAGTATTTCTTCTGTTGGTACTTTCCTTGACAAAACATTCACCAATTTTAATACCTTATTTTCTCTAAATTCTATTTTTTGCATTGCGTACATTTTATCCTCTTAATAAAATATATAATCCAAATCAAAGCTACTACAATTGTATCAATAATATAGCATAATAGAGCAGTTATGTTGAACCCATATAAGGCAAAATACCCGACTATTAATGTACTTAACATCAAAAAATATAAACACGTAAAAATTATAACAAATTTTAGTTTAAGCCTTATGCTTTTCAATGTAATAAAGTATTGGATAAGTATATCAATTGTACATATTAAAGAAAATATGTATATTCCATACCTTGCTATATTCTCTTTTCCCCAAAATACATATACTAAAGCGAATAAAGCTACACTAATATATGAACCAATTAATATAATTTTACTTTTTTTAGTAAGAAATTTAAGCTTTTGATTATTCAAAGCTTGAACATCTTTATTGAAATATAAAATAAATTGAAAAAAAGCCATTAATATTGTTGCAATAATAATTAATACAATCATCATTATCTCCCAACATAATATAGTGCTGTTATACCAAAAACTTTATGTGAAGTAATAGTATATTCTCCATAATCACTATAATATTTAATAGCAGCAATTAAATTTGCAAAAGCATACGTACCACCTACTATACCTTTAATTGCCAATAGCACTCCAGCAATACCACCTATAATTGTTGCACTGCTAGCCGCAGCCAATGCAATGCCTTTAACAGCGCCAATCGCATTTGCCCCTGCCCTCACTGCCAATTCACATATACCATCTAGGTTAGTATATTCCGTAACATATTTACGCCCTCCGTCGACATACATCATTTCTTCTTGATCCATTTCCACAAAACCTTGTGGCAAAACCAAATTACTTTGTCTTAAAGCCATTTCCATAATTTTTTCTCCTTCAAAAATTTTATTTGTTAAATGCATTATTGCAATAGCTATTACTACAAATAAAAAAGCCATAACAACTAGCATACTAACATCCTAGTAATTAATGGCATCTGGCTGTCTCACTTAATGAGACCCTTTAGCTTTGCGTCCCTACCTCACAATAGGTTTGCCCTTTATCATAATTAAATTTTACATTATTTACCATTTTGTGTTAATAAATTTTTCATATTCCCTAACCTAAATACAAAATTAGACATAATTCGACACAACTAAATTATTTAATCAAATTTTTTAATTATATCTATATGAACATATAAATTTTATAGTAAAAAAAAGCCACACTACTATTTCTAGCAATGTGACTCAAAGTTTTTTATTAAAACATCTCATTCAACTTTTCCGCTGCTTCTTTATCTACACTTTTAATAAAATGGGTATAGACATCGGTTGTGGTGCTTGTTCTTGCGTGTCCTGCTCGTGCTGAAACTATGGATACAGGAACTCCTGCCATAATTTGTAGTGTTATATTGGTATGTCTTATTGAATGTACATTGAAATGTCTTAAATTTGCTTTATCTAGCACTCTATCAAGCCATTTATTTAAAGTTTGCGGATATATTCTTTCACCAAAATCATTAGCAAAGACTGCATTTGATTTTACCCATTTGTCACCATATTTTATGCTTTCATTTTGTTGCCACTTTGATATGAACCCAAAAAATTAAGGGTGTCGCTTACTTTAAATAACTTTTGTAATTTTTCATTATTTATTTACTTATCATTTTTAAGCAAATCAATTATTTGTTTCCTTTTGATTATTGAAAAAGAAAATAAACATGATGTAAATAAAGATACAATATATGCAATAACAATAATTAATACTTTTTTAATAGGATATATTACTATAGTTGACCCTAGCATTACCTTTAATATGAAGGATATCAATACCGTAAAACAAACACTTATAAATAGAGCACATGCTAATATAATAAAATTCTCTAAAAACACAATTCTTCTTAATGATTTAGTCAACATTCCTATTGAAGTTAATATCGCAAATTCTTTTCTTCTCATAATAATATTAGTAAATATTGTATTAAATATATTCAAAATGGATATCATAATTATAATAATCATAATAATATCAATAAAAAGACTAATAATACTTATAGTATTTAATTGTTTTTCGTAAGAATTTGAATGGTTGTTTATATAAATGCTTAAATCGTTTGTTTTTTTAAATTCTAACATTTGGTCATATGAATATTTGTGATTTTCACATTCAAAAAACATTTTAATAGCATTAGGAACTTTCTTAAGATAAAATTCACTATCAGCCAAAGGCATAAATAACATTATACCATCAATATCCAAATAATCATATAATACTTTCGGAAAGTTTAAGTTATTTGTGTCAATAATTTTTATATCCAAATTTTCTATGATTGTATTGTCAATTAATGGCTCATTCATTAAATTAATATTTTGAATATCTTTATTAAATAGATTCAACTTTGTAAAATTTTCACTGCTGTAATCCGTAATCTTTGCTATTGCAGGAATAACTCTTTTGGAGTTTTCAAAATCTTCTCCCATATATATAAGCAATTCGTTAAATATATTATCATTTAAAATAACATAATTTATTGGGATAGTATCCATTTCATTTTTTTCAACATAATTTCTTACTTGCTCATTTATATTTGGATTATCTGTCACTGAATAATAGCCCAAAACATCTTGGACTGCCCACCAACTTTTATTAATACCTTTCATTTCCGACATTGGTTTATAAATATTATCTATTGCATAATTAAACTCGTAACTACTGGAATTACAACTAATATCATAGACAATATTTACTTCTTCTTCTATTTGCGTTTTTGCAGTTGTCAATACAATATCCATTGAAGCAAACAGAATAATACTAATTAAAATAGAAATAATAGTAAATTTATATTTATTTTTATAACGTTTAAAGTTTTTGCGAATAAAATCAAATTCCCAAAATGAACTATGTTTATTTCTTTTACTAGTTTTATTAGATTTTATTCTTATTATTTCGTTTTGCCTAACCCCAGATATAATATTTTTTCTTAAATTCAAAACAAAAGGAACTAAAGATGATATCAATATTATCGCTAAACCAAGCCCTATAATTAGTAATATTGAATTCACTGTTATATTTAATTTAAATACTATATTCGCATAACTAATTAATTCAATATAAGTTACAATAGTATTAAAAGAAATTTTTAAAAGTCCAATTCCAATTAAAATTGAAATTGGCACTACCAGTAATCCTAATATTAAGTTTTCAACAAGGGTAAACAATAACAATTGTTTATTTGTGGCTCCTATTGAAGCGAGCAATAAATATTCCTTAGAACGCTCATTTAATGTCATCATATAAGAATTATATATTAAAACAAATGCTACAATAAGCACTAATAACACTAAAATAACAGCAATAATCCTAATTGCATTGCCTACGCTTTCACCTTCTTGTATAATTAATACATCCAACAAATCTTTATTGAGAATTATATCATTAGATCTTTCATCTACCAATGAAAGGGCATCTTTGGGATTTTTAAGTTTAATATAAGCTCTATCATATACATTGATGTCTTTATACGTCAATATTGAATAACCTGGCGAAAAGGAGTATTCCATATATGAAAGAGTGTCGCAAAACCCAACAACATTATATTGCGCATCATATTCATTGGTTATAAACTCAACTTCTTCTCCTAAATAACTCGCGTTCTGCCATCGTATTCCATACTCTGACATTCTATCACCTAAACTAAGATTGAGACTACTTCCTATTTCTACTCCATAAAGCTCCGCATAATCTGTGGGCACTACTACTTCTGTGTTTTTGTGGGGAAATCTCCCTTCAACAATGCTAACAGGCATCATTTCAGGATAATTAGTATCAACAGCCATTATATGCAAATATGGCTTTTTAAGATTTTTTACATTCTTAATATGTGAGTAACCCAAGTTTTTAAGCTTAGTATAAGAATCCACTTTATCTTCAATTGATTTATAACTGGAACCATCAACATCATTTTCGATACTTATATGCCAATCTCCCTTATTCTGAATTGTAGTTGCAATCATAGAACTTTTATAGCTGTAAAATAATATAATTATAGATGTCAACAAAATAACCGACAACATAATTCCAATAGATGTTATTAATGTTCTTACAAAATTTTTCTTTAATGACCTAAGCGATAAAACTATTATGCTTTTCATTTTCTTTCGTCTCCAACTATTTTTCCATCTGCAATAGTTATTATCCTACTCGCCCTTTTAGCCACTTCATTACTATGTGTTATCATAAAAATCGTTTGATTAAATTCAACATTTAGCAGTTCTAAATATTTTATTATTTCTTCACTATTTTTACTATCTAAATTTCCCGTAGGTTCATCCGCAAGAATAATTTTAGGATTGTTAAATAATGCCCTAGCAATAGCGACTCTTTGTTGTTGACCACCTGAAAGTTGATTTGGCAAATGCTTTCTTCTATCCATCAAATCAAGTTTTTCTAATAAAGAATTTAGTTTATCTTTATCTATAGATTTTCTATCAAGCCTAACAGGCAATAGTATATTCTCCTCAACAGTCAAAATTGGAACAAGATTGTAAAATTGATAAATTAAACCTATATTATTCCTTCTAAATATAGTCACATAATCCCGTTTTTTGGTGAAAATATCTACATTGTCGAAAAAAACACTTCCACAATCAGGTTTATCCAAACCCGCAATAAGGTGAAATAGGGTAGATTTCCCCGAACCAGACTCCCCAACCAAAGCAATAAATTCACCTTTTTCTATATTTAATGATAAGTCATCTACTGCTACAACTTTAGTCTCTCCAATAACATACGTTTTTGTTAAGTTCCTTACTCTAATCATTTTTCAAATTACTCTTATCATATTTTGAAGTATATCTTTCTCTTATATATTCAACATTCTGATTTTCATATGCATCTAATATATTTAGGTAATTTGTTTCTTCATGCAAATTTCTAATATTCTCGATTTTTAGATTTGAATTCTGAGCTGAAGCCCTAATTTCACCTGACTTTAAAGCGTAAGTACAAAATATGTAATAATTATCTACTTGAGGAAGTATATCGTCTATAAATATATATTTATATTTATATTCTTTATCCAAACCACCCTTTTTTATTAATTCAATTTCCTCATTAACTATCAGTTCACCTTTAATGTTTTCTATTACTTGAACAGCATAAACCGTTTCGGGTATTTCAGATGGGGTATCGAAAATGGTTTTTTTATAAGCAGTAACTTTTGCCACAAAAACATAATCCGTATTACCGACAACCTCTTGTAAATTATAAGTATCTATAGAAAAACTTGCTTTAATTGTGTTTACTGGAACATCACTAGATGCAAGTAATTCATATTCTTCTTCTTTTGATAAGTTTTTGGTACAACCAAACGAAATAATCAAAACACTTAAAATAAGTAATAATAAAACTATTTTTCTTTTCATTTTTAGCCTCCGTAATTTATATTCTAATATAAATAACCCCGTGATAATTAAATAGCATCAGGATTATTTATATAAAGTTTTAAGTTTGGTTCTTGTAAATCTATATGAAATAACTTATTAAATTATTGAAAATATGGGAACACCATATTCTTAACTGATATGTATTTATTCATAATTAAGATATGAAGCATCATAGCCATCTTTATCATCTTGAATCAAAGTGGTTTGAGACCTAATCCCCTGTTTCATTATACTACCAGTTACACTATTATTTTCATCTAAACCCAATGCATGTCCAAGTTCATGCATCATAGTTTTCTGTCTTTCTCCTGCAGACATAGAAACATAATAATGATCATTCAACTTAATTTTACCACCACTACTACAATATGCAACTGCTGCATCAGAAGAACTATCATCATAATCCGATACAAATACATCTTGTATTATTTTCCAACTATCAGGTCTTATAACACCCGACTTGTGAGCATTCCATACATTTATACTTGCCCCCAATGTACTCGAATATTTAGTAGAATAGTCATAATCTAAATGACCTCCATTGTCTATCAAATCCCACGACAGTAATTCATAAGCTTCTGCTTGGTTATTAGCCAAACTAAAGCCCATAAATACTACACTACATAAAAGCACAGTTGCCAAAATTGTTATTATGATTTTACCATTTTTTATTAATTTGTTCATGATTTGCCTCCTTAAAATATTTTATTTATTATTACAAATTCCCAAACTTATTGTGAATTAGACAACACCTATTATGTCTTTTTTCATAACTCTACCAAAATTTCTACTATCATAACTATGTTCATAATTGTCACCAACTACAAAAAATTCATTTTCGGACAAAATATAAGAAAAATTTGAATAATCAAAATCTCCAGGTTTTAAATCTAGTAAACCATTAATATACAATTGAGATTTCCTCATTTCTATACAATCACCCTCAACGCCAACAATCCTCTTAATTATCTTATTTCCATTATAATATAGCATTACTACATCATTTCGACTTATATTACTTTCTATTTTATTTACTATTATATAGTCTCCAGATTGATAGGTTGGTGACATTGAATTACCTCGGACTTTAACCAGGCTAAAAGCAAAAAACTGTATAACATTTATAGCTAGACTAATAATAATTATTATACATAAAACAATAACTGCTTTTTGATTTCTATTGCTATCAAAATTTTGCTTTTTCATACATTCTCTCTTTACTTTTGATTATAATAACATTATATCTAATAGAGTAATTTAAATCAATAGTCAAACAGACAAATTAATATATAACCATGTCGAGATATGTCGCTTTGTGACTACGTCCCACAAGAATAAAATAAATCAAATACTGGCTATAATATATTTATTTTGAAATTATTAGTTATGACTTATATATAAGTTGATTCGGATTAAAAAGGCACAAAATACAAAAAGAGCCACACTACTATTTCTAGTAATGTGGCTAAAATCAATTATGCAAATATAGCATCAAGCTTTTCATCAGCATCTCTATCTACACTTTTGATAAAATGGGTATACACATCACTTGTGGTGCTTGTTCTTGCGTGTCCTGCTCGTGCGGATACTATGGATACAGGAACTCCTGCCATAATTTGTAGTGTTATATTTTTATGTCTTATTGAATGTACATTGAAATGTCTTAAATTTGCTTTATCTAGCACTCTATCAAGCCATGTATCATAATTTTATGAATAAATTTCTCTGTTTCTTCGCCAAAAAGACATATTCAACATCGAATATGCCTTTTTTATTGCCTAAACTCTATTTTATTGCCATTTCTAGCACCTAAATTATTACTTATTTATCCATTATTTCTTGCTTTTCTATTCAAAATATACCTAAAAAACTTTTACCAACCTATTTACCACCCTGCCTAGAAAAATTAAGGGTATAACTTACTTAAAATAACTTGCTTATATTCTAGCATTTACAAATGAAAAGATTAATAATGAACATAAAAAAAATAGCCACACTACTATTTTATCAATTATTTTTCACTTTCTTTTTGCAAACAAATTTTTTCCTTGATTATTATGGATTTTACAACTATTCCAAAAAATTCAATTATAGGCTTAGTTTAATTTTTTTATAAAAATATAAATTTTATATATTAGTTCAATATTCATATTACTACTATTGAAAAAGTAAGTCGCGGCGAACTAAGGGAATAAAAAAGGATATTAATTAATTATTTATTCTTAAAATGATAAACAATTAGAGTATTTTCTATATTTTATCCCTTAGTCAACAATCCTATAAACAATACCTACTAAACCAGAACCTGTATGCACGCCCATAACAGGACTAACACTACACATATAAATATTTCTGACACCTTTTTTTCCTTTATATATTGCAAAAAGTTCATTAGCTTTGTCTTCTGCATCGCCTTGCAATATGGCTATATCTACTATTTTTTCATCTATTATATCATTGAACTTTGCAAGCATCTTTTTTATTGCAAGATTATAATTTAATGTCTTTATCACACTATAATATAAACCTTCCTTGTTTATTGAGATAACAGGTACCACATGAATCAATGTTCCAATTGCCCCTGATACTTTTCCTATTCTTCCACCTTTGACCAAATATTTTAATGTGGGTATGCAATAAAATCCATTTGATTTTTCATTACTTTTTTCAAGGTGATTTAATATTTCTTTTGCTGATTTGCCTTGTTCTTTTTGTTCTATTGCATCTATCACAAGCATGCCCATAGCCATTGACAATTTCTTGCTATCAAATGAATGCACGATCAATTCTTTTTCTTCTTTAATAGACATATTTATTGTTTGAAACGTTCCACTCATTCCTGAAGATATGGAAATAATTATAGCTTCTTTATATCCCTCTCCTTTTATTTTTTCAAATAATTTTGCTACATCATTTGGCGTTGGTTGTGATGTTTTTGGAATAATATCAGGCATCATTTTGTATATTTCTTGTGGATTTATATTAACACCATCAAGAAAATGACTTCCATCTGGCATATTAACATAAAGAGGTAAAATAAATATTTTTTTATCCTCAATATATTCTTTTGGCAAATCACAACTACTATCTGTAATAATTGCTATATTTTCTTTGTTCATTAAATTCTCCTTATAAAAAAAATCATATTTCTTTTTTTGTTTTTCCCTTATTCATTTATTAAAAAAATCCCAATATAAATTTTATAATTATTATTAAATTTTTGTATAATAAAATTCATAAAAAAAAGACCCCTAATATATAAATTTTACATCTAACTAATTCGGTTGTCAACTACAAAAAACGCCATACTACTATTTCCAACAATGTGATTCAAAATCTTTTATAGCAACATCTCATTCAACTTTTCTTCGGCTTCTCAATCTACACTTTTTATAAAATGTATATAAACATCAGTTGTTGTGCTTGTCCTTGCGTGCCACTCGTGCGGATACTATGGATACAGGAACTCCTGCCATAATTTGTAAAGTAATATTTGTAAGTCTTATTTAATTTATTTTTAAAATTCCATAAACTTAATCGTTTTACGTTCAAAATAGCCCGCCAAAAAGACATATTCATAACGAATATGCCTTTTTTATTGCATTTGTTTGACTTTATTGCCATTTGTAGCACCCAATTTATTGCTTTATTTTTAATTATTTAATGATTTTACATTCAAAATTACACTTAAAAAAATTCACCACCCAAAATGCCGCCCTGCCCTAAAAAAATAAGGGTGTATCTTACTTGAAATAACTTTTGTAATATAAATTTATTTATTTATATTTTAATCTTTTTTAATAAGTAAAAGAAGACCAAATTTTACTTTGGTCCTCTTTGTTATTTTTATTACTAATATATTTTTTAATTATTTTTTATCTATTATAGTAATATCCATTTCTACGACTACAGCCATTTCTATGATTGTTATTATGTCTACCGTTGTGATTATGATGACCACAATGATTACCATTACCTCCATGATTATAATCATCATTATTTATATTTTCAGAATCGGAGCTTTGATTACTATCTACATCAGTTTCTTCCATATCGAAAAATGTTGAATATCTATTTATTAGAAATTCAATTGTTTCCCAATCAAGCAAACCTTTTCCCATTGATATTTTAAAATATTGAATATTAAATGCATCAAATACTACTTCTGGTATATAATGATTTTCCGAGAATTCTTCATATGTAAATAATCCGTATTCTTCAACATCCGATTGATAAGCTACTTCATCAATTTTCATAGTCTCCGCGTTAACATTAAATATATTAATTAACCCTTCAGTAGCACCTGGCATTGAAAGCATACCATTAACATAGAAACACAAATGACCATAAGTTACAGGACTCCATGCTGTAGTATATTCATTGTAAATAACAACATCGATAAGTTGAACTGCAGTATAAGTCATATTGCCATTACTGTCTTCCGATTGCTTATTATACCAATGTCCTATATATTTATCGGCATCATCTCTAAAAAATACATATTTATTAAGGTCAATGTCCCAAAATGCATGTTCATCTATAACCTTGACCTCAGTTCCATCCGAGAAATATGCATGTATAATTTCATATTCTGTATATGGATCACTATCAATAAACATCATTGGTGCAATATCAAAACTTCCTGTCTCTAAATTCCAAACTAAAAGATTTTCATCACCTGTTAAGTTTTCAATAGCTACTTGACTGCCATCAGCAAGAGTAATAAGTGTTCCTTCGTCAACACAAGCAGCGGGCCTATCAACAATAAATTTATAAGTTTTTGTATCTGTATCTGTCCAAGATGAGCGTTTCAATTTACTAGTAAGAGTCAATGTATATGTATCATTAGACAAACTTGATGTATTAATTGTAAAAGAAGTATTTCCGAGTGAAACTGGATTTACTTTAGGAACAGTAACAGTACTAACATGCTCGTCATTTCCTCCAATTTGTGTAATTTCACCAGCACTATTTTTTAATTGAAAACTTACAGTGCCACTTATTGTATTCCAAGCATTCCTATATGAATTTGTACTAAGTAAAAAGGAAAGCTTTGTACTTGCTGTAAAAACCATTATATTAGAGGAATTCACATTACAATCCATTGCCTCTCCAACGGTCATATCTACTTTCCCATTCCAATAATATGTGCTTCCACTATAACCGAAACCACTAAATGCTCGAGTCCTAATCGAAACCCTTTCAAGACATTTTTGAGCATTTAATCGACCCCCCGAAACACAAAGACCACTTAATGCTGTATATTTTGTAGCTGTATCAATTATAACCGATTTAATATGTGCAGAAATCTCTGCAGTACTCATATTAGTTGATTTTGATCTAACATAATTCAACATTAAAGCCGCTGTCCCCGTTACATGTGGTGCAGCCATGGATGTGCCACAACAAATAGTACTGGTATATGCATTGTGTGGAGTTGTAGTTAAAATAAACTCGCCAGGCGCAAAAATACTTACAGAGTTTTCTCCATAATTCGAACCACTCCAACGATTGCCATCTTCTTTAATCGCTCCTACAGAAATTACATTATTCTTATCAGAATAATTTGTTGGATAACGTGGAGTAATGTCATTATTTATATTTTCATTGGATGCAGCGCAAATCAATAAACCATTATAATTACTAATTGCAGCAGAATGAGCAGAATTATATGGTGCTGGAGAACCATCTAAATATTCATAATTAAAGCTAGCATTGATTATCCAAACATTATGATTTGCTGCATAAACTAAACTATTTACTAAATCATGACGATCAAGAAGAAGAAATCTAACATCAGCAATGCCAGATACTCCTATACTGTACCCACAAAAGTAGACACTTAATAAAATCAAGAGTACCTATAAAGTGGACAAACTTAAAATCAAAAATCCAACAAAGTAGACATATAACAAAAATATTGGTATAATTCAAGTCTACTTTAAGGGATTCACAATCATAAAGGAGATCTAATATGGAAAGACCAACATTCACAAATGATGAAATAACTATTCTCAACAATTCAACATATGTAGTTAATGCAACAGAAAAAACTGTTTCATTTACAAAAGAATTCAAAGAACTGTTTTGGGCAAAGTATTCAGAAGGAACATCACCAAGACAAATTGTCGTTGAGGCTGGGTTTGATGCTGCAATGTTTACTGACAACCGATTATGGGGACTTGTTACAACGCTTCGCAGACTTAAAGAAAAAGGTTTACCTTTTACTAATGGTAGAAATCACACTTCTAAAAAGTCTAAATTCGATATGCCTAAAACTCCAAAGAAACCAAAGTTTACACTCGCTAATGTTACCGACAAAGATATAAAAAAACTCATGCATCAAGTTGCATATATGTCACAAGAACTAGAGTTTCTAAAAAAAATTATTTTAATAGACGGAGGCAAGAAGTCAAAATGATTATTAATGGCACTCCGTCAGTAAAATTTGGTATTATTAAAGAAATGACTTCAAGAGATAACAATTTACTCAACATTGATTACTTGTGTAAGATTGCAGGAGTTTCACGTTCTGGATATTACAAATGGTTACATTCATCTAATAATCGCTTAAAATCATTGTTACAAGATGAAAAGGACTTTGAGATTATTTTAGAAGCATATAAATTTCGTGGATATTTTAAAGGTGCTCGGAGTATTTATATGCGACTTTTACATCATAATCCTCCAATCATTATGAATGTTAAGAAAATTCGACGTCTTATGGATAAATTCAATCTTTATTGTCCCATTCGAAGAGTAAACCCTTACAGACAAATGGGAAAAGCATTACAAGCATCAAAAATAGCCCCTAATTTACTTAATCGTGAGTTTCGCGCACACGGTGCTAGAACTGTTTTATTGACAGATATTACATATATTCCTCGTTATAGTCAAAGCGATGAAAGAAAATTTAGCTATCTTTCAGTAATTATGGATGCATATACAAAACAGATTTTAGCATATGTTTTAAGTCTTAATTTTGATGTCGATTTCGTTCTTAAAACCGTTAACATATTAATGAAAAACCATAGATCTGAACTTAAAACTGATGTTTTAATTCATTCAGATCAAGGTTGCCATTATACAAGCCATCGCTTTGTTGAGATTTTATGAAACAATATGCTCCGTCAATCTATGTCTAGAAGAGGAAATTGTTGGGATAACGCTCCTCAAGAAAGTTTCTTTGGACATATGAAATCCGAAATCAACCTCAATGCTAGTGATGATCATACAATTCTACAACAAAAGATTGATGATTGGATAAATTATTATAATAATGAAAGATGTCAGTGGGGACTTGCAAAATTATCTCCAAACGAGTATTATGAATATATAAGAACAAATATCTATCCAATACCGAATACAATTAATAACAATATAACTAATGGGGCTTTGCCCCAAACCCCAGAGTTTAACGCATTAGTTTCCAGAAAGGCAACTAATAGAAAAGACGACTAACTTAGCCGCCTTCCTGCAAACCTTAACAGGTGCTCAGGTCGCACTCCTGCGTTTCCCTATCCCCCTGTCAAGTAAAGCTATTATATTATACAACATAATTACAACAAAAAAACCTTGATTTAAAAAACTGTCTACCAAATGGGATACACTTCACTCCTATTCCGTTATTTGCTTTTGCCCCTATTATTCCCGCTACATATGTACCATGAGAATCTGCTCCATTAATAGTAAAATTTTCTTGCAAAAACAAACCATCCAAATCTTCATGATTTTTTTGAGCACCACCTTCTAATAGCCCAACTATTACAGAATTATTACCACTTTCTATATTCCATGCTTGTTCAGCATTTATTCCATATGTACCATTAAGCCCCCATTGATTAGTAAAATGTGGGTCATTTGGAGTCGAAGCATCCTTAATTATATAATTATAAAATGGGTCTACGGATAATACTATATCCAATTTTGATAATTCTTCAATAGCTTGTATCACCACCTCTTTACCATTTTCATTTGATTTTAGATATATATCTAGTATTTGATGAAAAGTATCAGCATTCCATAATTCATTAGTTTTAATTTCATCAACAGAAATCCACCCTTCTATTGATTCAATTTCTATATTTTTTGCTACTTCCTTAATTTGATTAAAAACAGTATATTTATCAGATTTTAAACTATATTCATGTTTAATAACCACCTGCAATCGAGCTTCTTGAAAATCATCATTAATTGATATCGATTGCTTATCTCGTATAATCGCCTTATCTACATCATCTAAATCAAAACTTTCACTATATGCAAAAGCATTATTTTGTGACGTTGAAATACCACACAAAATCACAAAAACAATTAATATTAACATTATAAATAATATTACATATTTTTTATTACCCATTCTTTCTTTCATTTTATTTTCCTCCCTAATAATTTATTTTAATTAATTATAATCTTCAATTTTTCCTTTAATAATATGAGTTGCCTCAACTTTATCCACATCTTTAATATCCTCTTTATTTACTTCAATTAAATATACATACCATGATGCTATGCAATTAACTGCTTCTAGTCCTGGTTTAGCTATTTTTACTGTAATTACATTATCTTCGATATTTAAAGAATCAATTTTTGTTGGATAATCACCAGTATTTTCATAATAGAAAACCATAATAAGTGAATTTCTCTGAAAAAAAGTATCATTATATTCTCTAACTTTTTGACTTAATTCATGGTCATAGTTATCATCATTTTCATTAAAAAATGAATATTCTTTTTCATCACACAACTTAATTAAATCTTCTAAAGAATCTGTTTTCTCTGTTAAAAAATATTTTGACCGTTCATCCTTAATGTCAATGTCTTCAAAATTAAATCCTGACAATTTAGGACCGTAATGATCATTAAGTCCTACATTAAAAGGTATTGTTTCGTTATCTTCAATATTCGGAGTGCAAGCCGTAAACATAGATAAAATTATAATGATTAAAATGAAAAATGATTTTTTTTTCATAAAACCTCCTTTATTTTACATAATTAGTGATATTATATTAGAATATTTTAAATATTGTTAATCTCATAATTAAAAATTCCCAAATTTCTAATCTATAATAATTATAAATCCAAAAAAATGCATTGTCAATTGGTGTTTTTGTCGAATTTTGACGATTAAAAGCTTCCCATTATAAAAACATAAAAAAATGTTTACTGAAACATCTCATTTAACTTTTCTTCGGCTTCTCTATCTACACTTTTTATAAAGTGAGTATAAATATCACTTGTAGTACTTGTTCTTGCGTGCCCTGCTCGTGCTGACACAATAGACACAGGAACTCCTGCCATAATTTGAAGTGTAATATTTGTACGCCTTATTGAATGGATATTAAAATGTCTTAAATTTGTTTTTTCCAATACTCTATCTAACCATTTATTCATAGTTTGCGGATATATTCTTTGCACATAATCATTATTATATATATTGATATAATAAAAAAAGCAATGATATAATATTAATTAATTTTACAAAAGAAATAAAAAATGGTGGTAATGCAAATTGTAATAAATAGAATAATGTTAACCATTATAATAGGAAAGGTATCCCAAAATGCAATTAATGCACTTTGGGTGTTTTTAATTT
>Ga0172378_10003276_pt1 | contig 15252 bp, 14 predicted proteins | sample GrowelOW332metaG_FD_119755 | JGI IMG/M metagenome (GOLD analysis project Ga0172378, IMG submission 119755) | Groundwater microbial communities from an aquifer near a municipal landfill in Southern Ontario, Canada - Pumphouse #3_1 metaG | ecosystem: Environmental > Aquatic > Deep subsurface >... | reverse complement strand
GTCGCTTAGCGCTTGCTTGGCCTTAAAGTAATCGGCTTGGGGGGTAAAGACGGTGATTTTGCCATCGTCGCTTTCGATATCGTTCACATCCACATCGGCCGCCAGCAATGCTTCCAGCACCGCATCCTCATCGTCGTGCTTAAACGCCAGGATCGCGGCATGGTCGAACATATGGCTGACAGTACCTTGCGTACCGATTTTGCATTTTGTTTTAGTAAAACACAGGCGCACATCGCCGAAAGTACGGTTAGGGTTATCGGTCAAGCAATCGACAATCACCATGCAACCGCCCGGCCCAAAGCCTTCGTAGCGCGCCGGCGCAAAATCTTCGCCACCACCGCCCTTAGCCTTGTCGATGGCTTTTTCAATGACATGGGAAGGCACTTGGTCTTTCTTGGCTCGATCAATCAACCCGCGCAAGGCCAAGTTTCCCGACGGGTCGATGCCTCCCGCTTTAGCGGCCACATAGATTTCGCGGCCGTATTTGCTATAGACCTTTGTCTTGGCGTCCGCCGTTTTAGCCATGGACACTTTACGGTTTTGATAGGCTCTACCCATTTGCTGATTGCTCCATTGAAAGCGAAGATTAAACCGCGAATTTTACAGACAAGTCTTTACATAGGGAATTGATGAGTTGGTTGATAGTGATGCCGTTGAAGATGGCCGCCATGCGCAACACCGCTTTGGCGTCATGGGCAAAACGCCATCTGTAATCACTGGAAACCGCGGATATCAGGGCCAGACGCATATCGCCCAAGCCAAAATCTAACGATTGCAGGACAAGACAGGTAAAAATCTCGTTTGATATTTGTCCCCATTATCGCAACGCGCAGACAATTTCGGCCTTCAAGGGCATCGATAGGGCTTAAAAAGTAAGCTTGATGATTTTTTTAAGAAGCACTGCAGAAACTTTTACGAAATCTATCGCCTGATCGCTACCTACAACGGCCTCATCGATATTTTTCTTTATTTTTCCATCCATCCTTGACGCAAGGTTCAACATTGAGGTTTTACTATGGACTTTATCGGCATGCATTGCAGTTGCGCTGGCGATGAGGGCTCAGTTGATTTTTTGCTCGCTGAGGCCAGCGCTAAGTTCGCGGTGCAATTGTTGACGAATGTCGGCGCTACGCCATCCAGGGTGTTGTTGCAACATCAACGCAATCATGCCGGCAACGTGCGGAGTAGCAAACGAACTGCCCGTCATGAAATCATAGGCCTGGTGTGGCACCGTGGTCAGTATGTCCCGCCCCGGTGCAAACACGGCTTTCGCCACTTGCTCGCCACCACAACCGACGGCAATCACATCGGGCATAGAAGCCGGAAAACTATTTTTTTGGGCATCTGGCGATATCGCCGCGACGACCATCACGCCCTTGCTGAGGGCTTTTTCAATCAACATTTTGAGTAACGGATCTTCTGGCCCGGCCAGGCTGAGATTGATGATTTGGCTGTCCATTCGCAAGGCTTGATTCAGCGCTAATGCGAGGGTAAAGCTGTTGCAATGTGCCGTTAACGCGCCTGATTGTTCCGGCCAACAGGCGCGGAATGCCAGAATCTCGGCATCCGGCGCAATCCCGGCTATGCCGATGCCGTTGTCAGGCCGAGCCGATAATACTCCTATAACCGCAGTGCCATGCCAATCGGCCAGATCGTGATCCACAGGCTCTGGCGCCTGGTTTTCCGAGTAGCTGATTTGGCCTTTTAAATCTGGGTGTTCCAAGTCGACGCCAGTATCGATCACAGCGATACGCACACCTCGACCAGTGCTGGTTTTATGGCGTTCGGCGATGCCTAGTGCTTGAAATCCGCTTTGTAGTTTAAGATAGGGGTCGCTGTAATTAGGGGCTCTGGATTGCGGCTCGCTTAACACCTTAAAATTCTGCATCGGTTGAACCAAGCCAACATTCCGATCCTCTTTCAGGGCCTCCAGTGTTTGCTGCAGCGATACATTAGCCGGTACTTCATATACCACGCAACTGACGCCCAGCTCAGTCACTGGCCACTGAACGATATAGTTCAATCGATAACGTTCGGCTAATTGTTGTGCCCGACGTTCGCTCCAACTGGAATTACTGTATTGGCCGTGCACCCGGTAAGAGTCTTGAGTGTTACCGGACAGCTCTCGATTGATACTTCGGTCTACAAAAGTTACTAACAGACAGCGTTCTTCGTCAGCTTGATCGCCGAGTTTGGTTAAATCGGTTCTCGCAGCACAACCAGCCACCAGTGCCAGCAATAACAGAATGAACGTAGAAAACAGTCGACTCATTGCCGTACCGGTTCGGCCAGTAGAACACCACGGTGGCTACGTAATAATGCCAAAGCCTGATCGGTCGTCATGTGGCTGGCTGTATCCAATTTGATGGTAAAAGCCCCCATACTATTGGCTTGGCCGATTTTTTGCGCCTGAATTCGTGCCAGCAACTCATCCATCACCTCACTCGACATCTCTTTGGCAAACACCACTTTTAACAGGGCGTGCTCGCTCTGAACCGGTTGACTGGCCGACAAGGTGGTGTACTCAAAATTGACCATGGCTTTCTCTGTAGGCCAAATACTTAAGCCAATTAACAACAGCAGCGAAGCCGCCAGACTCAGGCTGGCGATTGCGGCACGTTGATAACGTCGACTAGGCAGAGATGTCGGAATCGGTGTACTTGATACTGATTTAGCTTGGCAGTGTTTGCCCAACCGCATACGTAACCGGGCGAATGAAGCTTCTGCGGAGACTTCAAGGTCGCTGGGGGCAATAATTTGCTCTGCCAACTTTTGTAAATTCAGCCATTCACGGCGACACACCAGGCATTGCTTCAGGTGTTGCTCAACCTGTTGATGCTGCTCGTACGACAAAGTCTGGTTAATATACCAGGGCAACAATTGTTGAATTTCGCGATGCAGATCGCTAGCGGTCGTAGTTGGCATGAATTAGTGCTCCATTGCAGTTGCAAAGGCATGCAGTTTTTTGCGGGCATGAAACATGCGGGTTTTGACCGTATTTTCGGGACAGTCGAGAATCTGCGCAATCTCCTGATAGGACATGCCGTGAAAAAATGTTAGTTCTATTACCGCACGCTGGTCGGCGGATAGATGCGCCAAGGCGATATTCAACCAATCCTGATTTTCGATATTCTGCGCCAGATCAGCCATAGGGTCATCGATGGTTTCGCTCAATTCGTCCATATCCAGATCATTGAAGCGTTTTGCGTTTTTACTCATCGCTTTCAAGGCTTTACGATAGGCAATGCCGAATACCCAAGTCGATATCTTGCTGTTGTAGGTAAAGCGTTGTGGTTGCTGCCAGACCAGCAGCAAGGTTTCCTGGATCAGTTCTTCGACCAATTCTGGTTGGCGGGTGGTACGCAGGATAAAGCGCAATAGCCTTGAATAATAAAGCTTGTAAAAAGCCTCAAAGGCCTTCGCATCGCCATCGACGATGGCGCCAAGCAATGCATATTCGTCAACTCCGCTTACGGCTTTGGTTGACATAGAAAAAGGCTGCGATTTGACAAGTTTCAGCATAGTCAGCGAAGTTTTGCGTTGTCTGTTCCACTGTATGCCTTAAATCCTTTTGCCGGTTCAATGAGAAAGAAATTTTTTTAGAATCCTAGCGTCATCGAAAATAGATATTGATTATCCTGTTGACGCAGATAAAACTCGTCGAGATAGGGTTCAGCCTCGTAATGCTCATGCAAACTGGAATCTACATAGCGCAAGTCAAAAGCCAGGTAATCGGTCGCAAACCAGGATACCCCTGCGTTCCAGTAAAAATAATTTTGTCCCAATAACGCCCCAGCCCGATAGTAACCTGCTCCAGCGGATAGCTGCAGATTATCCAGTAAATCGTGACGTAGATTTAGCTCGTAATTCAGCGTATCGACTTCGCGCTGATACGCATCCGGCGCAAATGCTATTTGCACAGTCAACCAGTCTTGGTAATGCAATGATCCGTATAATTCAGCGTACTCGGCACGATGGTTGAACAGTTTGTTATCGAAAACATAGCCCCGCGCCGATACTTCGCCACGCCAATCACCTGCAAGTAACTGGCTCCAGCCCAGATAAGGCTGCAATTCCATTTCGGCTCTGTCGCGATTTAGAATATCGTCAAAACGTACCTGAGATAGTTCCACACCGCTAAACCAGCCAGCCGAGTTTTGATACTCCAAATGTGCTTGAACGACCGGATTTCCGCGACTTTTGGAATAGCCTCGGTAAATGTATTCACTAATTAATTTGACGTCACCATGCCAGTCCGCCTCGACGCAGGAAATAACTGGGACTGATAACAAAAAAAGGCTTAGCCAATAACCAGGATTTTTCATTTTGCGGTTAAGTCGGCTTAAGTAGAGTACAGAAAAGATAGCTGTCCATGCATCCTTTTAGGCATTTACTGTTCGGTATTCTCCTAATTGTAACAGCAAAGAGTTATTTGACATTGTCAAGAACATACCCCATCTGCATGGCAAATCGTTAATTTATTGCAGGATGCCTGGAGAGAATAAGGAAAAGCTCAGGTATGCAACAGAAAGAATGACAGCCACTATGTCTAGCGACAGACAGGTCAAATTGTCCACCATACCACTAACGTAGCAGTTATGGTTTTCCTTGGGCAGCAGTTGCCCTATCACCGGCTTCGCGTCATTCTAAACATTTAATGCTCTATGTAAGCTACTCAAGAAAACTCACTGGAAGCTGTAGTTGAAAGCCAAGCCAATCGCATGTATCGAGTACGCCGGCGCCGATTCGTAGGTTGGTAAAACCGCGGCTAAGCCACCCGGCTGCATGCCTTGATAGGCATAATCGCTGGAATTTAGATGGAGGTATGAATACATCGCACGAATTGATGAGGACTTATCGATGGCATATTGGGCGGTCAACTGCAATTCTACTGTGTCGGTGCTTACCGCCGGCAGTTTCGTTGCCGGAATAAAAAACGCCGCCGTACTTGAAGCGGGGCTGCCGGCCGCAAGCGCTGGATTGTTGGCGTAGTTTCCACCGTTGATGTCGACATTGGTTTGAGCCCAACTAAATACCAGATTTCCTGTTAAGGACAGTTTGCCAGACAACAAGCCGTTTTTAGCCAATGAAAGCCCCAAAACATCGACGTCATTTTGCATGTCTGAAAACCAGTTCAAGCACGGATCGATTTTGTTGTTGAGATTGCGCTGCAACAGCGTCGTGTAGTTATTGCAACTGCTGCTACCAGCCAACTGGGTTGCGCCATTGACATTCGCAGCGTTGGAGTTTGCCGTATAAGAATTGCCCGCCGTATTGGATAGTTGGTTCTGATGGCTATAAAACAGGCCGACGCTAAAGCTATCGCTCAAGGCATATGAAGCATCAAAATTAAAATCCCAGTCCCTGGAGCTCTGTAATCCGTATGTCGAATCGGGATAATCGTCGTGGCTGAAATCAAGACTGCCCTGGAAAGACAGCCTCTCCGTAGCTTGCCAGTTTACGGCCGAGCGCAGTTTATGACGATCGCGGTTTGCCATGTTGAAGCGCCTCATGCCCAACAATTCGCTGATGCGATCCCGATTACCATACAGGCCGGGCGACAATGCATTGTTGTTGGTAAAAAACAGTGCCAGCGGGCTGCCGGCAAGCGGCTGCGGGTTTAATCCTGATGCAGGGCCATAACCGGTCAAGCCATAGTAGGCCATGGTGTTATAGGCTGTCGCGGGTAAACCGTTTGGCAACACCGTCGCGCCAGTCGGTACCACGTTGGCCATTGGCACCATCGCCAGCCAGGCGTTTTCGTCATAGTTCACCGAGCGTTTGGAAAACGCGTAGTCAATCTTGGTATTAAGGCTTGTGGTCATGTTCCAGCGCCACTGCAACTTACCGGTGTTTTCATTCGAGTTGGAGGCGTTCACACAGTTATACCATGCACCTGTGCAACTTCGATCGATGTTCTCCCACTCGTAACCGGCATTTAGCCAGTGGCTTTTTGCCAAATGATAGTTGCCGTTCAGCGTAATCTGGTTGGACATTTTGCTGTAAGGCATATTGGCATTGATGTTGATGTTGCTGCCCAAAGCACCGATTCCCAGCGCATTGATAAACGCAGCATTCGCGCTACCGGCGGCCGGCTCACCTGCGGCGTAATAAGCGTAGGTATTGATGGGCGTTTTATTGTCGCGGTTATCGTACTTGTAACCAACAGCCAAACTCAGGTCTTTGCTGGGCTTATTCGTTAGTTTAAGGTTGAATGTCGATGTTTCGACCAGCCCGTTTAAAGACGACACCGGCATCAGCACGGTACTGGTATCGGTCAGAAAGGCATCATTTTGCGTTGATCGCCCATAGCTTCCGCCCATGACCAACTTGGTTGTCGGTGAGAATGTGTAGCCGCCATTCATATTGAACTGATGAAACTGATTGTCCGGCGCCGTACTCATGGTATCGAAGCGAGTTTGCGAAGGCGTGCCGCTAAGCCCGCTCGCCGACGGCCCCCAATCCTGCCAGCGTACAGCGTTTATGTGGTTATAGAACAACGACCCGTAGTAGCCGATCTGCATAAACCCCTTCTCGCCGGTATAGCTCAAGTTGGCGTTGTACTGATCGGTAGTCTGGTTGATGGGATCGGGGAGAATGCTAACCCGTTCGCCAGTAATGGCTTTGCTGTCAAAACCCATCGGCTGGTAACCGTTGCGGTCATCGCGTCTGGCGCTGGCCGTAAATTCCAATTCCGGCGTGATGAAATAACTCAATCCGCCGTCATATTTCTGCCGTTTGGTATAGAGGTTCACGTCGCGGAACAGCGGCAAATCGTTGTTTTGAATCGCGGCGGCGGCATTCGACTGCGCTGTTGTTGGCGCCAGTAAAGCATTCGGATTAGCCAAAGTCGGCGCCATGATACTCGATTGAGTGACATCTGCCGACAAACCACGAGCATTGGCAGTAGTAGCGTTTAGCTGCGGCAGCAATGGCACTCGCCAAGCATCTGGCAAAATGAAGTTACCGGCCCCGTCTCCGGAATAAGGCGTTCGATAACTATCCGAGCGGTTACGCAGTAACTCGTCGTATTCAAATTTCAGCTTCAGTTTGCCTTGCCATCCATATTCGCTGGTGACATTGCGGTTTTGCTGTCCCAGGTTAGTGCCATTGATCCGCCAGCGGCGAGTACTATCGCTGTCAAACCCGGCTCCGCCACGTAAATCGATATTGCCAATGCCATAGGCGCCTTCTTTATGAAGACCGTTATATTCGCCCGCCTTAAAAGAATCATCACTATTATAAAGTACGCCGGCTTCTATCTTGCTAGTCGGGCGAGTCTGCTCTTTTACCTCTGGATCGTCATCCTCTGCCGCCAAAATGATAAAAGGCGTGCCAACTAATGCCATGATTGTGCCGATACTTTTTACGGCAGACCAAGTGAAAACCGCTGTATTTTTGATCTTCATGGTTACTCAACTCCAAGCCTTTAGCGCAAGAACGACGAACCCGCGGGGTGATTTGAACCGTGAACCATCACATGACAATTCGCACAGTTGCGCCCCGCCATCTGGGCGCGGCTAGCCGCGTTGGCCAACGGATTGAGTCCATTTATCGTGGTGAGATCGCCCTCTTGCAGGTTGGCACCGCTGTTGATTTGCGCGGAATGATTACCGCTATGACATTCCTGGCACAGCCAAGGCGACCTGGATTTCAGTAGCGGAGGATTATTCGACCCATGCGGTGTATGGCAATTGCTGCAATCTTCAGTGACCGGTTGATGCTCCCAAAGAAAGGGGCCGCGCTTCTCGGCATGACAGGTGTAGCAAGTCTCGTTAACCGAGTTCTTCACCAGCATTTTGGGCCCATTCGAGCCGTGTGGATTGTGGCACGAGGAGCATGCCATTTTGGCGAACAGCAAGGGATGCTTGGAAAAAAGCCTTGTCTCCGCGCGTTGGGTCTTATGGCAGGTATAGCAAACCTCGGATTGGGTGCCGGCGGTTTTCTCCAAGACTTTGTCCTTGGGTGTATGAGCGCTATGACAAGAAGAGCAAACCACGCCGTTGGTTTCATGCTGGCTGCTGGTCCAATGGGTCCGAAGTCCACTCTGATGGCAACTCATGCAGGTGTTATTGAGCAGATCGGCAGGAGATTTGTCGGCACCGGAAAAGACGACTTCAGTTTTTGGCCTCGTCTCGCCGTTGCCCTGGTTCTTTACGTGAGCATCGCTTTCGCCGTGGCAAGACTGACACGAAGGCGTTCTGACATCGGCGCGAACGCCGTGAGGGGTCTGGTAAATCGGCAATACTTTCGGCTTATCGGTTTCGTCATGACAGCGGGTACATATCTTGTCTCTTTCAAGAGAATGATCCGGTTTACTTTGAGCAGACTCTAGATTCGGCAGATTTAGCTGATTAGCGGGTTTGACAAATACATTGTCATTCACATTTTCCGCCGCAAATGCTGCGCAGACATTCAACAATAACAACCACAAAAACAGAGATATTCGTAGCCGTGACAATTTCATAAATTAAATCTCCTTGATTCGGCGACGGCCAGCTTTACCGTCGACACTTCCCCGGAATACCGTTTTCTTTATTCTGGTTTATAGGTCCCGCCAGGCAAGGACAGAATCCAACCGACTAGGTTTTTGATCGCTTCGGCGTCCTCTGATTTCACTTTCTTGTGCTTTTCTTCATGGCCATCGTCAAACTTGACCATCTCGCCCGAAGTAATGTGTTCGATAGCCCTGGCCTCTGCTTCGGCATACGGTTTGCCTTTATACTTTTCCGCATATTTGGCTGCGATGTCGCGGTAAGCAGCACCGTCTTTCTTCTTTTCGACGGCATGGCATTTGAAACATTTGCTTTCTTCAGCCAATGCTTTTGCCGCTTCTTCATCAAAGGCCAATGCCGGACAAACATGAGCCACGAAAACTAAAGTGGCGGGAAATAACAACTTAGCTAGATTCACAAAATTTCCTCGTGATCGATAAAGTAACAATGGGGAGTTACAGGTCAGGCTTTATCAGTTGCAGGAGTGAAAAGCCCGCAAAGAGTTTTTATTTCTGGCGCGCGTCCTGGGTATGCATTTGGCGGCCAGGTAACATGGCAAACAATACCTTGTCTTTTAAGATGTAATGGTGAAACAAAGCCCCGCCAATATGGAGTAACAAAACAGCCAATAATGCCCAGGATGCCCAAAGGTGATAATCGGTTAGTTCATCAGCTAGATCAGGATCATCGGCTAACAAACGCGGCAGGTTGCACAGACCAAACAGAGCAAGGTCGGTGTTATGAGCGTTGGTAATCGCCCACCCCAGCAAAGGCAGGACCAAAAGTAAGGCATAAAACATCAAGTGGCACAAACCCGCGCACAATCGCATGAAGAACGACATGGCTTCGACCGGTTTCGCCAAACCAATCCAATATCTGACGCTTAAACGCAAAAACACACCCGCAAAAACTAACATGCCTAGCTGGCGATGCAGTTCAAGCAGTTCGATTCGAGAAGCCTTGTTTTCTACATACTCACGAAGGAACATGGCACTAACACCAACAATAAGTGCCAGCACAGTACCCCAATGTAAAGCAATGGTAGCCTTAGGATGTTTGACGGCTTCTGTCCCTGAAACCTTAAGCGAATGAGCAGTGTTTTTGGCTTGAGCTGGTTTATCGGAAGAATCTGAAGTGTAGCGTTTAGCTGTATTTCCCATTCGCCCAGCATTCTCCACCGCTGTGCTGCCTGATCTTGACATAAGGCTATCTCCATTTTCGACAAATTATTTGTTATTCGTAATGCTTTAATTCCTGGATACCCGTCACTCGAACATTGATTCGGGCCAAGTCGCCGAGAGCAACCGTCACCTGTTAATGGCGGGAAAGTCAAAAAGGTTCAAAGCGTTTATAAAATAAATCTGTGGAAGGAAATAGCTGGACGGTATTCGACAAGGGTTAATCAGTCCGTGTGGCTAAACCGTTAGGGAAATAGGAACAAGATCGCACGAAGTTGCGCCGAATATCCAGTAACCCTACGACGGGCCGAATCATAAAGCGAGCCAGGTGTATTAAGTTTGCCCTTGCAAAGGACAACCACTCTTTTTATAAGTGCGCACAATAACGGACGAAATTTGCCCGCCACTCTACCCCTGACTCAAAACGAACATAATACTCAAGATTCGACGCGATGGGTGTTGACAACAGTCGAAGCTGGAAGAGCGATTCTTACCAGGAGCCCACCGCCTGACCGGTCTTCCAATCGAATGTCGCCGCCATGGCAGTGTATGACGGTACGTGCCACCGTGAGACCAAGACCCGTGCCGCCGGTATCGCGGCTACGCGAGGACTCCAGCCGGTAAAACGGGGCAAACACACGGCTGCGCATCGCTGCCGGGATTCCCGGCCCTCGGTCGCCGACAGTGATTTCAACGGTATCCTGATCTTCAGCGAGAGACACGCTGGCCTCTTTTCCGTAAGTCAGGGCGTTATCGATCAGATTGGCCAATGCCCGGCGCATGCTCACCGGACGACCGCGATAATTCAGATGCAGGGGCCCGTCATAACTGACGGCCTTTCCAGTATCCTGGAGGTCGTCACAAAGACTTTGTACAAGCATGGCCAAGTCAATCAGCGCTACGGCTTCGGACGCCGCGTCATCGCGCGCGAACGACAAAGTCGAAACCAGCATTGCTTGCATCTCGTCGAGATCGCCGATGGCTTTCAGGCGTTGCTGCGAATCAGCGATGAACTCCGTCCGAAAACGCAACCGCGTCAGCGCGGTTCTGAGATCATGGGAAAGGGCTGCCAGCATTAAAGTGCGGTCTTCGATCAGCCGGCGAATACGATTTTGCATGCTGTTGAAGGCGCGAGCGGCCTGGCGAATCTCCTCGGGTCCTGCTTCGGCGTTTAGCGGCGGCGCATCCACGTTTGCGCCGAGCCGTTCCGCAGCCAGGGAAAACTGTGCCAATGGGGCCGTTACCTTCCGTGCGGCCCATACGCCCAGTCCCGCGATGCCCCCAATCAGAAGACCTGAGGCCAGCACCAGCCGCAATGTCCACAGTCCACTTATCTGTTCGTTCTCGATCACGAAATGTAGCCAGGTATGGTCCGACAGCTCTATCCATGCCTCGGCCGGCGCTGTTTCGGGCATTATCGATATAGCAGATGAAGGTGCGTCGGCCGGGTAACCTGTTTGGACCCGATCAACACCTTGAATTTTCGAAAATACCCTTACATCCCGCGCCAGATGGCGAGTCATGCTGTCCTGACGCAGCGGCGGCGGGGTTTTAGTTGAAGACCAGGCCACCGACAAGCCGGTTTCGCTCAAAGGCGAAAGCCAAGCCGGACGGGCATCCGGCGGTGCTTGGTCCATGATCGAAACGATCGCGGCGATGCGGTGCAGGTTGTGGGCTGTCTCATCCCAACCCTTGCCATGGAAAATATCCAGCATATAAACCGATGCACTGCCGGTCGCCGTCAGAATTAGGCCGGCAAATAACAGCCCGATGATTCTGCCGGTAATGGTGTCGGGCAGCAGGCGAAGGCAGCCGTTTCGTTTCATGGTTCGCGCACGACATTCGGTTGAAATACGTAACCGCCGCCGCGCACGGTCTTGATCAGCGCGGGCTCGTTCGGATCGGCTTCGATTTTGCGCCTTAAACGGCTCAATTGGACATCGATGCTACGATCGTAGGCAGTAGCCGCACGCCCCCGCGTCAAATCCAGTAACTGTTCGCGATTCAATATCCGCTGTGGCCGTTCCGCGAAGGCGACTAACAGATCAAATTCGCCGCCAGTCAACGGCATCAGCGCGCCTTCGGGAGAATACAGTTCACGCTTGGACAGATCGATCCGCCAACCCTCGAACACCAGCGTTTTTCCGCCACTTCGGGATACGCCCGACGCGCTGCCGGTGCGACGCAACACGGCCCTGATGCGGGCCAGCAGTTCGCGTGGATTGAACGGTTTGACGAGATAATCGTCGGCACCCATTTCCAGCCCGATGATGCGGTCTATCTCTTCGGCCAGCGCCGTCAACATGATGATGGGGACACTCGATGTACTCCGTAACCGTCGGCACAACCCCAGACCGTCTTCACCGGGAAGCATCAGGTCGAGCACAACCAGGTCGAAGCGCGCCGTTTCCAGCAGCTTGTCCATCGCGCGTCCATCCGCCGCCGCATCCACCCTAAACTCGTGCCGAGTCAGGAATGCCGCTAGCAACTGTCGGAGCTCGCGATCATCGTCGACAATCAGAATATGAGGAGACTGGATCATGATGGATGCATCATATAGGCGTGTCCTCAATACTGAGGAAAAATTTTGTAACAGAGTGTTACAAAACAGGATTCTGAAATTCAGCGTAACAAAAATCCTTGGCTGTTGAAACCGTTCAGTTACACAAGGCGATTACGCTATTACTCATCCAGAACGGAGGACATCAGCGATGACGACTAACCCTAAATCCGATTTAACCAATTTCATTGTAAACCTGTTTAAACCCGCGGCATGCTTGTTTTATCTTGCGATTGGCTTGGAAATTCTGTTCATGATCAGTCCGGCAGCATTGTATTTCTATACGCTTTATGGCCCGGCATTGAACTTCCTCGATCAATGGACAGGCACTGCCTGGCTTACTCAGTTTTTCCTGCCGCATATCTCCACGACCCGAAGTGCCATACTCAATGCGCTTCCCTGGATAGGTGGAATCTGTATGCTGATCGGTATAGTTGTGTTTTTGGCCGCCGCGATTCAGATTTATACCGCTAAACTTCGCCGTTGCGGACTCGTTACGACCGGCCTTTATCGCTACAGTCGGCATCCGCAATATGTCGGATTGGCGTTGCTTGGTCTGGGTGCCTTGCTGCTTTGGCCGCGCTTTTTGGTGTTGATCGCCTATGTGCTGATGCTGTTTCTATACCGGTCTCTGGCAGCCCTGGAAGAACGCCGCTGCGTAGCCGGTTTCGGCGAGCGCTACCGGGAATACGAAATTCATACCGAGCGATTTCTGCCTGTTCTTCAGCCTTGGAAATTGTTCGCGACCGTCGGGATAGCGAATCAGTGGATGCCGTTCCGTCGTGCCGCACTGGGCGCCATCGCCGGCATCATCATTAGCCTGGCACTCGCCTTTGGTTTACGGGAATATTCGCTGGCGAGCATTACGGCCCATTATCAAGCCCAGGCTGCCGTGCTTTCGCCCGCACGCCTGAGTGACCACGAATTGCTTGCGGCCTATCAAACGGCGCTGAATGAGGCCGGTATCCGGCAAATTACATCAAGCACCAGTGAAACGCCTCTGTTGATTCATGTAGTGCCCAAGGCATGGCATCTGGCCGATCTGCCGCTGGAGACCAAATCGGTGCGCGGTGGTCACGATACCCCGGATGACTTCGACCGGCGCCGCTATAAGGTGCTCTTTAGCCGGGTCCGCAGCCACGAAGCCCATGCATCGGGAAAAGCGATCGTTCGATCTGCGTATGGTTTAGATCCCTTGCGGCTGGTAGAAGTCAATATAGAAACCGGCACCATTACCGCCGCCGTTTCCCCGCCGGCGCATGTGCGCTGGGGCGATATTTCGACGCCGTTATTTTAAAGCAGGAACAAACGGATATTAGCCATGATTTTGAGGATTTTGCCCAAGCTTTCGATCCCTGGCGTACTGATATTGTCTGTGTTTATCGCGACGGTTCTTAATCCTTCCGTTTCCCGCGGTCAGGAAAAAAATGAATCGTCTGATGAACTGCAGCTTGGCTATGAGGCCTTTGACCAGCACCCAGGCAGCGGCTGGCGGAAAATCGCCGACACCGGAAAGTATAGGGAAGCAGCCAGACTCATCGATCGCTACCAACAAGAGACTAAAGGGCTTAAGAAATGGCAGCGAGTGAATCTGCAATTCCACGCTGGCCAGCTCTACACGGTAGCGGGTGATAAAGACCTAGCGCGGGCTCGTTTCAAGACGGCGCTCTTCGAGCAAGAGTCGCCTGACGCGCCAGTCAAATGGAACGCGTATGTCGGCGCCACCATCGCGTTCCTGGAACGGGATCGTCAGAAACTGGCCGAATTGCGGGAGGCGATTGCCAGAGGGCCGAAATTTCAGGGAATAGTGCCGAATCTGGATGTGGTCGATCGCTTGATCGCCTGTTTCGATGAACCCTATGTATTTGCCTATCGCGAGCCGACCGAGCAGTGCAAATGACAAGCCAGCGATAGCACGAGACCTTGCTTTAAAAATAATGGATCAAGGAGATACAAAATGAATTTACAACGATTGACGCGATTCGTTGCTGCGGCAACATTTACGATCTCGGGTTTGGGCTGCGCCGGTTGTTCCTTTCACGACAAGACTGGAGCCGATGGTGTTGCGCTCATCAAGATAGATGGAAACGGGCAAAGCGTTTCTGCTTTTCGCCCTGGCTTGTTCGATCTCATTGTCTCGGGCGACGCCAATACCATCCAAATTCCTTGCGGAAGTGCCATCAGGAACTTAAGGGTTTCTGGAGTCAACCACCACATTACAGGCTTAGCCGGAGCGTCAGTGCAGCTTATTCGTCTATCCGGGACCGGCACGGTAATCCATCTGCCGTCTGATGTGCATCCGACAGTTCAAGGTAGCGGTGTAAACAACCGGGTTCTCAACGACATCGATGGTTCGGAACGCGCCTGTCCAACCGATGCAAAAAACGATAAAACTTGACGTTGGCGATGGCGATGGCGATGGCGATGCTGATGAAAAATTAAATTGTCTCGGAAAACCATGTACGACGAGCTAGGAGAGAGTATGAAAATCAAATTAAACAGTATATTTGTAGACAATCAAGACAAGGCGTTAGTGTTTTATACCGAGGTTTTGGGTTTTATCAAGCGCAACGAAATTCCGGCCGGCAAGTTTAAATGGCTGACAGTGGTTTCTCCAGATGGGCCTGACGATGTCGATGTCGAACTCGTACTCGAACCCAATGTAAATCCAGTGGCCAAGACGTATCAGGAAGCGATTTTCAGACAAGGCATACCCATCACCGCGTTTGAAGTCGAGGATATTCATGCCGAGTTTGAAAGATTGAAAGAGCGGGGGGTGATATTCACGGTCGAACCCACGCAGACGGGACCGGTAACGATTGCGATTTTTTCCGATACCTGCGGCAATCTGATACAACTCTATCAAGTGTAACAAAAACTATTTACTCTCAAATTAATGAAGGCAAAACCAATGTCAATAAAAATGAACACTACAAAGGCAACTATTTTCCCGTGTCTGCGCTATCGCGATGCGCTCGCAGCCATTGAATGGCTCTGTGCGACTTTCGGATTCGAGAAG
>Ga0172378_10003273_pt1 | contig 15255 bp, 11 predicted proteins | sample GrowelOW332metaG_FD_119755 | JGI IMG/M metagenome (GOLD analysis project Ga0172378, IMG submission 119755) | Groundwater microbial communities from an aquifer near a municipal landfill in Southern Ontario, Canada - Pumphouse #3_1 metaG | ecosystem: Environmental > Aquatic > Deep subsurface >... | reverse complement strand
GACATGATGGCGGGATAGCTCAGCTGGTTAGAGCGTCGGATTCATAATCCGGAGGTCGTGGGTTCGGGTCCCACCCCCGCTACTCTGAAAATCAAGGAGTTACAGAGAAATTTGTAACTCTTTTTCTTTTCTGCGAAAACATTGCGAAAACATCTTGGTTGAGTAGAGGCTATGATACGCTGTGTAAAAAGTAATTTGTTCATGCTTTTAATTGGAAGTCTCCAAGGTTCATGTCATATCTGGCTCTTTGCTAAAAGCAAGGAGTTACGGATATTCGCAACTCCTTTTTTCTTTTGTAGGGAAACAACATAGGCTTGAAAACGCTATGATACTTTAGTTGAACGATACTAATATTTTTCAATTCAAAGAGTATCGTTGTGAAAATCAATAAAGCGATCTATCATTCCTCTGTTGGTATGTTTGTAGCTACATCGAACAAATTTGTGAATAGACACTATTCATACATAAATCTACTTATATATAGTATCTATTTACAATCTTTTTAAGGTCAGTAATTACAACATCAACGGACTTAGGTCTTCTCTTCTTAGAATGATTCAACATCTGTTTAATCAAAGAATATAATAAAGAGTTGTGGAGCATGAAATCTGATTCTTTTACGCATCCTATGGGGGCATTCCCTTGCAAAATATACCAAAACACTTTTGCCAATTGGAATAAATCTGATTGATGGTCTATGTCACAATCAAACTTTCTACCCTCAACTCTTTCTGAAAGATACTTATTCATAGCTTCGGGAGATAGCCATCCACGAGGTCCTATTAATTCTCCTATTCTGTCAAAACCTGGATTGTTTCTCATCTGTATAAGTCCTAAATCTCCAACTTTCCATACACCATCAATCATAAAGATATTGTCTGGTTTAATATCTCTATGGTAATAGCCCAGGTCATTTAGTTCCTTAATACCCTGTGCTATTTGAAGGCACAATTCTACACGAGAAGCTTCATCATAAGATTCATTTTCTTCTTCTAGAAAGCTCTTCAAATCGAATTCTGCATATTCCATCACATAGAACGGAAAAGAAACCGTATGGCTTTCAGTTGTGCTTTTACGACATATTAAATTACCATCAAAATCAATATCTATGATATTGCCTACGTTTTTATCCTTGCAATCATATAATGCCGCTATTTCTTGTCTGAATCTTTTGTTTTTTTCTTTTGGTTTAACTTTCTCATTTTTGTATGGTTCTGGATATTTAGAAATTTTGATTACTTTTGCAGGAATCGCATCTTCATTATATGTTTGCGCAACGTATAAGGCATAGACAAAAGAATTTCCACCTTTATTTGATTTGAAGTCCGAATTTAAATAAGAAACAAAGTACTCCACATCACCCAATCTCAAATAATTTTCTGTACAATTATCTGAGATTTGTAAATTTGTTTTATAAAATAGGAATCCACACTTAATATCCATATGCTGTTTAACAAAACTGTTTTGTATCAATGACTTTATAACCGTTGATATCTTTAAATGAAATCTCATCTATGTCAAACTCCCCTTCCAAGAATTCGCAGACATCTGAAAGACGCAGAGGCTTATTTTGAATATCTCTCGTAATAAGTATTTCCTCCAATATCAAAATTCTTGTTTGTCTTGCCTTTTTTGAATTCGATTGCGTCACACAGTGGTAAGCATATTCCCTAAATGCTTCACATTCTTCATTCGTTGGCCTAATATACCCTTTTTCATCTGCAAAAACAAGAAACTTGTATTGTGTCTCCAGTACATCTATAGAAAGTTCTTTGTGCTTTGCTATGAAGCTGAATAAAGTATAGAAATCATTTCTTTGTCTGAATCTTGTCTCTTTAATAGGCTTGAACTCATTCAGCTTGCATAAGGTATTTACAATGGACTTAAACTGTTCACGTATTTTTTCGATCTTAGAGTCTTCAAGCGTTGACACCAAAAGTTCTTCAACAGCAGTTCTTTTGTCAGTTTCTTTTTCCTTAAATAAGTACGCAACAAGTTCCTCTATCAAACTCCTATCATTCATTCGCTGAACGGTCTTAGTAGAGAATATATCCAACTCAGACAATCCTTGCAAATCCATCAAGTCATTGACAAGTACCATAAATGGAGCATCGTGATATTGAGCTTTGTTTACTTCCGCAGAATTTAGGTGGACACCACGCTTATTCACTAAGCTATAAAAATCCTCAAGAGATTCATCATTAGCAACATCAATATTATGTAGCTCTGCTACATTCAAGATGTACGACAAAAATTTTGTGGAATCTATATCTTGATAATATTTTTTTTCAGAATTTGCGAATTCTCCCTTAACATATTTGCTAATAGTAGTTGCCCTCTGTTGTCCATCAACCATATCATAAGTTCCATCTTTCTTCTTGTATATAAAGAAGTTAGGCAAAGGATAACCCTTTAGTATAGAATCAATAAGTAATCTCTGGTCTTTTAATGACCATATAAAATTTCTCTGATATGGGGGATGAAGATTAATTTTGTCACTTTTTATCCATTCTAACAGTTGAGAAATTGTAATTTCTTTAATTGAGTAATCCATAATTTTCAATTTTTAATCTAATGAGTCCGGTTCATCATTATCTTCTTCTATATTTTTTTCAGGCTTTACCAAGAAAGAAGTAAAAACACGTAGAAATGCTGTCTCTTTGAAAAAATAGTTTGGATCTTGTTCCATTTTCTCTTGCATAAAGTCGAATCCATAGTTGGCATATTCCTCCATTTTCTTGATTAATTCATCAACAACCTTGCGCGGAGTAATTTCCCCTTTGTCCAGTGCTATAAAATCTATATCTGTACGTGCAATCAGTGCAGCAAACATATACTCTCGCAATCGAGGATACTGAGTGCGACCTAACTTCGACTCACCTGTTCCCCAATTGGATATAGCCCAGCCAAAGTGTTTCCGCATCGCCTTGTCTTCTACCAATGGCTTAGTTCTGTTGCTATACAAGCCAATGAAAAAAGCAAGGATAAAAACTTCATATCCTGCACCATATATTTTCCCTCTTGCATCCAGATATTGATTGACACCTTTTCCATAATCAGAAAAGACGCTGATTACAGAATCTTGGTAACGTTCTTCCCACTCGGGATTCCGTTTGCCCCATAGCTCATATAATGTTTCCATAACTTATTTCAGCTTTTCAATTGTTGTACGAATAGTTGCCATATTTTTGGCATTGAAGCCATCTGCCTTTTTTATGCGATAGACTGAGCATGTTAACCTGTCCACCTTCTCTATGTCAACTCTGCCATTTGAGATAAAGTCCTTAGTAACGATGATGCACTGTTTATGCAGTCCGTCAATAACATTGTAAAATCCTCTCTCCTTAGAGTCTCCAAATGAAGAAGTGGCTGCATCAAAAATTAGTGGGTAGTCTTCGTCTCGTTTCTCTTGGGTAAAGTCTGATATGGCAAATAGGACGGAAATATACATAACTGTCAGCTGAGAACCAGACGGCTTTCTTACCTCAGCTCCATTAGCGCTAAAAAGCCTTATTTCTGTAGAGTTGTCTGCCGTTTGCCGTAAGTGAATCTCTCCATGGAAATCGTCTGCGCTGAGTGATGCCAGATAATTATTAGCTTTTTCTTCCATCTCGGCAAGGAACCTCCTCAGGTTTTCAGATTTTGCAACAGCGACAGCTTTTGCAATGTTCTCCATAACCCTATGTACTTCTCTGAACACTTTCACTTGCGAGCTGTCCGGATTTAGTCCATCCATCTGCTTCTGTAGTCCATCCATCTGTTTCTGCATTTGTTCCAAGTCTCTATTGAGTTCAGTAAGCCTAACTTCTGCTCGGCCTTTCTGCTCGAAAAGTCCTTTAATGTCATTGAAATCTTTTTCCAATATAGCCTCTGACACGTTTCCTGCTTGTATGAGTAGACGTGACTTCTCGTCAATAATATCTTGAATCTGTTCTTCAACAGCTTTCAAATCTTGAGTCCAGCGGTCAACGAGATCTCTCCAGTCACATATTTCTCTAGCAATCCCTACAATGCGCGATTCGTTGCTGCCACTCAAGGAGATACTCATATTGTGAAGGTCTTCAATATAATTAAATTTGAAGAGTTCCTTGTCCTCAATCTTCTCTTGCTGACTCTTTCGTTCAGCTTCTAATGCAATGTGACGCTTATACTCCTCTAGTTTGTGAAGCATAAAATTATAGGCATCAGAGCCTTCTTCCGCAGGTCGCCCACATATCTTGCAGATGTGGTCATGCAACATCTCTTCCATGGTTTCTTGGTTTGGCAGATACCAAGGTAATTCTGGGGCGCCATTCTCAAGAGCATTTTGCATTTCCTTTACAGCTTGTAGTTTCCCTAGTTCCACAGCCTTTTGGCGGTCATAGTTTTTCTCTTGTAGTCTCTTCTCCTTACTCAGAGCTGAGCACTTTTGTTTATAGTCCTGCAGTATGTCAGGAAATGCACACAAAATCCACATCTTGTCCAATAGGGCATGGCTATAATCTATTCGTCCTATTTGGGCTTTCAGCTTATTCCTCTTATCCTCCTTATTCTTCAGGCGACTTTGTATATCCTTGTAGCGTTCCGAGGTTTCCTGATTCTCCTCCAGTTCTCCCAAACGTTTAGAGAACATTTCCAATGATGTTTTCTTATCATTGATATCTCTCTTCGTTTCAAAAATACTTTCAGATAGTCGATTTATCTGCGACTCCAAAACTTTTGCTTCACCTGCGACCTTCTTGTCTGACTTCATCTCCTTCACATAGGCAGAATTGGATTTTTCCTCAAACTCAGATGTATATTCTACAAGGTCGTCAAATTTACGAATATCAGAGAATTTATCTACTAAATCTTTCAGTGCTGTGGCATTTTCAAAGACATTAAGCTCCGACTCTCCCTTGAACATGCTAAACCGCTGTATAAAGGCGTCGTAACATCTGTCTATCAGATTCTTTCCGCTCACTTGAACCCGTTCTGCCCCAACTGTTTCGTAGCCTCTATACACCAGACTTCCAACTTTAAAGGAGTCTTCGCTGATTTTTTCAACTGTATAATATTTTTCCACAGATTTCTCTCCGTCATGATCAAAAGACATAAAGACCGAAACCTCATCTTGCTCTCCGATTTCCATTTTTGACTTACGCATTTCAGACATGTGGTCAAGATTGCCTTTTTCTATCGTTGTATTAAACAACCACTGCAAAGCCTCAAAAAAGGTTGTCTTTCCATCTCCGTTGTCACCGAGTATCAATGTTAAGCCTGGGGTTACATCAATGTGGTTGTTGTCTCCATAATAACTACGGAAATTTTTGATTCTAATTTCTTTAATAATCATACATTTTTCTTTAGGTAGTCATTGATTTCTTTCCAGAGTTCCTTTTGTGTCGCTCCTTCGTCAATTCGTTTAATAATTTGAGCCACGGCATTGATGACATGATTGTCTGAATCAAGTGCTTGGTCAATGGTACTGATGTCAGCTTGAGTGTATCTGCCAAACTCCATCAGATTTTCGTCAAGCAAGACTGCTTGAAGCATTTTGTCTTCGTTGGTTCTAGCCATAATCAGAATAAGGATATTTGATAATATGATAAAACTTGGTCTAATTCGTTGTAAGCATAGTCTGCATTTTCTGACAAGCGGGCAAAGTCTCTTACTCTGCGAACTTCGCCTAACAGAAGATTCCGCTCCATCTTATAGTTGTCTGCTGCAGAGTTGACCTCAGGTACGACGACCAAGTCGTGAATGTAAGAGTATCTCTTGTCAGGATGAAGGCGCAAGATTCTTCCTCTACGTTGAATAAACTGTCTCGGATTGCCTGTACTTGCGCAAAAGATAGCTAATTCACTTCGTGGCACATCTACACCCTCATCAAGACATTTCATAGATGTTAGCACCTCCAGTTTCCCTGTAGCAAAATCTGAAAGGATCTCGTTTCGTTGTTGCATTCCTGCTACAAATTTTTTCACCGTTGTGGTCTCGCTCACCTCCTTCACTATTTGTGTATAGTCATCAATGAGTTGATTGGTCTCGGCATCGTCTGGCAAGGAGTCATGCCCATCAAACATGTCTGCATTGTTATCGTCAGTACGGCTTCCTTCCGGCACATAGACAAGGGTGAACTTTAAATTTCCCTTCTCTTGATATCTTGCGTTAAGGATACTTCGAAAAATTTCCTTTTTGTTTCTAGCCTTATGGATAATGCGTTTTCGCTTCAAGAGTAGATTCATCAAAATATCGTCACCTTGAGGGAAGGTATTTTTATCGTAGTTGTAAAGCTTAGCCAGTTTCAGAGAAATCTTCATATATTCAGCCATTTCATCGTCTGTCAGTCTCACTATGTGGGGATAGTAATAGTATCGGCATAAGTAGGGTGGATTGTGATCAATCGCTTCTTGCATAGTAAACTCAAAAGTATAGTGTTCCTCTGCACCAAAGAAATGCATGACTTCCCTGTTCCCTCTTTCGTCGAACTGTCTTTCTGGTGTAGCTGAAAGACCTATTCGACGTAAGAACTTCACTCCGTCTAGTCTGTCCAAAATTCCGCCTGCACCCATGTTATGTGCTTCATCAGCAATCAGCAAAATCTGTCTGCATGCCTTTTTGCTAAATCCTACAAGCTCGTGAAAAGTGTTCTCTCGTGCAAACGAAGCATAAGTAGCAATAATGATGTAAGAAGGCTCTTTTCCCGAAAGGTTAAACTCCTCCTTGGACTTGATGTTGTCGATTTCATCTTTCCAGTTGTGGTTTCTGGAACTTACTTTTACAATATTCGCAAAGTGGAATTTCTCACATTCCTTCTCCCATTGGTCAACTAGCGTGATAGTTGGTACTAAGATAACAGCTTTGTAGAATTGAAACTTTTGATAAATTTGTAACAAGCAATTGAGAGCAGTAAGCGTTTTTCCTGTTCCTGTTGCCATAGCAAACAGCCCCTTCTGCTTATTCGCCTTCCAGTTCTCATAAGCCTGCTCTTGATATTTACGAGGCTCGCCGTAAGGGAACTTAGGTTCCTTGACATCTGTACATTTTTCTTTGTCAGTGGCCGAGAGTTGTTCTATAATGTTGTTCACCTTATCACTTGCCCTAAGGAGTACGCGCCGAATGCTGTCTGGCAACGTGTTGCCTTCCTGCAGTCTCCTCTTAATGATACATTGTTCATCATCCAGCAATTCCTTCACATCCTTACTGGGAAAATGCTCCTGGATAGCGGATTTTACTTTGTCAGCATCCAAGTATGCCACAGTATCATCGCGACCAGTAAATGTATTTTCAAAGTCTTGAGCTATATCTTCTATTTTGCAGACATCGCCCGCACCGTCCCAGTCGCAGAAAGCGGTCAGGCTCTCTATGTTGGCTATGAGAGCTGTCCGTGAAAAGTTGCACGAGCCGTCAAAAGCCACTCTGTTCAGTCCGTCGAACAGTACTCCGCATTTAGAATGAGCAATGCCAATTCTATTCTTTGGTGCAACGATTTTAAATTCAAGACGTTCATTTCGTATAAGCCATGACAGGCATTCAAAGAAATGGCGGTCACGCTCTGATAGAGTCTTTTTGACATTTCCAATATTTTGCAAATTAAAAAAGGGAATGTTTACATCCGATTCGCCAACCATAATAGCATTCTTGTCTTCCTCAGAAAGAATGTCATTAATGACCAAACGCATTCTTCCCCCATTGTATAGGAATGCGGCAAAACTATCTGATAGTGTGTTAATGGCAGACGAAGAAAAAAAACCCAGCTTCAAATCAAACTGGACAGAATTGCACAAAGCCTCAGAAAAGAAGCCTATCGGCTCCCATTCCGTGCGAGACTTAAACCTCCTGCTAGGCGGCCAAAGAACGTTTGATTTCAGCATAGCTCACTATATAAAACAGTTGGTACACATAATATCATCACCAAGAATATCTACAAGGGTTGTGCCTTTGTGCTGTTGGCGATTGTCTTCTTGTCGGCGAATAATGTCGAGTTTAATCTGTCGAATGCGCTCTGGTTTTATAAGGTCGGCAAGACTTTCATTCTGATTCCATGTATAACCGTCTTTTTCAAACTCCATTGCCTTTTTGTATAGGTCAGGATGCTGTTCATAAAGCCAAATCCACTCTATCTTCTGCTGAAAGAAACAGAAGTAACACCCTGAGCGACTACGGCAATAAGTGCCTTTCTTTCCGTCCACCTCAAAAGGTATTTCTTCATAATAAGTGGGGACGCCAACACCACTCTCACGAAGTAATCGAAATATGTCATCTTTGATCAAAATTTCTGTATTGTCGAGCAGAGAAAATTCATCGAGCTTTCCCACAGGATAGTCTGTGGTCTTTAGGAACTCAAATACCGCATGATTGAAGAGCTTGACATCGTAATCTAGCAAAGCATTCATTTTTTTGGAGTAGTAAAACGTCTTAGTAATAGGACGCTTCACCATTTCAAGAATCTCGTCATGAAGCATGTTCCGCGGAGTTAGGCGTTCGTAAATGTCAACAATCTGGTCTATATTCTCTTTGTGTAGGAATTTATTGATGACGTCTATACTCCAGATGTTCTTGCGGAATGGAAAGATAGCTTGAATATTTGGCTTTGATGAAATATACCCGTCTCGATCTTCGTCACCTCTAATTCCTACATAGGAAACAGCATAATCGTCGCCCACATATTCTTCAAACTTGTCGAGTTTCATCTTTTTGGTGCACCAACGAGCCTGTGGCGATGGAAGGAATCCGCCCATAGCCTTTAAAAAATGGTGAAATGGAGTGGGCTCTGGGCTACCTTCGGCAGCGCGTAGTCGCTCTATTTTTCCAAGATAGGCTTCAAGGCGATTGATAAGAGTCTCAGTTTCATTCAGTTCACACCCAGTATCTGAATTGTAGTATTCAATTTTTAAGGATGGATACTTTTGCTTCAGATAAATGGCTAGTGCAGCACTGTCCTTGCCACCTGATATACCTAATATATGTCTTACTTTCATTTGTTAATTTTTTTATTAAGTAGTGACAAGAGTGTACAAACATCCATATTGTTGTCACCACTAAGCAACATTTCAATTTGTTTTTCCAATTCTGTAGAACGACGTTTGTCCTTCTCGTGAAGAATGTACGTCTGTGTTCTCAGATTTACTCCTTGGTTAGTTGCTAAATCGAATGAATATGCTTCGCTCTTGTCTTTTTCGCTGATATATTCTGAAATAGAAGAATATTTTTCACACTCTCGGAACAGGAAGACAAGATCGTCAGCAACTTTGTCTTCTTGTTCATCTCTTAGAGCATCGAGTCTACTTTCCATGATTGGGTAGCAGATAGACTGATACCATTGTGTACGATTATCATATTCGGTCATGGCATGATGATAGAACTCGCGCTGTTTATCAGTAAGCAAATAGACCTTTACATTTGCAAGTCTCTTACGAATTTCTTGCACATATTCGTCATATTCACCAGATTCCAAGCCCAAACCATCAACAAGGCGTTCTTCTAAGCGATCAATGAGATGAGGGTAGCAAGTACGTAACTCACGGATGGCATGCTGTATGATTAACCCATACTGGTCAACGAATTCTTTCTTCTTCAACTTATCTTGATCAAAACCAAGTGCTTCTGGCAAATCCTCAAAGAACGTCTTCTCCGGATCTTTTGCTGTAGCAAGTACGTCACGGAAGCGCATCGTCGATTCGTGGTCAAACTTGCGAGTGTGCTTAGTATATTCATTCAATCGAACATAAAAACTTAGGAAAGGCTTAATTGTCTCAATAAAGCTTTCGTTAGTGATGACAAACTCGTCTTCAAGATTTACAAAACGGCGATACTGGTTAAAGAACCCCATCTTTACTCCATCGATTGCGAATTTCTTTATCTCAAAGTCAGCAGGATGTTTCTGTAACAAATCAAAGAATTCCATGTTGATCTCTGGCATGTATGCCCCTCTTGGTGCATCATACAGAGCAAAATCTTGGCGTCTAATGTACAAATACGTTGGTATCCAAAAATCCAGAAATCCCTGTTTAATCTTATAGGGTTGATCAGAGAGCAACTTGATAAGTTCTGAAATTTTGCGTGCCTTGCTTTCTGTACTATTTAGAAAATCTTCACAAGCATCCCACAATGGCATAATGCCTTCATTATTGGGTATGTCCATGAAAGTGCCGTTACAATGAAGTTCTGTATTCTTCAGTAAGGAATAATAAATAGTTTTCTCAGGCGGGAACTTCTCTTCAGGAAAGCCTAAGTCTTCCTCATTACCATGTTCAATGAGCGCATTAAGATAATTTTTTCTTGCTGTAGATATAGCTCCACTGATTTTGTGTTTGTTGAACAATTCATTGTTCATGACCGGTGTTTTACAATACACCTCGTCACACACCTGTGAAAGAAACTTGTTGAAATCACGATGTGATTGAACTTTCCTTTCCTTTCCATCATAAATCCATATAACACGATTGCCATACCCAAATAGGTTATCGCTAATAGTTCTGTTGAGTAATGTTTCTTCGTATTCCTTAAGATTTTGGATTTCCTGTACAGCTACCCTATCCTCTTTGTTGATAACACGTTCCAGCAAGTACCTATATTTGTTTATATTGTACAAGTTATCGACCACATCTTCCGTATTTTTGAAATACGCAAAGATTAAGGCATTGTTAGACTCCTCACTTTTAGTTTTTATCTCGTTTAGTGCATTCTTAGAGGTTGAGAATATCAATTCTATATAACCATCTGTATCACCAAATGGAATAATGTCCAACGGTTCTTCTTCGATACGATAGTCAAAGAATCGAGGTGTACCTTTTTGATAATAATGCGCCTTAACAGGAGATATGCGCTTATTAAAGAATAATCTCAAATCATCAACAAAAGCAACAGGACGAGGTACCATCATTCCTGCATCTCTAATTTCAGCTTCCAAGTCAACATCAGTACCTTCGAAAAGCATCAAACGCTCTTTGTAAGCCGCATATCGAATAATCTTCTTAGTTTTAAGACGCTCTATAATGTTACTACTACCTTGAATATGCATGGCTAATATAGCATATTCTGCCATGTCATTTTCAGTCAAACGAAAGCCAGCCTTTCCAAATAGGTTTAACAGGCCTATGGCTTTTACAATTTTGACAGCTGAGAGCATCTGCTCTTTGCTTTCCCAATCCTGACCTTCAACACGCTCTATTGAAACTTGAATACTACTCCAGTTCATCGAATCTGCATTCGCTTCTTTCAAATAGCTATAGAAATTATAGAGAATGTAGTCGTAGACATTCTGCAAGTTGTAGGTAAGATATTTGCATTCTTCGAATTCTGAAATCGAATTTTCGCCTTTCGATGATAAAAACGTAAACAAAGAACGCTCATTCTGTCCATATCTTTGGATAGCTGTTGTTATAGCATAGGCAGAGAAGGTATCAAGAGGAAACAACTTTTGAGCAACATCCTCAGAAAAATCATCTGCTATAAATCGAGTACTCTTAGCAAGATGGAATATTTTGTTTACCATATCAGGTGCAACAGAGTCTCTCTCTTCATGCAATTGTTCTGAGGCTAATTGTAACAGCTGCTCAATCGGTTCAACAAAAGTTATTTCCTTAAAACGACCTTTCACTTTAGTCCATTCGTTGTATTGCTCCTCCGTCAGCCCTTTTGCATAAGAACTAAAATTCTGATGAAGCGTTGTAAGAAGAAGTATATTACGTGAAGGTACATTGACAAATTCCGCTAATTTTTGCATGAAGTATAATTCCTTCTCAGGGTTATTCTTTGCTGCATGTTCTAGGACCTTGCCAAATTCATCCACAACTATAACGAGGAACTTACCTTGTTGCTGTAAACTATTATAGTAGGACTTTAAATCATCAAATATGCTATTTCCACTTCCTTCTACATTCAATTTCCTGCTCAACAGCTTTGAGAATTCAGTGTAGTCACCTAGAATGTTTAAAAACTCATAGTCTCTTGCATTAGCTGAAAGATTACTATTATCTATTAGGTATTTCTCACTTCGTTTCTTCTGCAAATCAGATTCCAAAGCAAGTAAGAAGCTGGACTTACCAGTTCCGTAAGTACCGATGATAGTAAAACTATGTATTCCAGAGTGAAAGCCATTCACAATATTGTGAATGGCTTTTCGTGCATTAGATGTAACAATATACTGTGTCCCCTCTGCAAATCCGTTCTCTATGTTTGCTGATAAATTAAATGTGCGCATAGTAATCTTCCAAAACTTTTATAGGATCCAACTCTCCTGTAAATTGAACTTGACGAATACCCGAAACATCACTGTAGGTCATTTGCTTAGAATAGACACTGGATAGTTCCCTCAACATAGCAATTGTTTCTGCATCATTCATGCAAAACAGAAGCCCTAGTTGTTCCTGAATTGTCTCATATGCGATAGTATTGTCCTTGTTCTTCATCCTTAGTAAACCATACATGAATACTTCCTTGGTAACTTTTCTCTTGCCATCAACATTGAAGTAGTAGCCTTTAGTCTCCATCTTTTGGCGTACAAGGTCTAGATCTAGGAGTAGAGAAGAGTAGTCTTCATTTGATTGAGCCTTACGTGGCAGTGTGTAGTTTTGAAGCAAAACCCCTGTATCTTTCTTTACAGTGTTCTCATTGAAAACATTTTGTTTACCTGCCTCAGTCATACGAAGCCTTGCAAACGTGATTATCTGTTCTTTATCAAATTGAGCACGCTCACGTTGCAATCCGCAGAAGAACCAATTATAAAGAGTAGCCTCCTGTAAAAAAACAATATTGAAATGGAGAAGCCAAAGAGTTGCCAAGTCCTCTAAGTACTTATCCCTTCCATTTTCATCATCAAAAAGATAATTACCTATTTCTGTAAGATTACCTTCAGTATCTGTGATTCCAAAAGCCTTTAACCAGTAGCGAATTGAGGAAACCATATTTTTACCTACCCCCAAGTCTATTACAGCATTTGGGCTATTAAAGTCATTCCCATTATTAACAAAATCATAGCCTTTTTTCAACCATAACGTTTTGCATGGGAACGATTCGTGCCCTGAGAATTTATATGTTAATGACATGTCAATTTCAATTTATCTGCCATTCATGTAAGAACATTCAAGGTGTTTGACGAATCATAAGACAGGTCACTGAAAGTTGTCAAGCTATTTCACAGACAGATACTCGTCAATATGAGACTTTTAGCCAACCAACAGTTGCCATGTCATTGCTTCAATAAAATCACCTCCTTTGATTTTATGCTTTCATTTCTGGCAAGTTTGCAACAAGTTGTTCAAATTACATCTGCAAAAATAAACAAAATCACCGAAATAACAGGGCTGCTGTGTAAGTAATTTAAATCTACATTGGGAAAAAAAACCAAAGAAAAATCCTTGGTTTGCTATTCATATAAACAGTTCAAAGTCCCTTAACTCAATAACTCATGTGCACTTGATACCCTTCATCAATCAGTTCGCTCAGAATCTCTTCCCTGCTCTTGCGTCTTATATTCGGATTCTCACCACTACGCGAACCTTCTGGGACGTTCAAGGCACGTAAAGGATAGAGTATGTTGGTGAGCTGGAAAAACATTGTATTCTCTATCTTTCGGAGTGCAGTCTCTAGTGTGGTACCTTGTAATGATGCTACGCGCCTTGTCACTTTGTGATCTATCATATCCGTGCAATAGCGTCCCACAAGTTGAGATAGAATGGTATCGCCATTAATGTACCGCTCGTAATCCTCTTCTCGTAAGCGTACCAGCTTTGCCTTACTTTCCCCATAAAAGAACACTTTTAGCGAATGTCCGCTGGGTGTACCAATAATGCAGGTTCGCTCCAAATCTACATTCTCGGGCAAAGCAAAGTTTCTTGGCTCCAGCTGACTACGCAGCTGTAAGTTATCCTTTTTAGCCTTGACAATGCAGGCTGAAAGGACATCTACTTCATCTCCGAGCTTCTCGGCTTTTTTCTTGTAAGAGGCTGCTGATTTTCTTGCGGCATCACGTTCTATTGTTCTTCTGTCGAGGTTAGCCTGAATATCTTCTATCTTCGCTTGCAGTCCCTCCATCTGCTTCTTTACCTCTGATAGTTCTTCTGCGGTAGTTTCAAATTTCTTCTGCACATCTGACTTACCGAGAATGGTAGTGAAGGCATTGAGTCGCTGCTGCAAGGCTTCCTTGGCATTCCTGGTAATCTTCATCTTTTTGATGTCAGAGTGAAGTTCATCGTTTATCCGGGCAAGTTCTGTCATCCTGCCCTCCAAGTCCTTGTTGGCGGCTTTCAAATTACTATTCGCGACTTCAAGTCTCTCAATATCTTGACGAAGGTCTCCTGTCTTAGCCGGAGATTCTCCTCTGCCTGCATCTTATTCTTGTACCGTATGGTATCAAGATGCTTCACATCAGAACTCTGTCCACGTTCCATCCCCAGAGTTTCCGCCACGATTGTCTTGTCCAAAAAAAAGTTGACTCCTAAAAAGAGTCAAGTATGGAAGAAAGATTAAAACGACAAAGTCTACTAACAGAGTTAACTTTATATCAACGGGATGCAGAGCCTAATCCGTCTGTTGCCATTGGCAAAGATAGATAATTATCTGATATAAAATAAGATAGTGAATGTAAATTATTTTAAGAGAGAATATGATTCAAAAATAAACGCATTTGTTCATTTACACAAGGATTGGTGATATTTGACAGAATGTAAGAAATTACAAAGAACTTCTGTCAATGTGATTCGTAAAAACGAACGTGAAAATAGCTCCAAAAAAGGGAATATCGTGTAATGATGCGGCAACATTGATGGAAACGTGTTGCGATTACTATGTAAAGGCAATGCGAAACATGCCTATTCGCACTGCCTTTACATAGCAATCGCGATGGAATTAATACTTAATCGCAATGCCAATAAGCCCTTTTTGCAAGCCCTTCGAATTAAAAACGGCATTAAGCAACACATTAATTATAAAAATTTTGGTAGCGATAAAAATAAATCTCTGATTATTAACTACTTAACAAATAACTTGTATTTTGCCATTATTTCAACCAACGTCAATACATTTTCAAAAAAAGCGATTCTGGGAGAAGTTAGTTTTTCCAAAATGTAAAATAAATCTCAATTTTATCAACAGATTGAATTTTCGAATCTTGTTTTTCCCATATCAAGTAAACATACAAAGATTTATCGCAGTTCGGGATAAGAAATTTTAATTGTTATTATCAAAAGAGAAAGCAATCATGTTTGCTTTTTATTCTTAATAGTTGTCAAGCAATATTATTGGAAGATCAAAAATACCACAAATGAGGTATGTCAAATGCCCCACAATGGG
>Ga0172378_10003272_pt1 | contig 15258 bp, 9 predicted proteins | sample GrowelOW332metaG_FD_119755 | JGI IMG/M metagenome (GOLD analysis project Ga0172378, IMG submission 119755) | Groundwater microbial communities from an aquifer near a municipal landfill in Southern Ontario, Canada - Pumphouse #3_1 metaG | ecosystem: Environmental > Aquatic > Deep subsurface >... | reverse complement strand
AATGATCTCGCGACTTTTGTTTTCTACCTTTTCTAATTGTGCTCTCACAACGGGACCGTTATTCACTACTCCGGGGAGTCCTTCTGTATACCACCCGCTTCCCAACCAGAGGATCAAATCGTTTTTTCCATTCTTCAGGTGGTTGGTGATGTCGTAGGTGACGACTAATGAGCGTTTGTCGTACTGGGAGACAGCGGGGGCAAGCACTTTGTCGCCGACTTTCTCTCCGTTGATGTATATTTCATGGTATCCCAGTGAATTGACGTGTAGGAAATACGTTGCATCTGTTTTAGCTACATCAAGGGTGCTGTATAGTTGAGGACATTCTCGGTATCCGTTTTCAGTGTTGAAGGTAATATAGGAGGCTTTCCATTCCTTTTCGTCCAGTAACCCGATCGTGAACCTTGCCGGTTCACTCCAGGCTGACACTTTCCCGGTCTCATCCCAGATCCTTACCTTCCACCAGGCTGTGGTTCCGGAGTTCAATGGTCGACCCTGATAGGGGACAAACAAGGATGCGGAGGTGTCTGTCTTTCCTGAGTTCCACAAATCGGCTTTCTTTTCTGATAGTCTTGATTTATCGGTGGCGACAACTACTTGATAGGCTTTTTGTGTAGTCCCGTTTTTACGACTTTGTATTTTCCAGCTGAAACGAGGAACTGTCTTATCAATTCCAAGGGGGTTTTGCATGCTTTCGCAACGCAGGTCATAGACGTTGTTTATATTACCTCCACACGCTGTAATCGCAATGATCAGAAAAAATAGGCTTATTACTTGTCTCATTGGGTTATTCTTATTATTCATACTCTTTTATTTTGAACTCTCTATTCATTTCTTTTTTCGGTTGGTATAGGGATCGTAAGCACCGCTCATAACCTCCTTCACCTTCTGTAAGTAACCAAAACCGTTTAACATGTCGGGTAGCAGATAACTTCCTTCTACCCATTCATTCCATGCGTTGATGGTAATCAGTTTCGGTTGTTCGGGGTGGCTGTCGGCATACTGCTTAGCCAGGGAGAGGAGGGCTGCAAAACTCTCGGGTGTCTGATGGTGGCGTACTACATCTTTTGCCCCTTTTGACGGAAAACGGGGTGTGTCATCCCATCCGATGGAGACACATGGGAATACAGGCACATCAAGGATGGCATCCATCTGCTCACGGATTCTGACTGCATGTTCTCCGTAGCGAAGATAGTCCTCGTTGAGACCGCCCATATTGTACATCGCCACACTATTGAAACCCATCGTCTTCACCTTGTCGACAAAAGAAGAGGCTGCCTTATCCGACATCACGGCACCGCCTCCCTGGTTCCACTGGATGTGCAGACCGGGGAATCCGGCTTTCTTAACCTCCTCACGGAAATAGTTGAGCGCTTCGCGGGTTGCTTCCACACTCCCGAATCCTTCCACAAGGTTTTCGATACTGAAGATGGAAAGGATAGGCATCCCATCAATTTTGAGGTAGTTCGGTTTGGTGAAATACTGTCTGATAACTCGTTCCACGATATGTGCGAACTGCTCTCTGTTGACTGCGCCGTCCCAGAGAATGGATTCATCATCTCCATACTTGTGCACATTCCAGTAGTTTTTCTTCACATCATGATTGGCCCACATGATGTAGAACTGCATATCTTTGTTGTTTTCTGCTTTCAGAAATCCGTCATTGAGGGCGCTCTCCAAAAATGGTCCGTCGTCGAACCAGTACCAGTCGTAAACAAAGACGTTCACTCCATGATCAAGGGCTGCATCGATCCATCGTTTCACGACTTTTGGGTCATTGTCTGCTTCATAACCCCATAATGGTTGTCGGGGTTGATAATGGCCATCGAAACGGGGAGTACCCTTTTTGATCACTTCCCATTCTCCTTTTTTTTCGGGCCACAACATATCGCCGAATCGTTTGTCATGATGGCAGGAGGGCCATACATAGGCTGCCACGTAGTAGTTGTTCTCCTTGTCTTTGTCAGCTGCTACCAACGATAGTGTGGAGAGCAGGACAAAGATCTGTATGAATATGCAGGTCTTTTTCATTTTTTACTCATTTTAGTTAATTTAGCCGAACTGCGGTTGTCAATATGCACCTTATATCCGACAGGTGTCTGTAACTTATATTGGATCTCATTTCCTGTACGACGCCATTCCAGATTGATCACTTCTTCTTCCACGGGGATGGTCCCCTTGCAATATTGTAGGTCGATGTCTGAAAAGCGGATGACAATCTCCTTGTTTATGTAATCAATATTGCTGACTCCCAATACATCACGATAAAGGACATGGCCGATATAGGATGCGAATCCGTGATTGCAACTAGCCTGACTATGGACATTTTCCCATAATGTGCCGGTTCTGTCTGCCATATAATAGAAATAGTCTTCAATTTCCGAAAGTAACTGTGATTGCTGACTTTGTTCCGAAAGTATATCCATGCGAAGATAGTTGCCTATAAAAGCATTGGCCGGTGCCACATTGGGATATGTTTTATTGATATCACGATTGGGCCCAAAATCCCTCGTGATTTTATTCCAAAGCTCTGGATGGGATTGGGGTGTGGCAATATCAAAAAAGAAAGCGTAGTATTGGCACACTTCGGTGATTTGATCGGTAACTTTTAATTTGCCATCTTCTCTAATCGCGTTATCTACAAAAAATTCTCCGTTGTACGACTGTCGCTGAATCTGTTTACGGAGTTCTTCTGATTTTTTTTGCCACTCCTTATTGCCATAAAGATTAGCAGCACTGGCCAATGCGGCGCTATAGAGCATATTGGTCGGGTAGTTCACATCCTGAACAAGACTGTTGGCTTTTGACCATTCTACAAAGATCCAGCTATCCAGCTTTTCAAGTAGTCCGTCTTCGTTTTCAAATGCGGCGAAATAGCCCAGCAGATCCGTAATCCTCCCTTTTAGTTGTGATACCAGCTGCTTGTCTCCTCCGCGTTTTGCGTAATCATCTACCTGAACAATAAACCAGAGCGACCAATTGGGGATAAAGATTCCATCGTTATGATCGGCAGGATAACACATGGGGATCATTCCTTCAGGAAGGTACTCGAACTTTTCGGGAAGGGCATAATTCTCATAAAAATTGTGTGCTACCTTTGAATAACCGGTAAACTCTTTTTCCATGATGGCGGTGAAGTAGCTGTCGCACAACCAGCCGGCACGTTCGCGTGACGGGCAGTCCGTAAATACATCTACCGAGTTTTGTCTGAATGTTTGTTTTGCGGCATCGAAGATCTTATTCAGCTTTGCGTTGCTGCTTGTAAATGTCGCATTGGGATTGTTCGGATAGGCAAACTCACGAATATAAATATCTTCTACCGTACAATCTCCTTGGGCTACCATGATTTTCAGATATTTGAGGGTGTATGGGTCAAAGGTCTCAACATTGTATGTGCCGGGTTGAAGTTCATAGACAACCTGGTTGTTCACATCGGTCATCCTTTTTTTGCTTATCACATCATTATCTGTGAGCATCTCATCGAAATGAAACCAGATCGTCGACGGCTCTTTGCAGGTAATCGTCGCTCCAATGAATCCGGAATAGTTGACGCCAAAATCAAGTATATAGAAATCATCTTTCTTCATTTTGAGGGGTTTCTGCCCACCTAAAGAGTCATTCAACAACTCTTTCGTCACCGATACCATCTCTTGTATCTGTTGCGAAGGGATAACCGTCAGCTCTGATTCGGGATAACCTTTAAACTTTTCGCTGATTTGCACCAGTGAACGGTCTTTATACTTTTGTGCGGGTGGATTGATTCCTATTGTGCCTTTTGCAAATAACACTGTGGGTCTTAGAATGGTAAAGTCGGGGATCACTACATGTCGTGGCAACAAATTAACCGATGGATATTGAGCGAGTTTAACCGCCTCAACAGTTATATCTTTGTTATTACGCCATTCATCGTAACCCTCTTTCATTCTGTAGTATTCGGTAAAGGGTCTCTGGAAACTGTATCTCTCTACTTTCTGTAATCGTTCTTTAATCTCAAATGCTTCGAAATGGTCGTTATCTCCTGTAAAAAGGACAACCTTTCCGTTTATTGATGCTTCTGCTTGTAAAAATGAGGGCTGGTCTGTGGTGTAATATGAATTTACATTGTAACCGGCGACTTCAATCGCTACGATATTTTCTCCCTCTTTCACACGGTCGGTGACATCATACTGGTCAACACGGAAAAAACCATGTCCGGCGCGGGCAGGACCGGATCCTACAAACTTGCCATTGAGGTAGATCCTGTACACGGTGGAGGCGGCGACTCGTAAATGGGTCTTGTCGTTTTTATCGACAGTAAAAACGCCTCTAAAGCCTAAAGTAAGGTTCATCTCTTTTTCCCGTCCTTCAGCCCACACCGGGACTGATTGATTCATCCGTGCTTCACTGTTGCTCACGGCGGACTGACTACGCTTACAACTTTCTAAGAATAGAAACGGACTGAATAACAGGGTGAGCAGGAGCATCGTGGAAATCATCCTGATACTCGATGTTGATCTTAATTTTTTATGCATATTTTTGTTATAAATCAAATGATGGAATATTTATATGTTCTCCGCCTTTTAAAGCTGACTGATGTGCCATTATTCCAGGGGCTGTCATGGCAAGTGCTTGATAGATATCAACCTCAGGGGTGCGGTCATTTATTAATGAGTCTATAAATTCATGTGTAATAAAACAGTGTGAGCCGTCATGCCCACTATCATGCCTCAAAGGTTCCGGAAGCATATCCGTCTTCCACCAATAGGTGTCAGGATAGTTTTCAACAACATTTTCGGTAATATTAAAACCTCCATCATCTTTCACAATCTTTTGCCCTGCTTTCACAAATACAGAGCTGGACAATTCTCCGTGAGACATAACTACACTCATTTTATCTCCATGCCATTCACCACGTTCTGCTCCTCTTATAGCTCCTTTCCAATTAATTTCGACTGGAAAAGATAATCCATTGCTCGTTTTAAATAAAGCGGATTCGTTCCAAAAGGGATTATTGTACGCGTTTTTCAGAAGTATGGGGTCGTTATCTCCCCAACCGATGCACGAAACATCAGTCAATCGTTCTCTTGTAAGTCCGACAACGAAACTGGTACAATGGGTAGGATATAACATGGGTGGCAAGGCATAACGCCATGTTTTCTGACCGTTAACGACGTAGAGTATTTCAAGTCCGGGATGGTTATATTGTGCGGCGTAACTCATTAAATTGCCAAAAGCTTTTTCTTTGTATAACTTCTTTACCGTAATCATGCTTTGCCTCCATACACTTGTCTCAGCCATCATATAGGTCAGTCCGGTCTTTTTCACGGTTTCCCGTATCTCATGGCACTCATCCAGATTCATGGCTGCGGGAACAGCACATAGCACATGTTTTCCGGCTTTGAGCGAAGCGATCACATGCTTTGCATGATCCGGAGCGCCTGTCGCGATAAAAACGGCATCAATATGCGAATCTTTGATCAGTTGTTCAAGTGATTCATAGCTTTTGGAACAGTTATATGTTTTCATTAAGGCATCTCTACGCACGGGATCGAGATCACTTACCGCTTCAACAATACAATCAGGATGTTCATGAAATTGGAAGCCTAATCCAAATCCTCCTCCAATAATGCCTATTCTCACTTTCTTCATTCCTCCTTTTCTTTGAGGAAAAACAACAGTTGGAGACAATGCGATTGCCGCTGTTCCCATTCCTGCTTTCTTTATAAAAATGCGTCTGTTCATACTTTTTACTTCATTAACGAATAGATTATCATATCACCGGGTTCCAATACTTCGGTTCCTGATGAACTGCCCGCTGGAGCGTATGTACCGTTCTTCAGCACTTTTCTTACTTTGTTGTCGGTTTTTATATCGAATGTAAGCGGGTTATGGAAATCACGGTTGACGATGATCAAAAACTGCTTGCCCTGATTTTTTAGAATGGAAACGATGGCCATCCCTTCTCCTGTATCCAGCGATTGTATCTGTTTAGGTAGCTTGTCAATCGGACGGGTACCTTCGGGCAGCTGATTGCCTGTATGCCATACGGATACCAACTTGGCTCCCTTGAAAACGCCGGATAATGAATGGATCTCTTTATTCACTGTTTTGATACGGTCATATACGACGGAGCGACTGCCGTCTAATTTAATGGGGGAGTCATGGAAATCCCAGGGTGTGTTATCACCGGGATGCCAGTAAGTGAAATATTGCAGGGTCTGTGCTCCATAAGCAAGGTTGCTGAACATCTGAAGACGTAACTCTGCAATGGTGGGAATGGGGTAGGGCGTATGGGCAATGGCAAGGGCAAAGGCCCAAAAAGGACGATCGTATTTCTTGGACGCGGCAGCGACAACCTCCATATTCTGATACCATCTTGTGCGCAACAAACGTTCTCCGTTTTCTTCAACAACGGGATAAAAGTCAAAAGAAATAAAGGGTACGGGTACCTCTTTCAAAAACATATCGACATGCTTGGCGTAAGGATCTTCACCGGGAGCCAACACTACATCCTTTCCAACCAATACTTCCGCAGGGGCATAATTGGGTAAGAGGTTGATATAGCATCCATGTTTTTTGTCGACCGACTGGATACGTTTCACCCATTCACCTAATCCTGGAAAACTATCCGGACCGGGCTCATCGACCAAATGATAACCTGCCAGGGCGGGATGTTTCATTAATCGCTTCGCGCTTTTTTCAGGCTCGGATCTTAATTCGGGAAAGGACGGCATCAACTTAACACCTGCCTCTTGTGCCACATCCAATGCTTTTTCCACCGCTTCGATTCTTGAATAAGTGGAAAAGTTTATATTGATGCCGGATTCCTTCAGTTCTCTGAATCGCTCCACGGTAGTCTCTGATTCCGGGACACCTATCCAGGCCATTATAGGAAATTCGCCGGCACTTTTAATTTGTGTTTCTTTTTTATCTTTCGTAAAGTTGCAGAATGCAACTATCCATAACAATAATAGGAGATACTTTTTCATAGATTTAAATATATAGTTTTATGATAATTAATTCTTATTATTCATTTGTCTTTGTGCTTATTTTGCTCCGAAGAAGCTGCTCTACCCCTTGAATATGGTGGGCATTGGGACTAAAATCCTCTCTGATCATGGTGACATTGAATTCTTCCAGAAGGGACATAAACTCTGTAAGTGCTTTTTCGGGATCCGGGAGTGTAACGGGTGAGCTGCCTTTTTCTTTTTCGTAGGCTTTAAAACGCTCATATTCCAACAAAAGAACGAATTTCATGGGGATCTCTTCGCGACGGAGTCTATTTCTCAAAGTTTCATCTTCGGTAGCATCAAGAGCCTGCTTCAGCAGTGATGTTGCTTCTGCATAAACGGGAACACTGAGCCAGTCGGCTGTTTGTCCCATATAACAACGAAGATATACGTCTGAATCTTTGACGCTTTGGGTCAATAAATCCCAATATTGACGCAGGTAAGGAGCTGCTTTCTCACCGTAATATCCGACAAGGAACTCATCTATCAATGCGTTTTCATCAAGGTCCGGATTCCACATCAGACGTGAGATAACCCAATTACGCATCCTGACAAAATCTCCTGCATCGCAATAAACATCTCCCTGTTCGAAAAGACCGATCGTATTATTTTTTATAAAGAAACGAATGTCGGGTGCGAGTGTATGAATATTGGGATGGGGTAACATGTATGATGTGAAATTGGTAACATAATTCCATACAAAAAGATTATCGGCGATCTTACTCCATGATTCAATATCTTCCCGCAATGATTTATTGTGGTCGCCTTCTTCCAAAGGTTGAGAAAAGGAACATTCAATCGTACAGAGACGAATAACGACATTTTTACGTGGTTTGACTAATAACGGTGCTTTGCGGGTATATTGATAAGCAAGTGTCTCTACCCAAATTTCAGGAAATTCCTTTTCAATCTCCTCGGCTACAGCATTGACAAATCTGATAAGAGGTCCGGATTCACTACCCTCAACTTTCACAATCGCCTGGCAGTCATCACACTGACATGCTCCATGGCAATCGTTTTGACTGATAGAAATAAAATCCATGTCAGGATGGAGGCGAAGTGTGTTCAGCGTGTTCTTGATAAACTCTTTGCGCATCTCTTCATTTGTGAGACACAATTGCGCCGACTGATTCACACGCTTTCCATCAACAAGACTATACCACTCAGGATGCTTGTCAAAGTAAATTTGTGGTGGTAATATCGGATAGAAGGAATGTACAAAATACTGAAACTTATGATGTTCTCCGTATTCAGGCTCTATCTTCGAAAAGTCTCCGTTACATTTCATTCTGGCTGCAAACTGAGTATCGCTCAAAGCGTCCTTGTAAAAGGCTTCTCGGTATATCAAACGGGGACCATAATTGATTTGAAGTTTGGGGACTTTTAATTTTTTTGTTTTCGGGATAAAGGACTCGGTGGATGTCCACCATCGTACTCCCGTTGCTTCTTCAAGAAAGGTGTTTACAGCATACAGTGTTCCTCTTACAGGATGGCCAAACATTACAATATTATCTTCGATAGTTTCTATAACGATACCATCATAAGGAAGCTTGTCGGCATCCACAGCGGGGAGAAGCGTTCTGGCAAGCTTTGAGTTCCCGACAACCAATAAGTGATGCGATGTTTTAACTTCTGATTCGTGAATAACGACAAACTCTGATCCTGTAATCTGGTCAAGATGATCTTTTAACTCTCTTGCGGCGGTTGTTTCTACAGTTGTGGGAGAATCAGGAATCACAATTACATACTTTGTTATACCACTATTTGAAAGGGTCAGATTTTTAGAAACAGTACAGGCGGAGAATAAAAGAGTGGTTAAGACAAGACAAAAAAATACTCCTTTTTTAATTTTCGGTATTGCATTTAAAAAAAATGAGATCATAATATCAATTATTTAATGTTAGTTAACTCTGAAACAGCTCCTTCTAAAGATAACCGCTACAAGTTTAGTTAATTTATTTGTAAAAAACTCTTTTTAAGGTATTTTTCTTAACATCATTGATTAATTTTTTTAAATCAATACTCCTCTTTATGGGGCATGGCTTGCCACTGCTTAAATGTGACAAGGGCTTCATCGCTGAGTAGAGGCTGCATTAAAACGGAGCGTTGATTAATCGGGAGAGTTATTTCCCTGTAAATAAACTCGTCGTCAAATCCTATATCTGCAGCGTCTTTTCGATCATTACCGTAATATACATGAGGAATACGCGCCCAGTAAATAGCGCCGAGGCACATGGGACAAGGCTCGCATGTGGTGTATAGCACGCAATCGCTAAGATTATAGTTTTGCAGATTTTTGGATGCATCGCGTATGGCCATAATTTCCGCATGGGCGGTCGGATCGTTGTTGTTAGTCACCTGGTTGCCACCTCTTCCTACAATCTTGCCGTCGCGTACAACTAACGCCCAGAAAGGACCGCCGCCATTCTCGATATTCTCATTTGCCGCCTCAATGGCCATTTGCATATACTTGTTGTGATGATGCATTCTTTTTATGTTTTAATTATAAATATAAGTACACTTTAAATAATGGATAAAAATAACTATTTTTGGTTGAAAAGAACATATAAACAGATCATTAAATAACATGAAAAGAATGAAAATTGTATTGTTGCTGTTTACTGCATTTACACTACAGGCTTACAGTAACAATGCGGTGAAAAAAGATCCCGCGTTAAAAGATGCGCTAAAGGGCAAATTTCTGATCGGTGTAGCGTTGAACACGCATCAGTCATCCGGCAGAGACACTGCTGCCGTCCGCATTGTAAAGGAGCACTTCAACGCCATTGTTGCCGAGAACTGCATGAAATCAGGCGAACTCCTGAAGGAAAAGGGTCGTTACGACTTCACAGATGCCGATGCATTCGTAAAGTTTGGAACGGATAATAATCTGACCATCACGGGACATTGCCTGATATGGCATTCTCAGTTACCCGCCTGGTTCTGTGTGGATGATAATGGGGAAAATGTTTCTTCGGAGGAGCTGAAAAAGAGAATGAAGGAGCATATATCCACTGTGGTGGGACGTTACAAAGGAGTGGTCAAAGGATGGGATGTGGTGAACGAAGCGATTATGGAAGATGGGTCTTATCGTAAAAGTAAATTTTACGAGATCCTTGGGGAAGAGTTTATCCCTCTTGCCTTTCAATACGCACAGGAAGCGGATCCGGAGGCTGAGCTCTACTATAATGATTACAACGAATGGTATCCGGAGAAAAGAAAAACCGTGATACGACTGATCAAGACTCTGAAAGAAATGGGCATTCGCATCGACGGGATTGGATTACAGGCTCATGTTGGAATGACAAACCCTACCATTGATATATACCGGGAAACCATCAGTGACTACGCAAAAGCTGGAGTGAAGGTGCTGGTTACCGAATTCGATATGAGCCCCCTGCCTGAACCAAGACGAATGGGTGGAGCCAATCTGGCGGACAGGGAAGCATACCGCAAGGAGATCGACCCCTTTACGGAAGGGGTACCTCAAGAGGTGATGCTCGCATGGAACAACCGCATGATGGATTTTTTTCATCTCTTCCTGGAAAACAGTGACCACATGTTGCGCGTGACAATGTGGGGTGTGAGCGACGGAGATTCATGGAAAAATAATTTTCCTGCCAGAGGTAGGACGGATTATCCGTTACTCTTCGATCGCGACCATCAGCCAAAAGATGTGGTCACGCGACTAATTACGGAACTGTCCGACAAAAATCCATAAACGCTGATTTTCATATCAATGCAATAATATATGTCTGTTTAAAATCATTATTGTTGAAATATTTCCGGATATTTTCTGATGAAGTATGTAGGTGTGCAGCTCCAGGCGTGACAGTAGCTGTTGATGGGATAAAATTTGTAGGGGGAGAGAAAATCATTTGTAGGGTCGTAGGCTTCCCAAAATGTGTCTGCTCCTTTTTCAATCATTCCTCCCCAATAATCCGAAAGGGCCTTCTTGGCTTCTGAATGGAGACCGCTATTGATGAGCGACTGAATATAATAGTGGTAAAGATAGGGCGTGCCCGGCTGACATACGTTCCCGGCGACTGAAAGATTCTTCAATGCTTTTTGTGCTTCTTTTTGCGTTGCTACACCACTTAGAATCATCCAGACCTGAGATGCATAGGAGACTTGCTTATTCAGTGTGCCGACGAAGAAGCCGGAACTTTTATCATAAAAATTGTCGCGGGCTGCTTTTTTCATTCGCTTTATCATTGTGGGAAGTTCTCTTACTTCACTTTCCTTACCAATCATTTGAGCAAGTTCTACGGTTTCTTGTAATGCGAATATAGAAACACCTTGCAGTGCGACTTCCTTGTGTAACTCTTCTCGCCAGTCGATAAAAATCCACCATTCTTTGTTGGCTCTGGCAAAATCCATCAACCCTTCTTCGCTTAGGTATTCACGAATGATGTCGAGCTGTTTTTTTGCTACGGGCCATAGATCCAATGCTGTTTGTTTGTCATTGGTGGCTTTAAGATAATCTTTCAGTGTGGCATTATAGAGCAGGGCATATTCCAACAGAAACAGCCTGGTATCTCCGTGTGGTTCTGGTCTCTCGTAGATACAGGGATGCAGATAGCCGTTTGTATGGCTCAATCCTGCCAACAGGTAAAGACATCTTCGGGTGAGATCATACTGACCGAATGAGTAGTTATTGCTCATGGATTGCAGATACAGATCGCCAATCCATAATCGCTGATCTCTTTTTGGACCATCTTCATAAACTGTTTGCATGCATTCTTTCAGTGTGTGCAAAGCAACTTGATCTATTTTTCTGATCATCTCATCTGTTGATGCATCCAGGGGTGGGGGTGTGGAGGCTGCCGATGAGACTGCGTTACATTTCATCTCGGAAATATAAAAATCGTAGTGCGGAGAGGCGACTACCTCAACTTTTACATATCTGAAGGAGAGACGACGGGGGATGGTAATAGTGTCGGGTAGTGTCATTACCGTCACAACTTCATCCTGAAGCCAGGCCCTGCTCAGTCCCCCTGTATACGGGTCGAAAGGAACAGCCAGCTCTGAGGGTACTTCCCCGAAAGTGAATTTTAAACGTAACGGGGAGTCGGGTGTGACCGGAGTAGGCTTGATGACAAAGGAGAAATAACCGGTCAAATGTGTGCCAAAATCAAGAATCGTAGGTTGGGTCTTATTCAGCGTTGCTGCATGGAATGTGTCGACGGATCCTGCACGTACCGCTTCCCATCCTTGAAATGCCTGTTCGTTCTGGGCCATTTTAACTACTGCGACGGGTTTGTTCTCTGTAACTACCAGCGCAGGGAGGTTTGTCGCTGCTTTTTGCAGCCATTTTTCTCTGTGGGTTACGTAATAGTCGGTCTGCGCAGTGAGACTCTCAAAGGCAATCATCAGTAAGATTACCGGAAAAGCGAAATAAGAGGTTTTCATTGTTATTTATTTGATATTGTGACAGATAATCTTAAAATTACCGGAGGGAAATTTATAATAAATTTGTCCATCATGTGTTTCGATCTGTAGGAAATTGAAATTTTCCATTTTTTCACCGTTCACCGTAAATTCCTGTTTAAAAGGGGGAACGACCCATCCCGTGGTGTTGGGAGGAATAGAGAGATCCCATTCAAACGTCTTTGCTTCTTTTTTCCAACTGCTCGACACATTCCCATAAGGGGTTTCGATACTTGCTTTTGCCCATGGGAGATAATCACAAAAGAGCGGCTGAAAACGGATCACCTTAAAGCCAAAACCGGTGGAATCGGGCCGTATCCCTGCGATATCTTCAAAGAAGGTGATATCGAAACCTGCCTGCATCGGATGATTGTAGGATGAATTTTCGGCACCTTTACGACTGAGCTCGTTGACGGGTAATGTCTCCCAAAGGGTAGTGGCATCTGCGGATTTCCACATCCATTCAAAACTGTTTTCTCCTTTTTTTGTGAACATATTCCATGCTGCCTCTGCATTGCCGTTGCGGGCAAGCATACTTCCTATCCTGCTTATACCGAATATTCCGCATCGCATGAACCCTTCACTTTTCTCTTGCATACTCCGTACTATCGAAGCACTCACGGCTTTTTCATCTCCCCGGGGAACGAGTCCCAAATCGAGTGCCATAGCGTCTGCCGTTTGCGTTCCGAATGTCTTGTTGACGGGATCGTATTGGGTGGCGATCATCTCTTTCGCTATTTGCGCTTTTTGTAAAGAGAAGTAGTCTTCATCGCTCTCTTTTCCAAGAAGATGGGCTGCCTGTTCCATGATCTCTGTATCCAGATAATGAAAGGCCGTGGAGGTGAATTCAACCGCGGTGGGGTCTGCTGATTCGTACAGTGGCGGGCACCAGTCTCCCAGTCCCTGATAAATGGTCGATGTGGTCTCCTGGTTATAAAGTTTTTTGCGTTCTTCGTTTTTGGCAAGTGAGTTTACGTACATTGTCCATTGTTTCATCTGTGGATAATAGGTTTCAAGCATCTGTTGATTGCCGTAATAGACATAATTCCACCAGGGTAGCTGCACCACTACGGTACCCCAATCGGGAGAGGCTACTCCGCAAAGTCGCTTGCCGGGAGCAATCATATAGGGTATCCCCGCGGGTTTGTCCGTAAAATAGAAGGTGTTGTTGTACCTTTCATGAAAGAGCGTGTTCTTCTCTTCCTTTGAGGCGCCTGAGTGGATATCTTCAAGGTACTTGTGCCAGAAGTTTTCCATCTGAAAATTCATGTTCGCCATCTTAACATAAGCATGTACATCGCCCAGCCACCCGCATTTTTCTCTGATAGGACAATCGGTGGGTATTCCGTGGAGATTACTCTTGACGGTTCTCAGGGCCATCGCATGCAGACGGTTAATTTGTGCGTCCGCGCATTCAAAAGTGCCACTTTGGGCTACATCTGTGTGGACGACAATCAGTTTCAATGTTTCTAAATTTGGTTTTTCTGTGAGACCGGACAACTCGGCGTAACGGTATCCGTGATAGGTGAATCGAGGGGACCATAATTCTTCTCCTCCTCCTTTGCAGATGTATTCGTCTTTAAAAATAGCTCCATGATGAATCCAGCCGGTTGTTCTGAAATCCAACCCTCCCCGCTGATCTGTCGCCTCTGCATAGCGGATGGTTATTTTCGTGCCCTTAGGCTCATCTACTTGTAACAGTGGTATTCCGGCGACATTCACGCCATAATCAAAGATCCAGTTACCCAAAGAGTCTTGCCATAATTTTTCGGGGGACAAGACTTCTTTTTTCCTGATTGGGGGAATCAATTGCGGCAGCAGATGGGGCGGAATATTCTCAGTGGGCGACAGTACTCCTTCCCATCCGCTGGTAGCACTACCTGCCTTACTCCAATCTTCCACCTGATAGTTGGCGTCATAGTTTTCTCCAAGATAGATATTGGTTTTTCGTACTGGTCCTTCTCTCCATTGCCACGACTCGTCACTTCCTAATAACATCTGACTTCCATCATCATAAGTGATTATCATCTGGAGCCTGAATATGGGTTCTCCGTAAGAAAAAGGGGCGCCTCCCCAGGCTTCATCTTGTGCAAACCATCCGTTACCCAGCATCACGCCGAGCATATTATCTCCTTCTTCCAAAAGATCGGTAACATCAAACGTACTATAGAGGGCATACTGCTCGTAGTTGGTCTGGGCGGGATCGAGAAAACGGGTTGAATCTACATTGTGCCCGTTCAGATAAAGTTCACCGGCTCCCAGACCACAGAAATAGACCAGTGCTTTCAGCGGTGTCTTTTTACTATCGGTGCTGAAGGCTTTTCTGAAATAGGGAAGTGCATGTTGTTCGGGATTGGGATAGGTCACCCACTTGGCGCTCCAGGAGGCTTCACTCAGAAGGCCGACTGAAAACCGGGCGGGTTCACTCCATGGGGTTGCGTTCTCATTACTGTCCCAAATTCTTACTCTCCAAAAATAGGAAGAAGTCTCTTTGAAAGGGACTTTGGGTTGTATCCCAAACTGTTTATCGCTGTTTTGTCGACCTGATTTCCATATGTCTGCTTTTCCCTTTTTAAGCTGCTTTTCGCTGGAAGCAATCTCTATTTCCCATGCTGTTTGTGTTACTCCTGTATCGGTTGATTTGATTTTCCAACTCAACAGGGGGGTATCTACTCCTTCGGGATTGGTTAGATTGCAGCACTTTAACTCGTCTACGACTGTGTTGTGATTACTTGTGTTGCATGCGTAAAGCAGAGAAACACTCATAGAAATGAGCCATAGCGCGGTTCTTATGTTGAGGTGATAAAATCTTCTATCTTCTTTTTTCATAGTTGTTTTT
>Ga0172378_10003271_pt1 | contig 15263 bp, 5 predicted proteins | sample GrowelOW332metaG_FD_119755 | JGI IMG/M metagenome (GOLD analysis project Ga0172378, IMG submission 119755) | Groundwater microbial communities from an aquifer near a municipal landfill in Southern Ontario, Canada - Pumphouse #3_1 metaG | ecosystem: Environmental > Aquatic > Deep subsurface >... | reverse complement strand
CTCGACTCACTCCGGGAGAGAGCCACCGCCAGACCTCTCTCGCCTCTGTGAAGCGGGGCAAAAAATTCAGCGGATGGAATGGATTATTGAAAGGATATCTACTGAATTACAGATAAAGTAATTTTTCATTGACAGGGATACTGTACCCTGTACGCAAAAATCAGGGGGTTGCTGTAGATGATTTGGTGATTTTGCGCTGTTTATGACAACTTTTCAGGTGTCGTTAGTCACATTTTTTCATTTCGGACAGCGGACGGGGCACCGGGACAACAAGAGATCTTCTCAGTGCTTTATACTTCGGGCTTTCCAAAAGCAACACGGAGGAATCCACATTTAATAGTTTCTTTCCCCTAAACAGGGAGCTATCCGTCTCGACAACAACTGAATGAGTAGATCCTGCCTTGATAAGATAAAATTCATGAACTTTTTTCGTTCCATACATGGTGTCGGTAACAACATATGATGGATAAAATTTCAAAGTCTGACTTGTCAAACGATGACCATACAGTTCTTTACTTTTTAGTTTCAAACTATCGCCCCAGTAAACAACTCTGTAGACAGAATCCTGATCAAAAATTTCGGTACGCCGCATGAACGTATAATTGAAGGTATTTTCCAAAAAGTCTTTCGTCACAAAACCTGTTTTAGAAACGTATGCAAAAGCATATAAGCACTCATAAGACAGTAGTGAATCATCAGACAAAAAGAATCGGGACCCTAAATATTTGCCCTTAATATCATAAAATGAAGAACAAAAACGATCCTCGGACATAAGGAAATTCAAAGAATCTAATGAAAGTGCTTTTTTTACATGTAACGCAGTTCCGCTGATTTTAAGTTCGCCCCACTCCCAAAACAAATCCACTGTCGTTTCTTCCGAAACCAGATCTATTTCTTGACGGTCATAAAATCCATCCTGATAAATCAACTGATGGCAACACATAAAATTCGCAGCACAAAACAGAAGGATAATCTTTTTCATTGACATCCCTGTATCGTTAAAGAAAAAGTCGATGAATCTACTAGATCAAATAATTCAACATATGCCAAAAATAAAGAAGGCCATGTTGCTTTAATCCAACGGACATCTCTGAAATAGAAGTACTGATAATGTTCATGATCTTTAATGAATCCTAAAATCAGTGCGTCATCACTACGAATCTGTATTTCCTGCCTAGTTACATAATCTAAGTCCTCTAAAAGCAAATAAGGAAGCCGTTCTAAATGCAAATCTCTCATATTTTTTAAGAGAGTCTCTTCTACCGGAATTTCGACATAACAAGTGTGACTCCAATCTTTTCGCGATGCAATTTTGTCTCTCTCTTCCAAATATTTTTCGGAATCAAGCCATGGGGAGTACCTCTGTTTCGGATATTGATAAAGTTCCACGGACTTCATTTTTTTTTCTTCATTAAAATAAAACAGGCGATTGATACCGTTTTCTTCAATAAAAAGATAAAATCCATCGCGATCCCAGTTCAAAAAATCTTTGGAGAAAATCGATTTGAAAAGTTCAATGCGATAAAGACTCATAGATGAATCCTGACCAATGGAAGAAACTTCGAACGTGTACCTCTTTGTACCTTCTTCAGCATGAATTTTCAGACAAAAGAAAGAAAAAAAGAACAGAATTACTTTAAAAAAATCATTCATAATGCAGGGCATCTTCCGCCAATGTCTTGAATTTTTCTCGGGTTGTCTTTTATCCTTAGAAAATCGCCAACATTTGAAATCAAATTTTTCCAATGGCACCCCTCAAAAGAGACATTCATTTCCCGTTGAAGAAGATCGAATATTTTTTGATAGAAATCCATTAATGAAGAATTCTTCAGAACATCTCCATATCCTTGAGGATCAAGAAGTTGTAAATATTGATAAATCGGCCCACGCTGGTGCCAAAGATGAAAATTTTTATTTGACAGATTCACCCCTGACATGGAAGGATATGAAATTTCAAAAATTTGGTGAAGATTCGCCTTCAATTCTGGGGAGATTTTTTTCACAATCATGCATTGTTTTTTTAAGGCTTGGCTGTTCGCATATATATGCTTGTATATGCAATCCGCTAAAGGCTGATCAATGTTATTGACCTCTTCGGGAGAACCTGGCATCTGAAAAATATGCATGAAATCATCGCCCTCCGAAACATATGCAAATTTCCAACTGCCAAAAACATTACTATCCGGCTGAAGATTATAAACATAAAAAGCCGAGGCAGGGAAATCCACTATTCCAAACCATTTCATCGTTGCTTTGAGCCCGTTTAACCATTCCGAAAAAACATCATCAGTAATAGTAAACGTTGCATAGTTGGAGAGTAGATCCATATCATCTGAACGAGTATGTTCACTTAAAGACTGCAACGGAGCAAGATGGGTATCATCCCTAAACTCAATAGAATCGTAATAAACATTTTTTCCCGACGATGCCGTATATATCAAACATAATGTAGCTATAAATACAAAGTAATAATTTTTCGTCATTTACTATCTCTACCCTTGTAACCGATGAAATCAATGATAAAGTGAGAAAAATAATTATTACCATAATTATAACTGGAATACACATAAGGTTTTGAGGTATTTTCTTTGCTAATAAATTCAATATTACCATAACCCCAAGATCCTTTAGGCCTATAGGTCGTTTTAACAGATCCTTCTTCATGTCCATTGTAATGATCGACGGTTTCATAACCATCCATCAGCAAAAATAACTGAAGCGATTTTACATTATCAAGAGTAAAACCATTCTTTTTAATATTCTCGTACAACGATCTATTTTTTTCTCCTATTATTTTCAGAATCACAGCAATCTGTTGTTTTCGACTCCCCTCACCACTCACGTCATAGGTCTCCCCAAAGGCAAAATGCCCATATTTACCGAGAGTCGGAAGCCAGAGTTCCGCACTCACCACGCTGCCGGTCTTACCATCTGCACCTTGTTTACCTGTATTATTCCCATAACCTAAATACACCTGTTCCTGTCCCCCATAGCTCCACCCGCCATTCTGTGCATATTGCGAATGCAACCCATAGGCGCTCGCTCCCGCATACCAGCCGCGGCCTTCGCCACCGAGGACTCCTTCTTCGTAACCTGTGCTTATACGGGCGTTACCCGCCGTGGCATACACTTCCTGGTAAACGGCACCTCCGAGGAAATTCCCCTGAGTGTCCCACGAGAGACTCTGCCCCGACTGCACCCCGGCGCAGGCATCTTTCCCTGCCCCGAAGCAGATAGCCTGCATCTGGCTCAGCGTATGCCCCGTGTAGGTGTTGTAGTTGTAACTCATGCCACCACTGAGATTAATGATCCACACCTGATACGAGCCACTGCTGCCGATATCCAGCGTGTTGGAGCCATCCTGGTTCCACGTATAGCTCGCATTGACAGAACCGCTCCACTTATTGGATCCGAAGTCAGCAGACGCACCGACTCCGTAACTCCATCCCTGCTTGCTGTCATAACCTACCACTAAACCGAGACCGAGTGCCCACATTCCCGTGGGATCCACATAACCCACAGGGTCACCGCCATAAGAGTAAGGGTTCGCAAATTGCCCCGCAGGGTCAGGACTCGCCCACATGCCGAAAAACGGATCATAATAACGCGCACCGAAGCGGTATTTGCCATGCCACCCCTCAAACTCCTGACTCTGCCAGCGGCTCGCATCCGTACCAGACTCTTCCTTCAGTTCCACAATGGTGCCATAAGGCTGATAGCCATAGGCACTCACGAGGCCTTGATTTGTCGCATAGCCGCGCACGCTGCCCTGAGCATCCAGCAAGGGGCGATACACAGTCCCTGTACCATTCAGACGATAACCACCGCCCGGAAAATAGCGACGCGCCATCGATTCCGTTGAAACACCGGAAGGAGAGGTACTACGCTTATAAATACCGATGCCTGGGATTTCCGTCTCGGACTCCTGATTTCCGCTGATCCATGAAGTGCGTTCCCGGACGTGTGAACCACTCTCATCATAATCCATGCGCCTTGTCGCATATGTATTCGTAGAACTGACACCATCCCAGGTAAGGCCGGACATGGCACCCACATCTCCGAAACTATAGGCCATATAAGGCAGACCTGCACGGTTATTGCGATAAGCAACAGACGCATGACGATCCAGAAATATGGCTCCTGCGGGGTCATATTCCACTAGCTGAGATGCTTCTCCCCCATTTACACTAAAGGACTCCGGTTGATAGCTGGCATCTGCATAAGAATAGGCTAATAAGGTATTTCCCTCTGACTTAGAGGAAAGACGTCCCAAAGCATCGAAACTGTATGCATTTTCAGCGCCATTGGTAGATTTTGACGAGACTAAACGGCCCACAGCATCATAAGAAAAACTTTCTTCAACCGATGTTACGCCATTCCAGAGATGTGTTGAAGACGCAACTCGAGAAAGCCCCGCCAGAACATACTCCAGCTTCTGAGAGTATAATAGGGTGCCCGATGGTTGTGCATATCCCAATTTTAAGGTACGGCCATAGATATCACGATCCACTTTTCCTGAATATATTTCGTTTCCGTTTTCATCGTAATAATGAGTTTTGGCAATTATACCCGCACCATTTCGCTCATAAAGAAGAGCTTTCTTTTTGTTTTCCTGAATTTCTACTAGTGAGGAGTTTTGATCATAAATATAATCGCGTGCAAAAGCGGTATTCCAAATTGAGGTCTTCCATTCAGAAAACACTTGAGATGCAAGCATATTTTTTTCATTGTAGGTATTCTCAATTTGTGAAGGAGGAGCTCCCTCATCGTAAATCAGCCATGACTTATGCGTGCGCCCCATGCGATCATATCCCGAAAGTTTTAACGACATGGGCTCACCATCTAAATCATACCCTATCACTACACCCACATCAAAAGGACGTACTCTGGACATACTATCCAAAATATTTTGAAGTAAAACGCTATCCGTTGTCACACCAATTGATATTAGTTTGTCCAGAGTCGGTTTCCCGTAAATAGTTTCCGTATTTAAATGGATGTTTTTTGCCGCAATAACTTTATTCGGTGAATCAAAAGAATGTCCCCCACGAACTTCACCTTTGCGTACGGGACGCCCCAGAGAGTCGTAAACGATCGCTTGAAAATAGTTGGTTCCAAGAGCCAGATCCCTGGAATTGCGAGTAAAACGAGCTCGTCCCAAAGAATCGTACATTGTCTCCACTACACCACGATCATTCGATGTCGTTTTAAGAATTCGCCCGGCATCATCATATTCCATTGTAGTTTTGAATTCGGGATAATCTACAAGATAAGATTTTATGATGCGATCATATTCATCATAGACATTAGCACTAATGGATATAGTTGTCCCATCATCAGCCCAGACGAAAAGAACATTATCCTCCGCATCAACAATCGTCTGTACAAACCGCCCTTCCATATCTCTTGAAACAAGTAGAGCATAATCATAAGAAGTGCTTGCAATAGCGGCTTTCCGTAAAGCATACAAGGCTCTTAAATCATCTTCATTCAACTGATCTTTTGATAAAAAATCGGATACAGTCGCAGTGGCGAGCGGTAATCGCCATTGTTTTCCAACATCCGAGCGATAAGCCGCAGAAAGCATTCCCAGACCATTCGAAGAGGTAACAATGCCATTATCATTTCCATAAAAACGATTGACTTGTGAGTACGGAAACCCGTAAGCTTCATAATGTTCCAAACTATCACGCCCATCATAGTATGCAGCAGAGGCAATAACGCAACCATAGCAGGCCATATCTTCGAAGGAATAGGATGACTTATTTTTCCGATATCCCTTTAAAGACATTTGTTCATTCCCGAAAGCATCTAAATAGGTGGTTTCTATACCGTATATATTGCCATCATATTGCGTCTGTGTCTGAACCGTACGGCCAAGACCATCCTTAACGGAGTATAACGTCACAGTATTGCCAGAAGCTCCTGTTGTTTCAAAAATCTGTGTTTTGGTGTAAGCGGGAGTAACGGCAGGGAGATTTCTCTCACAGGCACCAAATTCAACAGACACAACAAAATCCATAATCATACTCGCCCTAAACTCATAAATCCCATCGGTACCAAGAGAAATAAGTGAAGAGTAATAATAGAGTGGATTATTGACATCTGAAGAAACCAGTTGCGTTCCATCCTTAATAACCTGAACTCCATTTATGGATATTGAACTTATGGATAATCCAAAATTTGGGTATAATCTCAAGAATACACTTTTATCCTGTAAAATAGAATAGGGGGAAGCTCCCTGAACATCATCAGAGACAGCATATCCTTTCCCATTCATATTCACACTCAGCGATCGCTGTGGTGGTGGTAAAAACCGTAACGATTTTGGCTGAAATTGCCCTAAATAGATTGACTTTATTCTAAGAACCGTGTTATTAGAATGATCCCACACTTGAAACTTAATCGCAGGAGCCGGAATTTTTTCATAATCTACATTAGCATCTATAGCCACTTGCCAAGAAGACACATAAGCGCATGGCCAAATAACATCATTATCAAAGCATTTTGCATGGTTGGATAAATTGGACCCCCAACGATAGCCACTGAAAAATGGGTAAGAAGCTTTATAGCTTTCAGAAATTGTTTCATTAAAATACCAAAAATCAATGCTGTCCCGCTGCCCTTCAGGGGATTCGTATTCTGCATTTACATCTAAAAATGAGACGCCCCCTGTAAGAGGATGCTCGCGCGCCTCATCGTAGGCAATTAAGCCCCCTGCAGCTTTATGGTTACCAAAATTTACCAGCAAATCTTTTTTATTAGGAACGTCTTTTGAATCAACATAACTAAGCACAACTCCATACCCATCAAAAGACTTTGCTACCCACCCCGGCCTAATTTCATTATAAAAAATAGTATCTTTTTTTGACATCCCAGAATATTTCACATTTGTTTTCAACAAGCTTGCGCTCGTATATACATAAGATTCACCCATGTCAGTGAATACTGGAGCGTGCCCATTAGCACCCACTTTCATAATTGAGGCAATGGAACCTTCGTATGGATTATTTTTCCAAAAATGGATTTGAATTTCACCATCTTCGTACACAAGTACTTGATAAGAATAAGGGATAGTTGAACCTGCCAAAAAAGAAATAGAATCCACTTCTACTACAGCGTACCGACTCCCATCTGAATCCGTCTTTTCACTCCATCTAACACTGATTCCCTGATCAGAAAAAGCCTTGTAATCCCGAATGGTCGGTACGACATAAGGCCTAGATCCTGTTCCAAAGTCTAGTTCCTGATAGGTATCCGATAAATTGCCTAGATAAACCCAACCCTTGGAATTGACAGTCAAACCTTGGTATTCCTTCCCAGCGTAGGAAATAGGGAAAGAAACAGGAATTTTCAAAAGACCAGATGATGGCAACTTACCAAGATGAGTGTCATCAAGATTTACCCATCCAGGCAAACCATAGTGAATGCCTGTAGTGGTATCACGCGGAGTACTTAACTGTACATTTTCAGCAAAAGCAACGGAGCCACATAGCAGTGCTAAAGTACAAAGGATTTTCATAACATTCATCATTTGCATCAGAAATACCTCTTTATTCTATCACGCTTTGCGGTTGTACTGAAAAATTGGCAGCCCATACATACCCATTAAACCGAACAGAAGTCGAAAAATCAACGGAAGCAAAAGGAGCCACTAAAGTTGCCGTCATAGTAGTCCCAACTCCAACATAAACGGAATTCTCCGTATTTGTATAGAACAATAAATCGTCCGCAGCCCCTGCATTAACAATTGTGACTCTATCTGCAAATCGTAAAGTTCCCTGCACCCAAATTCGAGTTCCTTTTGCAAAGGTTAGTGTCACATCAGGTTCAGTTGAAAATGATGCGAAATAGTAATCACCCGGGGCAAAAGATACAGAAGAACGGCTTCCCAGAGAAAAATCACCATAGAAACCTGCTGATATTGAAATATTCTGATCGTTGCCGATATAAGAATTTGCTGTGCCATAATTTACTTCATAGGAAGGAATATCCACAGCTTCAAAATTTGAAAGTTGAACTAATGAACCATAACTTGCTCCCGCTTGAGTCTCAAGAGTTCCCTTTAATGCGATAGAATCCACCCATGAATTACTGCGTATAAAGACATTTCCACCAGAGAAAATCGTTCCGTATACAGAACTGGTCGCGCCGACTTCCACATATACAGAAGCCTTCACATTTCGAGCTTGAATCTTCACTTGATCAGAAATGCGAACACTCCCAGAAACCAAAATGGTATTATGCATCAGCAGAGACAAATCGGTGGGCAATGTTTCAGAAATAATAGTAGAATCAACACTAGTGGAATCGCCTGAAGAACTACTGGAATTCACATACCATGGTAGATCTGAAAGCGTTACGCTAGAAGATGAGGCGGGAGAAATAGTCACAACAATACTATCCCCCTTGTCATTTACAAGAATGCCCGAAACCTTGATGGATGAATCCATAGGAATCATGCCTGGCTGTGTATAAAGACTATCACCCCATAACAAATTCCAACCGTAATTAAAATGAATTTCTACGGAATCAGGAACTTCTCCCGAACTCAAAAGTGTGTATTGGATTGAATCTGGAAATCCAGATCCAGATACCGGAACAACAGTATTGGGCAACAACGTATTTGAAACAAGAGAAAAATTAGGATTTGGCAAAAAGTCCCGAACCACATCAACAGTATAGGTAAGTTCTGAATTATCTGTTCCAACAATAAAAACTCTGATAGTATTCTTACCCTCATCCACAGGAATACTGATTAAAGGAGCCGAGGTAACTGTGGTGACATCCCAAATAGAAATCAAAGAATCTTTACGGAATATCTCTATTGTTTTGACATCGGAAGATGTTTTAGGACTGGCTTGAAGTTTGATCACATCTGCATTCCCAACATCTACTGAATAGTTTAGAATATACTGGCGAAAATTTTCCCCAACAGAAGTATTACCTACATAGATCCCTAAAGAAGAAAGCGTCAAATCTAAAGCACCTTTAGATTCGTAACGCATAGGAACAATTTTGTCCCGGCGGGCAACATCCGAATCATAGGAATCTCCTTTAAACACAACAAATGGTTTATTAGAAGAATTCACAGCCAAATCAGCGGATATAGCATTGCCAAAAGGTTTGGCAAAGGCAGGAGAGCCAACAGACAACCATCTTCCATTCACATAACGAACTACCGAAAGTCTTTCATTATTTGCTTTATTAGCAAACATTACATAGGGAATACCGTTTTGAACCTCCAGATCAAATGGATCTTCAATATTGAGGTCACAAATACGAATAGGTATTTTACCAAAGGTGACATCAGACAATGGTTCAGCAATAAGTTTTTGATTATAGCCAGCTTCTGTTTCGCTAACTTGTAATTTCCAAACAGAAAGAGTCAATTTTTCTGAGGAATCCGCATCCATAACAGCATACAAAACAGCCATATAAAGATTAGTCCCATCTGAAGCGAGTCTTAATTTCTTTGCGTCTAGAATTCCACCGTCTATACTAACATCTCCCAAAGAAACAAAATCGCCTTGATATTCGGGCAATAACTTAGAGACCCCTCCTGCATTGACTTGTTTATAGTTAGAAACGCCTCCCCAAACAAGACGCCCATCCACAACTTCGTCAGCATTATAAAGACGCTTTATAATTACAAGTTCTGGAGACCTTATAGAATCATTAATATTCAGATAATCACTGGTTCCGATATAGCCCACAAAAAAATGATTATCAGGACCTTTTACTATATCTGCATCTTCCACTTCATTATCACTAATGCGACCTGGAGCATATCCAGTTAAGGAGCCTCTCTCAATCGTTGCAGAAGTATCCGTTCCTGAAACTGAGAAAAGCAAAGAAGTTGTTTCAAATAGCGGTAAATTTCCCAATGCAGCAAAGGTATTGACGCCATATAACCAAGACTGGGATTTCAAAACTGCTTTATTGGTATTAGGCATAAAATCACGATAAATCACGAACGCTTCATCGTTATCTTTTACCACAATCCTAAGATTAGTCGCTTCCTCCGAAATGTCGATATTTCCTAATTGTGTCCAACCCTGACTGTTTTTCCTGAGTACCAAAGGGCGTTCCTTGTCCGATGTATCTTGAATCATTATTTCGGGAACAAACGCAACAAAATCATAATTTGTCCCACCTACAGAAGCTAATTCACTGAAATTACCGGCATAAATAGTTTTAGAATTCCATAAATTCGGACCCACCTCAACTTCTTTAAGTGTCCGACCCGAAACCGCTTTGAACAAAATATTACTAGAATCAGATCCATCTACAAAACGCGGCATGGTTCCTTTTTCAAACGCCGAAATTTTACCATATTCAATCCAATCAGAAGTTTTCTTTTGAATTTTAAATGTATATGTAGAGCTATCAGACATTGGCTCTACATCCACTTGAACAATCCAAGATGAGATACGATCAAAAGATCCCGAAAGGCCTTCAGCATCCAAACAACATGCGACCGACCAATTTGGAACAGCCCCATTCTCTGAATACATGCGATAACGAACATTATCTCCTGTTTGTGCGGTCTTGAATTTTAAAGTAAATGAATTTTCAGACAACATAACTGTTTTCACTGTTCCTATTGTAGGCAAAGATCGAGGGATCCCATTGACTGACATTGACTGAAGCAAATCCATCCCAGCTGTCTGCTCACGACATAGTCCATCGACAAATTCATTCTGAGAAGATAAATAGAATGAACCATCTTCCTTTTCAGAAAATGTCTTATAAATACGTCCTTGCTCATCAAAATCCACTAGTGTTGCAAGACCGCGATCATTAACTTTAGCTGTATTTTTATCCCAAAAACGATCCCAGAAAAGTGTTGTCGCAGCAGCGTCATATGGAAGGAATCGAATATCCTGTAAACGGAGCATGGATGCGTCTGAAGTTCCAATACTAAGTACGGTCCGCCCTGCTGGAATATCTATTTCCCATTCCAAATATTTCCACGCCCCAGGCTTCAATACTGATAAAGACCAGTCTTTATGCTGTCCCGCAACCGAGACAGAAATTGTGCGATCTAAACCATCTGCATTTTGTACCCAGGCGGAAAAACGATATTTCTTACCTAACGCATTTGGAACTGTTCCAATCAAAGATTGCGATGAACTCACTTGAATTGCTGTTTTAGAATAACGACCGTAACCTATTCCGATAATGCCATCGACTCCTGAACCCTGAAGATTCACAGTATCACACCCACTCCACTGAGTCATATTGCATGATTCTCCAGAAAGTAAAAGTCCCTGTTCAATACCACAATCAGCAACAGAGCCTTCAACTCTAGCAACAGAGTCCGTTTCTACAAAAGAGGAGACTTTGATTTTTTGATCACCCTCTTCAGTTTCAAGAACCCGATAGCCTCGAAATACAGTATTCTCTGACGTCTTTGTCCAATTAGCAGGGATAGTTCCTTTTTGAATGTTTGCAATTTCGCTTCGAATTGCAGTCGCTTTCTTTTTTACGCCTGTCGTTTTGGGGTTAAACTGCCAACTGGATTGCGGTACAAAATGAGTATGACTCACATCAAGCGAATCGTTCCACTTTACAGCATTTGCCGCAATAACGTTTCCAGTTGCGCAATTCGATTTACAAGTATAAGATCCAATAACAGGAGTCAATCGTTTTGACGTCTCTGCATCAAAAAATGAAAGTTCCGGCATATACATGGTGACTTGTTCATTTCCCTTGCTACTTCCGTTAAGTGTTTTAATACTCTTTAAAAGTCCATTACCAGAATAATAATTGTAAGTGGTTGTATACTTAATATTATTTTTAATCGCTGTTTCCTGAGTTAATTGATCCACATAAACAAAAGATGGCCACCCAGATTCCTTATAGCGGGTATATGTTTTCTCACTATAATTCATACGACGAGTTAAACTATCATTCCATGTTTCTGTTTTACAGACCTGACCAAGAGCAATTCTTTTAGCACCAATATCACAAGGAAACTGATATATAAATCCAGACATTTCTGGAAGATCAATCGTCATTTTTTGTACAAGAGGGGTATTATTGTTTGCATCAAAAGCGGGTGTACTTTGATTCAACGAAAATAGGTAAGAATAAGTGTATTCGATTTTCTGATCAGAAACTGGTTCAAAAATAGTCTTCTTCGTCACCAAGTAGGCCCCAATAGGTTTAGTGAAGAAATCATCAACCTTTTGACGAACATACATATTTGACTTATTGTCAAAGCGGACAATACTGTTGGACAATAATGTCTTTATATACGCCGAATCCAGTGCTTCAGTTTTCCACTCTAGGCTATTCCAAATTCTTGCATCCTTCTGATTGATAACAAAAAGATCGTCACCAGTAAAAATGTTTTTTTCTGCCGTATGACTTCCTAAATAACCCAAAGAATTATGAGACCATTGCCCATCCACGTCTTTAAATAAATCAACGTAGGTATTTGCATAAACTTTTGGATAATAGAAACAGCCCCACCAATGACACTGCCATTTCCATTCACTGTAGGGTCTTGTAGTCACAAAAAAATCACTGCCACTATAACCTGTCCATACCCAATCAGAAGATAAACCAAAATGTTTAATTATCTGAATAGATTTATAGGGAGTTTCCCAAAATTCTCCGTTCCAATAAAAATCAGTCATGTATCTTTTATCATGATGACGAGCAGCGTAGAAATCATTGCCATGAGCTTGCAAATCTACAGCTCGATATGCCCCATCTTTGTTGAATACATGGCTCTTAAATAGGATCCAATCACTGCCATCCCAGTGGCTAGCCCGAAATTTTGAATAACCGATACCGTTTGCTTCCTGTGCCGAAACAAAATAACCATCGGAAATATCAAATCTATTATCATTGTCATCATTATCATCTGAATAAGTTTCAATTAATTCATCGCCAACAATAGTATATATCCTAACTGCACGTTCATTCATTCCGAGGCCTTTCAGATAAGACACTAAAATGTTATTCTGAGAAACCAAGACCAAAACTTTCGAATAAGTCTCATCAATGTTATTTATTTTCTTTTCATAAGTTCCTCCCCATGTTGACCAAGGAATGATCAATTTGAGATATCCATCGCTCAGACCTGGGCCAGTTTCATCATCCAATTCGTACCAAACAACATAATTGGGACCGATTAATGCTGTTTGATAAAACGAGTCTTCAAAAGGATTATACCAGTCAGGATCAAATGTTTTATATTCCTTCTTGTACTTCTGCATAAACAGTTGACCATTCCACTGATAAACATAAAGATTTACTTTTTCAGAAGTTACGGTATCTATAATAGAAAACCAGCCTCCATTCCCTGTAGTAACATGTAATTGAGTACCAAGCCCGGTGATCTCATCCATCTTATTCCATTTCCCATACAATTGCACCCAAGGGTAAACACCCGAACTGGTTCTTGTCACCATATAGGGCGTTCCATCCTCCAAGTAACCATCTGCCAACAGTTCCTTAACACCATTAAATTCATTTTCATTATTTGCTGCAATTGTCTCATATGAGTAACCGTATTCAACCCACCCACACTCCTTACCTTTGATGCTATATAAGGCACCTAATGGGTACACCGTTTTCTGACCATCCGTTATCGCCGCTTTATCTGCATCCTCATAATATCCATAACGCTCATAATCTGCCAAAATACCATTTGCATTGAAAAACTCAATAGAAGTCAATAATCGCTTTACATAAGCTTTCCCTAAATCGCGACCTGCAACCGTTATAGAAAGAGGCTTGTAACAGAAATCTATCGTTCCTAATAGACGCCCCTCCTTGCCAGAAGTTTTGATTTTCTTTAAATATTTTCGTTCAATCCGCTCTATCCATGCATCTGGATCATCACCTATACTTTCTGCCATTCCCCATGAATCCCAAAATTCCCCAGCAAATAAGCCCTCACCTTTATTACCATAAGTAAACTCTATTTTAGAACCATCATCACTTTCTACCTTGGATAAGTATGATTCCTTTGTATAGCTGGCTTTGGATTTCCAAAAAGTATTTCCCGTAAATGTCCCCGCAAGTTCTTCGTTCACTGACTCATAGCTATAAACAAGTTTTTTCCCATCAATGTCAACTTCTTTCGAAATATTCCAGGATACTGGATAATAATTAGGGACCCCACCCAAAGCCTTGCCTACGGTTCCATAACTACACGAATAGGAACCATCAGAATTCTGCTTTTTCCCCCAAAAAAGACTATATTCTGTAGCATTTTTACTTGGATTTCGTAGCGGATCAGAATCGTCAATATCTCCGTAGTAATGAGTATTACCATTCTCGTCAACAATTTTCCAACCAGCAACAAATTTCCATTGACAAATGGCATCCTTCCAAGTACTGTTCGATTGAACTAAATCAGACGTTTTTACAATTCGTTCAATTTTCCAATAAGGATTTCCCTCTGTCCACCATTTTTTTGTAGTGCTATCGTAAAATATCTTGTAGCGAGAATTGGAGGCAGTTTGCAAAAAATAGGAGTCATCGTCAATTTTCGCAGTCCCTGCATCCACACTCAAAATTTTGGCTCGTCCCAATGACCAGCCTAAGCCAACAACCCCTCCTAGCGAAACATCATTTCTATTTTGAATTTCTTTAAAAATATTCCCAGAATACTGTAATTCAAAAGTAGTTGTCAACATACCAGACGAAATAGAAGCTAATGTTTTGCTAAAAGCAAGTGTCCCCGAAAGTGGGTTGACACCTGCTTCTGGAGCCATGTACTTGTTAAATGCATTTCCAGATTCTTTACTTTGAGCAAAAGTAATGATCGACAATAACAAAATGCTTTTTATGAGTAAACAAATTTTTCCACTAAACAAAATTCCACCTCCAGATGGAAAGCAAACAGATTTTTAAAATATAACATTTTAAATTAAATAATCAAAAAAAATATTTTGCAAATTTATTAATGAGATTTTTATTTGTCTAAATATTTTAATTCTTATTCACTGATTATTACTGTACCCAATCCCGCTCCAACCCACAGAAAATCCATTGCCTGGCCCACTCTTTCCACTATAATACACAAGGATCTCCCCCCATTTTCCTGGTTCACAATGAAGCTCAGGAAAAGGAAATGCTGCACGCAATGAATCTGCTGATAATCCAGTGAATACAAATAAATTATCCGTTCCGCAAGTCCCTGAATTTTCACGTATTAGTTTGTCTGCAATAGCACTTTTTACTGACATTTCAAAAAAATCACTATTTTGTTTTTTATAGTTTAATTGCAATACAAAACT
>Ga0172378_10003270_pt1 | contig 15271 bp, 9 predicted proteins | sample GrowelOW332metaG_FD_119755 | JGI IMG/M metagenome (GOLD analysis project Ga0172378, IMG submission 119755) | Groundwater microbial communities from an aquifer near a municipal landfill in Southern Ontario, Canada - Pumphouse #3_1 metaG | ecosystem: Environmental > Aquatic > Deep subsurface >... | reverse complement strand
TAATTACGCAGTAAGTAACTTGTGGAAACCCATGTTTAACTCTGTGTGGATGGCTCTTGTAGCTTGTTTTTTAGCAGTAGTCATCGGCGGATTCAACGCTTGGCTTGTTACTAGAAGTAACATTCCTTACAAAAAATTCGTCAGCGCGGTATTCGTCTTCCCTTACATCATGCCTTCGTGGGCAATAGCTATGTTTTGGGAAAATATGTTCAAAACATATGAAACAGCAAACTCTTCTGGAGTTCTTGAAAATATGTTCGGCATTTCAGCACCAGCTTGGTTAGTTTATGGTGGTATACCATGCGCTATCTGTTTAGGTGTCCACTACGCACCCTTTGCTTATATTTTAATCGGGGGCATCTTACGCAATATGGATGCCAACTTAGAAGAGGCAGCAACAATCTTAAAAGCATCTAAATGGAAGATTCTTAGAAAGATTACTTTGCCTATTATTAAACCCGCTTTACTCTCTACAATTTTATTAGTATTCGCATCTTCAATTTCCAGTTACACAGTACCTATGTTCTTAGGTGTTAGAGGAAACTTCTGGACTTTGTCTCTCAAGATGAAATCTTTACTTCAATCAGGTTCAAAGGTTGGTGAAGGTTACGTCATCGCGGTTATATTATTACTATTCTCAGTAGTCATTCTCATGGTTAACCAAATGGCGACAGGCAAACGAAAATCGTTCACAACTGTCACAGGTAAATCTTCCCAAGTCACATACGTCAAATTAGGAAGAGCCAAATGGCCTGTCGTTGTAATCACTCTATTGTATTGTATTTTCTTTGCAATCGTTCCTTTAGTCTCATTCGCGCTGGAAAGTGTGACAATTGAATCTGGAGACTTGTCCACATTCACTTGGTACTATTGGATCACAACGGAACAAACGTCTTCTTACATTGCGGGCAGCGTAGGTTTGCTGCGAAACGCTACAGTGTGGAAAGCTTTCCTGAATTCGTTCTTAATGTCGCTTTGTGTAGCCTTCTTTGCCGGTACCTTCGGTATCTTAATTGGTTACGCTGTTGCAAACAAAAGAAAGACACACTTATCCAATTACGTCGCTAGTGTTTCCTTCTTCCCTTACTTGATTCCGTCTATGTCTTTTGGTGCCATCTATTTAGCGGTATCAACACAACAGGCATTCTCCTTCTTATATGAGTCAATATTCTTATTGATTCTAGTTGGTGCAATTAAGTTCCTACCATTCGCTTCCAGAAGCGGCACAAACGCCATGCTTCAAGTTAGTGGGGAAATTGAAGAAGCTGCTATTATTCAAGGCGTACCGTGGATAAAGCGCATGACTAAAATTATGTTCCCTATTCAAAAATCCAGTTTCATATCTGGTTACTTGTTGCCGTTCATCTCTTGTATGAGAGAGTTATCGTTATTCGTTCTTATTTCAAGTCCGGGACTCATTCTTACAGCAGTCTTGGCAAATTATCAAACATACGACTTAACTCAAATGAGTAATGGTATTAACCTTATCATTATCGTCGCCGTATTGCTCTCTAACTTGGTTATTAACAAAGTTACAGGAGCATCCATTGATAAAGGTATAGGAGGAAATTAATATGCCTAAAATTACATTAGAACACATCACAAAACGCTGGGGTAAATTTGTCGGAGTAAAAGACATGAACCTAGAAATAAAAGATAGAGCATTCGTCACATTACTCGGACCTTCTGGGTGTGGTAAAACCACAACACTCAGAATGATTGCTGGATTAGAAACACCTACTGAAGGTAAGATCACCATAGGAGACAAAGTTGTATTTGATTCAGAAACTGGTGTAAATCTTCCCGCTTCTAAGCGTGATGTTGGTTTCTTATTTCAAAACTATGCCTTATGGCCCCACATGACAGTATTTCAAAATATCGCCTTTGGTCTTCAAAATTTAAAATGGAGCAAAGAAGATATCAATGCTCGCGTACACGAACTATTAGAAATGTTAAAGATTGATCAATTCGTCAATAGATATCCCAATGAACTATCTGGCGGTCAACAGCAGCGTGTAGCAATTGCGAGAACACTCGCTCCCCGTCCGAAGGTGTTATTTATGGATGAACCATTGAGTAACCTCGATGCAAAATTAAGATTAGAAATGCGTTCTGAATTAAAGAGATTGCATTTGGATACAAACTCTACCTTCGTCTACGTCACACACGATCAGTTAGAAGCTATGACATTAGCGACTAAAGTTTGTTTAATAAAAGAAGGTGTTGTACAACAATATGAACCACCTCTTCAATTATATGTAAATCCCAATAATCTATTTGTCGCTGATTTCGTTGGTAACCCTACAATGAACTTTGTAGAAAGCATTGGCAAAAATATTGACGACAGACATATCGAAGTTGACTTTGCAGGTGTTAAGACAATATTCACAACAAAGACTCCTTTAAAGCTTATAAATAAGGAAGTTATTTTAGGAATAAGACCTGAGTATATTCAGGTCGTCGAAAAATCCAAGATCAAAGGAAAAGTTTATGCAACGCTTCCTGCAGGAATGGAAACAACAGTTAAGTTCCAACTTGGTCGACAGTTATTAACTTCAGTAGTATTCGGTATTATTGATTTCGATTTAGATTCAGAAATTTGTTTGGATTTCCACGGAGATGGTGTTTGCTTATTCGACAAAGCGTCCGGTAAAAACCTTGGCCTCGGCAATCTCGAAGTAAAAACCAGCAAATAGTAAAAGAAAATTAAATGTTGTAACTGGGTAGTGATTAATGCGTTATTAATCCCACCCAGTTTTTTTATTAGTACACGCAGATAACAGATATCAAGCAAATAGTAAATTTTACTGAAATATTTAGACAATATTAGATATAATATATACATAACTTTATTAATTACAGGAGCGCTATATGAAAAATTATTTAATATACTCGGTTGAAGATGATACTGAAATCGCGCACATAATCAATTTAACATTATCTAAACAAGGGTACACAGTTAAATCTTTTTACGATGGAGAATCATTTTTAGATCAATTCTATAAGCAAAAGCCCGATATGGTTTTGCTCGATATGATGTTGCCCGGAATTCAGGGAAAAGATATATTGAAGGTAATCAGAAGTGATTCTAAGAACGACGAAATTCAAATAATAATAGTTAGCGCGAATAAATTGGTTTTGGACAAAGTCGACGGATTGGATTTAGGCGCTGATGATTATATAGAAAAGCCCTTTGATTTGCTCGAATTGATGAGTAGAGTAAGTGCTCGTTCTCGTCGTAAAAAAATGGCAACATCAATCGATATAGGTCCGTATTCTTTAAACACCCAGGACCAGTGGTTGAAAAAGGACGATAAATTAATCGAACTCACTAACAGTGAATTTAAAGTAATATCTTTGCTCTTCTTGCACAGGGGAAAAATTGTAACACGTTTGGATATTTCCGAAGAATTATACGGAAATGATAAAATGATAAATACAAAAACCATTGATATGCATATTAAATCATTGAGACAAAAAATTGGTGATAATCAAAAGAACTTTATCACGTCCGTATATGGAAGTGGATACAGAATAAATTAATGAACAAGCGAAAACTTATTGTTAGTAATATTATTATTTTCCTAATCACTTTTGTAGTATTTATCACTTCGGCACTCACTTTTAACATCACTTCAAAACAAAGTTTGAATAACGATTTAAATTATTATTTTAACGATGTAGTGTATCAGTTAAATGAAGACTCATTAGAAGAGGATGTCCTCGATAAATACGACATTGTTAATACTATTAACATCTCTTTTTATAAAGAGGGTGAATCAATACCTTATTTGACCTCCTCGCCCTTATACACCGATGAAATAGACTTTGACGAAATGATTAATAAGAACGGAGAAATTTACTCTCAAGATGTAAAGAGTCTAGAATCTACTTACTATTTTAGAGAAGCCAAAATCGATCGATTAAACACATACGTTAGAGTTGGATTAGAAGAAACAAACTATATCAATATAAGTCGCAATTTCACAATATACGGTTCACTAGCAGTTTTGCTTATTTCTATTGGATATACTGTGTTTTCCGTATACGACTTTCGCAAAAGTCTTGTTCCTTTAAAATCACAGGTGAAAAAACTCCAACAAATAGTCAACATGGATAGAACCATAGAATATGATGATGATCTTAAAAACTTAGCTTTAATCGTTAGAGATAGTAGAAAAGAACTAACCGAACAGTTCAAATTGAATAAAATGAGTGAACAGAAGATAAAATTCATCCTAGATTCTATAGGCCAAGGTTTGGTTGTAGTTGACGCCAGCTACAGAATTGTAATGTTCAACAAAAAAGCCAGTACTATTTTTGAAATCTCAAAAGAAGATGTTGAAAATCAAAGAATAGATATTTTGAGAAAAGCTGGGCACATTGAAAAAAACATTTCAATAGTCATAAACACCTTGATGCAAAAAGTCTATTACGAGAAGGTCGAAGGGCGCGTCTACAAATGCAATATCTACCCAATCAATTACTCGTGGATTAAAGTTAATGAGAAAAATGGTGCTGCTCTCTTGATGATCGATGTGACTGAAGAATATAACAGCAGCCACATGAAGAAAGAATTCTTCGCAAACGCTTCGCACGAATTAAAGAGCCCTCTAACCTCAATTCTAGGATATCAAGAAATGGTTCAAGCTGGAGTAATGTCTTCGCCTGATGAATTGAAAGAAGCAAATGCAAAGACAATCAAAGAAGCCAAGAGAATGCGCAAGATCATAATGAACATGCTTCAACTTTCATCGCTTGAAAAAGAAGTACTTAGACCTATTGAGAAAGTCGACTTTTACAATGAAGTTACCAAAATCATCTCATCTTTAAAGCCACAAATAATCAAGAAGAATATCACTGTTTCCATTGATGAGGTTCCTTTCTTCTTAAACATTAACTACGATGACTTTTACGATATGATGAGAAACTTAATAGAAAACTCAGTAAAGTACAACAAACAAAATGGTTCAATTGCCATCTTAATCAATAAGGTAGATAAAACCATCACAATTAAAGACTCTGGTATCGGTCTATCAGAAAAAAACATAACAAGAATTTTTGAAAGGTTCTACAGAGTTGACAAAGCTCGTTCAAGAGAAGATGGGGGAACAGGTTTAGGCCTTGCTATTGTAAAGCATATTTGTAATTATTATGACTATACAATTGAAGTAAATTCTAAATTGAATGTCGGGTCTGAATTCATAATTCATACCGTATAATTTGTTCGCTAATAAGGAGGAAAAAGTATGCCTAAAATAGTCCTAAAAAATATCACTAAACGATGGGGGAATTTCGTCGCGATAGATAATTTAAACTTAACTATTGACGATAGATCTTTCGTAACAATACTAGGTCCTTCCGGTTGTGGAAAAACCACTACCCTGCGAATGATAGCGGGACTTGAAACTCCGACCAGCGGAAAGATCACAATTAATGGCGAGACTGTATTTGATTCTAAACAGGGGATTAATATTAGCGCTAGTAAAAGGCACGTTGGTTTCCTATTTCAAAATTATGCCCTTTGGCCTCATATGAAGGTTATAGAGAACATCTCTTTTGGTTTGGAAAATATACACGAAGAGATGCCTGTTATTTGCAGCGAATATAAACGTCTCTCAGCAATAGCGGAAGCTTTGACCCAACCTGAAAAAATAATCAACATATACGAAGAGTGCAAAGAAAGAAGCGACAGATTAATTAAAGAGGAAATAGTCCTTCGAATACTTAACGAATTTAAACTATCCATCTACTCTGCTGAAGAGATCTACAACCTCAAACTTTACAAATCTAAAGACTTCATCGAGACTGCATCGAAGTGCTATAAAAAATATTTTAAACTTGCTGATGATGAATTGGCTGAAATTGAAAATAGAGGATACGAGGTAAATGAAAACTACCAACTCGAAAAAGACGGAAAAATAATCATTAAAAATAGAAAACTCGATAAAGAAGAGATTGAATTAAAAATAAGACATGCGGCAAGGGTTGTGAAAATATCCGAATTATTAAATCGATATCCAAACGAATTGTCGGGAGGTCAGCAGCAGCGTGTTGCGATTGCAAGAACACTTGCACCAGATCCAAAAGTCCTTTTCATGGATGAACCGCTTAGTAACTTAGATGCGAAATTGCGATTGGAAATGAGGTCGGAATTGAAACGCCTTCACGTACATACGGATGCCACATTCATTTATGTTACACACGATCAGTTAGAAGCGATGACGCTAGCTTCCAAAATTTGTCTTTTAAGAAAAGGTAAATTGCAACAATACGATGCTCCTCTGGATGTGTACAAGCATCCCAACAATATTTTTGTTGCGGATTTTGTTGGAAATCCACCCATCAATTTTGTTAAAGCCTACGTAAAGCCGGATGGAGAAAATTTAAATATGCTGCTATTTAACGATACAAAAGCCATCTTCATCCCTAACACATATTTAAACTTAAAGAAGCACGAGAAAGAAAGAAATGAAAAGATTAACTCTTTCACCTCAAGCGAAAATCACAATAAATTCGAAAATTTACCTAAAGATGTTATATTCCAATACAATATAATCAACGGAGATGTTGAGGCTAGATATAATCCTCACATAGAACCGAACGAATACATCGTAGGTATTCGTCCTGAATTTATTAAGATTAATTCTAATAGTAATCTTGAATCCAAAATTTATTCTGCCCTGCCATCAGGAATTGAAACAACGATAAAATTAAGGGTAGACCAATACCTGCTCGACGGAGTTGTTTTTGGCGGAGTTGATTATAAAATTAATGCCACCGCTAAAATAGATGTAATAGGTAGAGAAATTTTACTATTTGATCGAATTACCGGCGAACTTATTTCCCAAGGCGCCTTGAAGTTCAATTGCGTAGATTAAACAATTTTTAAATTATTTCTTTCTAGCATTTTTTGCTAAATCTATTTTTGCTTGAAGTTCTGATGCATCACCTAAATAATATTTATCAATAACTTGAAAATCACTATTCAAATTTAGAACTAAAGGAATTCCAGTAGGTATATTTAAATCCACTATTTCTTGATTAGATATCTTTTCCAAATATTTAACTAAAGCGCGAAGAGAATTGCCGTGAGCAACTATGAGCACTCTTTTTTCTGATGATATTTTGGGCTTGATTTCTTTTTCAAAAAATGGAACTACCCTATCTATAGTGAGTTTCAATGACTCACCTAATGGTAATTTCAATTTATCTACATTCCTGTACATCTCTTGCGTGGCGGGATCTCGCTGATCGTCTTCAAGTAAAAGAGGGGGAAGGGCATCAAAACTTCTTCTCCAAATGAGAACTTGCTTATCGCCGTATTTCTTAGCGGTCTCTTCTTTATTCAATCCTTGAAGAGCGCCGTAATGTTTTTCGTTAAGTTCCCAACATTTATTCACCGGAAGCCAACACCTATCCATTTGATTTAATACTATATCCAAAGTATGGATGGCTCGCTTCAAATAAGATGTGTAACAAATATCAAAATCAAATTTGCTTTCTTTTAAAAGTTTTCCAGCTTCCTTAGCCTCTAATTCGCCTTGTTCGCTCAAATCGACATCTGTCCACCCAGTGAAACGGTTTTGTTTATTCCACTCTGATTGTCCGTGTCTAATCAATACTAGCTGCATAAATAAACCTCCATGCTTTTCTATAGTTTAATCCGTTTAATGGATATTATCAATTTATTGAGTGTTTTCTTCTTATCTCACTTTAGTAATTTGCAATGTATAGTGTAGGTATAGTTTTGCTTTTCATAAAAAGGAGGACATAAGATATGGAGAAGTTTGTTATTACAGGAGCAACGGGACACATAGGAGTAAATTTAGTCCACTTGTTAAATGAAATTGGTAAATACGATATAAAACTCCTACTCTTACCCGGTGAAGATATTTCAATGTTCAAAGACATGAATATGAATTTTTCCTATGGAAACATATTGGACAAAAATTATTTATTATCCGAAATAAACAGCGGCAGCATAGTTATCCACCTAGCTGGATACATAAACATATCTAGTCACGACATCAAAAAAATGTATCAGGTAAATTATCAAGGCACAGTAAACGTTGTTGATGCGTGTATGAAAAATAAGGTTAAAAAACTAATTTATGCTAGTTCGGTTCACGCCATAATACCAGCTCAAAAACATTTAAGGATGAAAGAGCCAACATTCCTGGATGAAAAATCAGTAGTTGGAGATTATGCGAAATCTAAATCAATGGCAACAAAATACGTATTTTCAAAAATTTCAGAAGGACTTCCCGCTGTTGTTTTATATCCTTCCGGAGTAATAGGCCCCAGAGATTACAAGATAAGTGATTTCGGTTCTCTTATCATCGATATAGCAAACAATAAATTGAAAGCCAAAGTTCACGGGAGTTACAATTTTGTAGATGTTAGAGATGTTGCAGACGGAATAGTTTCAGCTATAACAAAAGGGGAGATTGGACGAGGATATATCTTAAGTGGAGAAGACGTTACTGTTAATCAAATATACACTACGATCAATCAATATTTGGGAAAGAAAAGATATATTCCCACATTGCCAATGTGGTTTGTTAAAATGTTCGCAAAACTAGCCGAGCTATATTACACCAGTCGACATAAAAAGCCCATTTTCACAAAATATTCCCTGTATACTATTTCTTCAAATCACAATTTTGATAATTCATACGCAAAAAAGCACTTGGGTTTTAAAACCACTCCTATCAAAAATTCCCTAATAGACTCATTAACGTGGTTCCAAAAAAATATGTCTGATTTATTTCGAAAATAGGTGCGCATTAATTGACAATTGACCAAACAACATATAAATTAAAGGTAGATTAAGTTACATACACGTAACTAAAATAACTACATTCTAATATTAAAATATTTTACGTTAACATTTATAAGGAGGACATTAAAATGTTAAAATCTGAATTCTATTTATGCGAACATTGTGGAAATCTTGTTCACATGCTTCACAACAGTGAAGTACCTATCATATGCTGCGGCGAAGAGATGGTTAAACTCGAAGCAAAAACAGCTGATTCCGCAACTGAAAAACACGTACCTGTTATTTCGATGAACGGCCAAGAAATCACTGTTACCGTCGGTTCAACTTTACACCCTATGGTTGAAGCTCACTATATCCAATGGATATATCTTGAAACAACCAATGGTGGGCAAATTCACTATTTTAAACCCGGCGATCAACCTGTTGCTCGTTTCGAACTTGCTCCCGAAGAAAAAGTCCTCGGTGCATTCGAATATTGCAATCTTCACGGATTGTGGAAAAACGAATTATAGAAAACATTTCCAATTAAAACCTAGAACTTCTACTTTATTGTAGGAGTTCTTTTTTATTTTTTTCAATTTATATTATTTTGTAAGTCATTAAATGGGCAAAACCGAAATATTCTAACTATAATATAGATGTACATACTTATGTACTTAAAAAGGAGAATTTTAAATATGGCAAATATTAGTAAAATCTTAGCTCGTGAAGTAATCGATTCACGTGGCAATCCTACTGTTGAAGTAGAAGTAGAAACTATTTCTGGAGCATTCGGTAGAGCAATTGTTCCCTCCGGAGCATCCACAGGTGAACGAGAAGCTATAGAACTTAGAGATGGTGATAAAAAACGCTTCGGCGGTAAAGGAGTACTTAAAGCAGTCGATAACGTCAACAATATTATCGGCCCCGAATTATTAGGCATTCCTGTATTTGAACAAGTAATTATAGATAAAACAATGATAAAATTAGACGGCACAGAAACAAAGTCCAAACTCGGTGCAAATGCAATGTTGGGGGTTTCCCTCGCCTGTGCTCGCGCTGCAGCTGACTATTTCGGTATGCCTCTTTACAAATACTTAGGTGGTCCTAATGCAAAAATATTACCTGTTCCAATGATGAACGTTTTAAACGGCGGAAAACACGCAGATTCATCTGTTGATTTCCAAGAATTTATGATTATGCCCGTTGGAGCTAAAAATATTCGCGATGCAATTCGCATGGGCTCAGAAACATTCAACGCACTGCGCAATATATTAAAAAAACGCGGAGATGTTACATCCGTTGGCGACGAAGGTGGTTTTGCTCCAAATGGATTGAAGAGTAACGAAGAACCATTGGAATTGTTAGTAGAAGCTATTAAGGCTGCTGGTTATAAACCCGGCGAAGAAATAGGCATAGCAATGGATCCCGCTTCCTCAGAATTTTACGACGAGAAAAAAGGTTTATACATATTGAAGAGATCTGGCGAAGGCGAAAAAACTACTGATGAAATGATCGATATGTATGAAAGATTTGTTGATAAGTATCCTATTCTTTCTCTCGAAGATGGTCTTGCAGAAAACGATTGGGACGGATGGGTTAAACTTGAAAAAAGATTAGGTGATAAAATTCAAATAGTCGGAGATGATTTATTTGTAACCAACCCCAAATATGTAGAAAAAGGTTTGAAGTTAAACGCTGCAAATTCAGTTCTAATCAAATTGAATCAAATCGGAACACTTACCGAAACATTAGATACCATGCGCATAGCAACCCAACACAATTGGACATGCGTCGTATCGCATAGATCCGGTGAAACTGAAGATACTACGATTGCGGATTTAGTCGTAGCCTTATCTGCCGGTCAAATCAAAACCGGTTCTATCTCAAGAACAGATAGAGTTGCTAAGTACAATCAATTAATGAGAATTGAAGATGAACTTGGTGACAACGCAATGTATCTTGGTAAAAATTGTTTCTTTAATCTAAAAAAATAAATTAGAAATTTAGTAAGAGGAGTCTCTACGTGAGACTCCTTTTTCTTTTGGTCCTTTCTTTACCATTAAGAAATTCATACTACTCGAATAAATTACGTGCGCCCAAACTTGAAAATTGATTTGGGGTATTTAATATATGAGGTTTTCGAGATTTTTGCTATAATGTGTAAGGCGGAGGTTATATGAAAAAATATATAATATATTTCAAAGAAATGCCGCGTAAAGAAAAAGTTAAATTTTTACTTTATGTGTTTATCATAATATCGTTATTTGCTTCATTAATATATGAAGTAATAATGTATTTTAAGGCTCCTGGTCGCAACGTAATTGATGCAGACGTTAGAACAAAATCCGATTATTTATTAGGGATAATAATGCTAGTTGCGGTATCGATTGCCATGTGTATTCCGATTATACTCAGAAGACATTTTCACCTTTACATTCCTTACATACTAGAAATAGCTTTCTTGTTGTTCTTCTACTGTGCGGTATATTTAGGTGAAGTAAGAAATTTTTATTACACAGTTCCTCATTGGGATGACATACTGCATTCGAGCAGTGCTATTATGTTAGCTGTTGTAGGGTACTCGATTGTATATTTATTAAATAGAAAGGAAATTGTTAAATTAACCCCTTTCTTTATTTCCTTATTTGCCTTCTTATTCGCTTTCAGTATCGGCTCCCTTTGGGAAGTTTACGAATTCATATGTGATTCACTTTTCACAGTAAACTCACAAAAGTACGCATTGGACGATGGAACTCTTCTGATCGGACACGCCGCGTTAGTAGACACTATGAAAGACATCATGGTTGATTGTGCCGGTGCTTTCCTTACATCCGCCATCGGCTACATAATAATGAAAAGAAAAAAAGTTGTATCAACAAAGTTCTTCTTACATCCGGAATCCGAATCCGTCAAAACTTTAACTCTTACGACTGAATTGAAAAAAATGACTCCTGAAACGATAGAACAAGTCGAAAGGGAATCCAAAGAAGCAAATATGAAGAACAAGTCATCAAAATCAAATTCAAAGCCGCCTAAAGAGTAATTAGGCGCTGTTGAATAAAATATAGCTATCAATTACAAAAGCGCCCCTAAGGGCGCTTTTTTCGTTCGGTATAGAGTCTATTAACCAATGCAACTTCACCAATATTTTGCATGCTCACAATTCGTTAAAATCCAAAATAAAAGAGACATCCGAAGATGTCTCTTATTAATCAAAGTATATAAACTAGAACTTAGTCAAGTTTACCCATTTTCTTAACACCAGCTAATCTGCGCTTTGCGTAATATTCGCACTTTGCAAATAATTCTTCTGCGTGTTCAGGGTTAATCTTGGGAAGTTGAGAATATCTTGCTTGTTTAAGTAAGAAGTCTCTAAACTTGCTCCAGTCAGGTTCTTTGCAATCCATTACTAACGGATCTTTACCCTCTTCTATTCTTCTAGGATCATATCTAAAGATAGGATAGTATCCACATTCAACAGCTTCTTTTTGAAGTTTTTGTGAATTACCCAAACCACCTTTGATGTGGTGAAGTAAACAAGGAGAGTATGCAAGGATGATTGAAGGACCATTGTATGATTCAGCTTCCTTCAATGCCTTAATTGTTTGAGTTTGATTTCCTGCTAATGATACTTGTGCAACATATACATGTTCATAAGCCATAGCAATCAAAGCCATATTCTTCTTAGCTTCGATTTTACCTGTTGAGGCAAATTGAGCAATAGCACCAGTTTGTGTAGCTTTAGAAGCTTGACCACCTGTGTTTGAATAGACTTCGGTATCAAGTACTAAGATATTAACATCTCTTTCTTGAGCAATTACGTGATCGAGACCGCCGTAACCAATATCGAATGCCCAGCCATCACCACCAATGATCCAAACTGATTTATCGAGAATATCATTTTTGAGTTCAAGCAAGCCTTTAATTCCTTCATTCTTACTGGCTTTTACAAGTTTAAGTAAGTTGGGGAGTAAACCTCTTACGAGTTCTCTATTCTTGATATTTGCTTCGTATTCTTCTAAGACAGCTTTAAGTTCGTCTTCGCAGTCGTTCTTATTAGCTTCGATTATTGTGAGAACTTGACCGAGTTTGTGATCTGTCGCAACTCTCATACCGTAACCGTATTCTGCGTTATCTTCGAATAAGGAGTTAGCCCATGCGATACCTTCGCCGTTGTCATCCTTAACGAAAGGTGATAAAGGAGTTGAAGCATTATAGATTGAGGAACAACCTGTTGCGTTAGCAATAAGCATATCTCTACCAAATAATTGAGAAGCTAATCTGTAGTAAGGAGCTTCACCACAACCAGCACATGCACCACAAACTTCTTGATAAGGTTTTAACATTGCAGCACCCTTGATTGTATCTGTTGAGAATAAATCTTTCTTGGGTTCGAGTTCTTTATATAAGTAGTCTGCAGCAGGTTCTCTATCGAATTGAGTCTTTGCTTCGACCATTTCAAGAGCCTTAAATTGTTTGAATGTACCGTCTTCTTGTTTAACTCTCTTACCAGGGCAGTTGAGCATACATACACCACAACCAACACAGTTTCTAGGTGAAACTTGAATTCTAAACTTCAATCCTGCGACTTTTTTACCGCCCATTGCGGGAAGTACATCTTCTTGTTCGCTCTCAGGTAAACCTTTAATCTCTTCGTCGGTTAACATGAAGGTACGAATTGTTGCATGAGGACAGCTCATTGCACATAAGTTACATTGAATACAATTTTCTCTGTGCCATAAGGGTACTCTATCAGCGATAGAACGTTTTTCTTTAAACGCCATATTGTTTTCGAATGTACCATCTTCAAGTTCCCACTTTTTGAATGTAGAAACGGGAAGATCATATCCATCTAATTGACCAATGACATTCATATATTGATCGTAGTAATCATCACCAGTGAGTTTTCTTACTCTTTCACCGGAGAGTTTAACCCATTCGGGATCAACTGCGACTTCAACAAGACCTTCAGCGCCAGCGTCGATTGCCTTGTAGTTCATTTCTACCATATTGTCGCCCTTACTTGCGTAAGATTTCTTGGCGAATTTCTTCATCCACTTTTGTGCTTCTGAGTAATCCATAATATTGGAAAGCTTGAAGAAAGAGGCTTGAAGGATTGTATTTGTGTGACGACCCATACCTAATTTAGATGCTAATTTGTTCGCATCGATGATATAGAATTTAGCGTGTTTTGCAGCTAAATCATGTTTCATTTTCTTAGGCATAACTGCTATTAACTTTTCAGGAGTCATATCAGTATTAAGTAAGAATGTGCCGCCATCTTTCAAATTCTTGAGCATATCAAATTGATAAATGTATGAATCAAGAGAGCATGATAAGAAATCAGCACGAGTTACATAATAGGTTGAGTGAATTGGATCTTTACCAAATCTAATATTAGATCTTGTAGTACCACCAGATTTTCTAGAATCATATGCAAAATAAGCTTGAGCATATTGATGTGTTGCATCACCAATAATCTTACAGGAAGATTTGTTTGCTGAAACAGTACCATCTGATCCTAAGCCATAGAATAAGCAAGCTTTGACATCATTTTCGATGACGAAGTCTTCATCTACAGGTATGGATAAGTGGGTTACATCATCGTTGATACCAACTGTGAATGATGTCCAGTTCTTTTCTGCATCTAAGAAATCAAATACAGATTTTACATGTTTAGGTTGAGTATCTTTTGAAGATAAACCATAACGACCGCCAATGATAACATCCATATTGCGGTTTTCTTGACTCAATGATGTAAGAACATCAACATATAAAGGTTCACCAGCTGAGCCGGGTTCCTTAGTTCTATCAAGTATTGCTACTTTCTTAACTGAAGCAGGTATTGCTTTTGCTAAGAGTTTTGCTGAGAAAGGTCTGTATAAGTGAACTTTAACAAGACCAACTTTTTCACCTTCAGCAACTAATTTTTCAACAACTTCACCAGCTGTTTCACAAATTGAACCCATTGCAACGATAACTTTTGTTGCATCAGGAGCACCGACATACATGAAAGGTGCATATGGTCTTCCGGTTAATTTGGAAGCGGCCGCAAAATATTTTTCAGCAACGTCAACTATGTGAGCGTTGTGCATATTTTGTGATTCGAGACCTTGGAAACAAATATCATCATTTTCAGCACCACCGCGTGTGACAGCGTGTCCGTGAGGATTCATAGCCTTGGCTTTGAACGCTTTAACAGCATCCATATTCAATAATGATTTCCAACCAGCATCTTCAACAAATTCAACATTTTGAATTTCGTGTGATGTACGGAAGCCATCAAAGAAGTTGATAACTGGAGCAGAAGCTTCAATTGCAATTAAGTGAGCTACAGGAGCAAGATCAGCAACTTCTTGTACTGAGTTTGCACACATCATGGCTACACCAGTTTGTCTACATGCGTAAACATCTTCATGATCACCAAAAATAGATAAAGCTCTTGATGCTAATGAACGAGCAGCTACGTGCATAACTGCGGGTAATTCTTCACCGACCCATTTG
>Ga0172378_10003269_pt1 | contig 15276 bp, 12 predicted proteins | sample GrowelOW332metaG_FD_119755 | JGI IMG/M metagenome (GOLD analysis project Ga0172378, IMG submission 119755) | Groundwater microbial communities from an aquifer near a municipal landfill in Southern Ontario, Canada - Pumphouse #3_1 metaG | ecosystem: Environmental > Aquatic > Deep subsurface >... | reverse complement strand
TATAGTCAGTCGCGGCAAACAGGTGAGAATCCTGCAGAAATCAAACGACTTGGCGAAGCACTGAAAAAAACCGGAAGTCAATTTTATACCTGTCATTGTACAGGGCAAGGCCCTTATGAGCAGCTAAAAGATAGTATGTCGAGTCAGATTGAGTATGTAAGAGCTGGCAGACAAATGATATTGTAAACACAGGTACAATAAAACAAGCTTACCCCTGATTATTTATGTGAATAATTAGGGGTAAATATCTTTTATGGCTGTTATTGTATTGAGTACACAGAGAGGGTGTGATTTACTATGGAAGCAGGTGAAAAAGTTGCTTTGTTGGCTATTATTGTCAATTTCATATTGTTTATGGTAAAGTATATCGCAGCAGTTTTTTCTGGTAGTATCGCATTGAAAGCAGAAGCGTTTCATACATTTGCGGATTTAATTGCTTCTTTGACGGTTTTTGCTGGATTGAAAATTGCCAAGAGAAAAAGCAAGATGTTTCCTTATGGTTTATATAAAATTGAAAATATATTTTCTGTCATTATTTCATTTGTTGTTTTTTATACGGGTTATGAAATTGTGCTGGAAGCTAAAAATATGGGACCTTCCACTTTGGAGTACTCAGGTATGGCAATCTTTAGTATATTATTTTCGATTCTGGTTACGTTTTTGTTTTCTCGATACGAAAAAAAAATTGGAGAAAAACTTAATTCACCAATGCTGTTGGCTGATGCAGCACATATCCATATTGATGTATTAAGCAATGCTGTTGTTTTAGTATCACTTGTTTCGAGTATAGTGGGTTATCATTTTGAGCAAATAGCAGCATTGATTGTAGTTTTGTTTATAATGAAGACGGGATGGCAGATTGCAGTGGATGGATTGCGGGTATTGCTGGATGCTTCGGTTGACTATGAGACGCTTAGCAAAGTAGAAAAAATTATTGTGCAGACGCCGCAAGTTATTGAAATGAAGACAGTAACGGGGCGAAATTCGGGACAGTTTAAATTTATTGAAGCGAATATTGTATTGAAAACACATGACTTGGATAAAGCACATTTTATAGCAGAACGAATTGAAAGTCATATTAAAAAAGAAATTAGACATATTGATCAAGTAATTATTCAGTATGAACCGGTAAAAAAAGAAAAGATTATCTATGCTGTGCCGTTGACGGATAATCAGACTCTGATCGGAGATCATTTCGGTGAAGCCCGATACTTTATGCTGGTGACTTTTAAGGCTGAAGAAAAGAAAGCCTGTAAAGTAGAAATCCTGGATAATCCTTATTGTATAAAAGAGAAGAGTAAAGGGATTTTAACAGCAGAGTTTCTTATAGGAAAAATGGTTGATGCTGTCCTGGTGAAAAAAGCTTTTGACAATAAAGGACCTGTTTATGTTTTTGCGAATGCGAACACAGAAGTAGTTGTGACAGATGCATTAACACCAGTACAGGCATTTGAAAAAATTAATCGAAGTCTGTAAGTATTTATTTTCGTAGAAGTAAAGGAGAGTTTAAAACGATGAGTCGGGAACAAAAAGAAGATACACCACAGAAACAATGGGAACAGTGCTTGCACTGGGCTGAGGAAAAAGATGAGGATTTTCATGAACGCTGTAAGGCGATTGGGGCAAATATAGAGAATTTTTCTTTGGCAAAGATTGCTGCTTTTCCGTTGCAGTCAAAGCAGCAATCTTTATCACCATTTTCACGGCTGACTTTGCCAATGAGTGGGGTAGCAAGGATGTTGGGAACAACTCCATACTTGGCAGAAGAGTTGGAACTGTGGAAAGCAAACAGTGCAAATTGGCTTCGCGCATGCGGAGTCAATCGGACATCTGTTTTGCTTATTGCTGATGGTTTTAAAGGTGAGGGCCCCGCTTGGGGAATACTTGAAGGAGCAAAGTCTTTGCAGGCGATGGTCGTGACAATGTCGAAAAAACCATGGGAGACAGTAGTTGAATACGGTGCAAATACCTGTGCTTTAACGGCACCTTTGTTAGGACAATGGATTGATTCAGGAAAAGATCATGGAACTTGTCAGGCTTTTTTCTGCTTGAGTAATGATTTGAGTAATAGGCAGCGAAATGTCTGGCAGGCAAAGCTTGGTGTGCCTATCTATCGGCAATTGGGCATAAGGGGTGTGCAGGCTTCTGTAGTTGCATGGGAATGTTCGCAGCAGCAGGGCTATCATTGTGCCATGGATTGTTTTTGGCCAGAAATTATCGATTCGAAAACAACAAAAGTGATTCCGGCGAGCCGCGAAGGAGAACTGGTTCTTACGGCGCTTGAGCGTCGCAGCACGACGGCAATCCGTTTGCGTACGGGTTGGGAAGGCCGATTTGTTGAAGGGGTTTGTGCTTGTGGAATATCCTGGCCGCGATTTGTGCTCAAAGAGAAATAAGGAAGAATACTGATTTTGCAATGGTACGAAAGGGAGGTAGAAAACATGGTTAAGAAAATATCTTTACGACAACTTGTTTCCTTATTGACTTTGTACTTGTTTGTTTTTATGGTTTTGACTGGCTTGGTGCTGTATATAGTGCCACCGACCAGGGTAGCTAATGAACTGCAGTGGACATTAGCAGGGATTTCCAAGACAGAATATATCCGGTTGCATACAATCTTGTCTTTTGGGTTTTTTGTTGTAGCTTTGATACATGCCTGGTATAATCGCTCCGTTTTGTGGCGGCATTTGTTATTAGGCAGGCAGACTAAAATATGGAATGTAGAATCCATAGTAGCGATTGCATTCATAGCAGTATTGCTGGGGGTAAGTTATTTCAATGTACCGCCGGTAGATAAATAATGTCGTGGGGCTTGTCATTCAAAGAAAGCTGGGGTGGTCCCGGTGGCGGCGGTCACGGTGGTAGTGGATACGGGCTGCGTCAGGGGAGAAACCGTGGCGGGCAGCAGGTGGATTAAGGTCAGCGGGAAATACGGTAAAAGCAAAGCATTTGCTGTGTTAGCAGTTTCATGGTTTCAATAAGGCTGTTGTATTAGCGGAAAAATTCGCGAATACAACAGCCTCTTCTTATAAATAATCATAAGAGATGTTATAATAATAGTTACAAAATAAATTCAGGCTTTATTGTGTTTTTAAAATAGGGAAAAGAGTGTGCAAGTTATGTTTTTAGCGGAATTTAAAAAATTTATTATGCGTGGAAATGTTCTTGATATGGCTGTTGGTATTGTTGTCGGTGCGGCCTTTAGCAAAATTGTTTCTTCTTTTGTATCCAATATTTTAATGCCGCCGCTTGGATTGCTTATCGGAAGAGTGGATTTTTCCAACCTTTTTATTAATCTTTCAAACCAAAAGGTTCATACATTAACAGAGGCTCAGGCAGCTAACGTTCCTGTAATTGCCTATGGTGTTTTTCTTAATACGGTTATTGATTTTCTTATTGTTTCTTTTGCTATTTTTATAGTAATCAAGCAGGTGAATCGTTTTGTCGGGATAAAAGAAGAACCGGCAAAGGAAATTTTTAAGTGTCCTTATTGTTTTTCTGAAATAGATCCAGCTGCTACACGCTGTCCTCACTGTACTTCCATTTTGGATAAAAAGTAGTTCATATGAAGTTGATTAAAAAGAAGGCTATCGCAGCGATGTTTTTTATCGCTGATGATGGCCTTCTTTTATATCATCACTATAAATAATGTAGGTTTATCTATGGTTGTATCTTTTTTTAATACAGTACTTTAGTGATAAAATACCCTGCGAGTATACCTGTAAGTATCATCACAAATCCCGGACGCATATAACTGTGATTTAAAACAAATTTACCGATTCTGGTTGTTCCCGTTCTATCAAAGGCGACACACCCGATTTGGTTAGCACCTGGAACGATGAAATCTCCACAGGTAGCAGGATATAAAGCGATAAGTATTTCCGGTGCGATACCCAGAGCTAAACCTAATGGCATAAGAGCCGCAACGGTAACTGCCGGACTAAAAATAACAGCAGAAAAGCAAAATAATACAACACCAAAAAGAAGTGGGGCTGTTTGTACCATTCCAGAAAATAATTGAATGAATTCAGGCTTATAGGCATCAAAGAATGTGCCTGTCATCCAGCCAACACCGAATACGCCAATGACGCCGATTAATCCGGCTTTAAAAACAGAACCGGATGCTAACTGGTCTGAAGGAACCTTGCAGAACAGCATGATTATGCAGGCTGTTGCGAGCATGATCATTTGAATAAGCATAGGCGTAGAAAGACGCTGAATCGTACCATTTATATCCCAGGAAGGTAAAAGTGAAGTGGCTGAACCGAGGAACATAACAGTCGCAATTCCAAGTGCGAATAAGATAAGTCCTTTTTTTGCGCTGGCACTAGGTGTATATTCTTTTTCAGCACTGTGAAGAAATTGATATTCACCAGCAGCCACGCGCCGTTTAAACTCAGGATCATCCTCAAGTTCTTTACCGCGTTTGAAAACGGAAATACAGCCACAAAGTAATGCGATAAAAAATGCTGGTATACTGATACTTAAAAGCTTAAGAGGGGTTACACCGGAGCCGCCTAATATTCCAAGCATTCCTGCTGTTGCAGCACTCATCGGACTTGCCACAATTGCAATGCCGGCAGCTATTACGGACATTGCGATTGGCCGTTCAGGGCGTATTTTTGCTTCGGCAGCTACTTCGGCAACTACAGGATATACAGAAAATGCTACATACGTTGTTCCGCAAAATATACTAAAAATAGAACAAATAAGAGGGCCTAAGAAGGTTATAGCACTAGGTTTTTTTCGTAAAGCTTTTTCTGCTAAACGTACAAGCATATCAAGTCCGCCGGCTGCTTGCAGTACACTGACACAAGCAATGACAGCCAATATGATAAAGATAACATTTGTTGGTGGAGATGAGGGCTGCATTCCAAAAATCAAGACAAGTATAGTTACTCCGACTCCGCCGGCTGCGCCAAGTCCAACTCCGCCATATCTGCCACCTACGGCAATGCAGACCATTACAATTAGTAGTTGTATCCAATAAATGGTCGTCATGGGATAATCTCCTTTGCTTTTTTATTTTATATATTTTAAATATTCAAAATATATAATGAACAGAAAGTGTTATTCTATATTTATAAGGTTTTTAGCTATTTCAATTTGATTTTTAAGGGTGTCTGAAGCAGTACCGCCATAGGATTTTCTAGCTTTTATGCAAGATTCAAGAGTAATTGCTTCATAAATATCGTTGTCAATTTTAGTATGAAAAGCATGCAATTCTTCAAGACTAAGTTCTTCAAGCATTTTGCCGTGCTTAATACAATAATTTACAGCACCGCCAACGATACCGTGTGCTTCGCGGAAAGGTATTCCTTTTCGTACTAAATAATCGGCCATATCAGTTGCATTGGAAAAACCTTTTGCAGCAGCGGCACGTGTTCTATCAGTATTGATTTGCATTTTTTCTATCATTGGAATAAGTATTTTAAGACTGGACATAAGCGTATCCATCGAATCGTAAACTTGAGCCTTGTCTTCACTCATATCGGTATTATAGGCAAGTGGAATTCCCTTCATAATGGTTAACATTGCCATAAGATTTCCATACATTCGGCCACTCTTACCACGCATTTTTTCTACAACATCCGGATTTTTTTTCTGTGGCATAATACTGGAACCTGTACAAAAATCATCAGAAAGATCAATGAACTTGAAATCCTGACTGGAAAAAAGAACAAGTTCGTCAGCAAGACGAGTTAAATGCATAAAGCACATTGCAGCTGCAGCAGTAAACTCTACCATGTGATCACGGTCACTGACGGAGTCGATGCTGTTTTCGGTAGGTCGTTTAAAACCAAGTTCTTTTGCTGTAAAGTGTCTGTCGATTGGAAAGGTTGTGCCAGCTAAGGCAGCTGCGCCTAACGGACATTCATCCATTCTCCGATAAAGGTCGCTGAATCTTGTAAAGTCACGGCGCAGCATCCAGAAATAGGCCATGATCCAATGAGAAAGAAGAATAGGCTGTCCTGTCTGAAGGTGTGTGTAGCCGGGCATTATAGCAGTTATGTTTTCTTCAGCTTTTTTTATTATTTCTTTTTGTAAATCTTTTAGAATCGCCTGTATCTCTTTTATGGTAGAGCGCATTTGCATTTTTGAGTCTAGTGTTGTTTGATCATTTCGACTTCTTGCGGTATGCAGTTTACCACCGACATCACCCACAAGCTGTGTCATCCGTTTTTCAACTGCCATGTGAATATCTTCATCAGCCGTTGAAAAAACAAATGTACCTGCATGAATTTCTTTTTCTACTTGCTTTAGCCCTGTAATAATTTTGTCTGCATCTTCTTTTGAGATAATGTTTTGCCGGGCAAGCATCGTAGCATGAACAATACTGCCTCTGATATCGAAGGGTGCCATTCTTGGCTCGACCAGGATGGAAGCGGTGTATTCTTCCACGAGTTTGTTTGTAGGTAAATCAAAACGACCACCCCAAAGCTTTTTTTCTGACATAATAAAATCCTCCTCATAATAGTAAGATTATTTTGCATAATTATAGTAACATTAACGTTTAATTATGTCAATAATAAACATTAATTGTCGACAAATAAAAGTGGTATTATTAACGAAAAGATAATTTTACAGACAAAAAATCCATCGGTTTTATCGATGGATTTTACTATTGCAGTAGGATGAATTTTTTAAATAACCAATAGATAAATCCTGAATAAAAAAGTAATCAGGATTCTTCTGTTTCTAAAAGATGTTCCCGCATGAGGTCAGCAGCTTTTTTTGCATTCCCGTTTTTAATGTATAAAAGAATACGTTTTTCTTTTTCGGCGGTGTCTATAAAATATTGGCGATCACGTGAGGTGAGAGCACCGCTTGTCTTTTCAAAATAAGTTACGAGAACACCGGAAAATACCTGAAGCACTCTGTTTCCACAAGCCTTTAATAAGAGTAGGTGAAAATCTCTGTCGTATTTATCTGCGTCCATAGGCGAATCCGCATTTTCAGCTAGTTTATCCAAAATATTTTCCAGTTGTGTCATCATAAGCGGTGTTACCCGGCGCGTAATCAAAGGGATTATAGCACATTCTACGAGTATTCTGGCTTCGAGATATTCGGAAGCGTCAAAGCTTGCTATATCAAACTGTAATTTTAATTGATCGTTTATTTTTATTTTGTCAGGGGCCTTTAAAATACTTCCTCTTCTGGGGGAACGGTCCAATGCACCCATTTGAACCAGCACGCCTAAAACCTGTCGTACTTTATAACGGGAGACGTTGAACCGTTTGGCAAGGGCTTCTTCATTTTCTATATGACCATTGTTGTTTTCGGCAGTTTTTATTAAATATGCATTAACTTTTTCAAAAAAATCTTTATCCATAGTTTCTCAGTCGCATGGGGTATTGATAGAAAATCGTTCATTTTATTTGGGATCAGCTGGTAAGGAGATAATTGCTGTCATTCAATGAACAAACATTCGTCAATACGTCTAGCAGACAACGTTTCCCCCTTTTTTATGAGTTATTGTTTTACCGTAAAGCAGAGACTATAAATTTAATTCCAGCCGAATTATTGTCTTTTAATATTACACGTAATATAATAGACAAATATATAGCATTAATATAATTATTTTAAGGCTTTTGTCTGATAATTGCAAGCGTGACTATATTTATAAAAGGAGGGAAAAGATTTTATGTTCTGGATACAATTAGCAATAATAGTAGCGTGTATTGCGGTAGGCGGTCGCTTTAGCGGAATAGGGCTCGGCGCCGCAGGTGGCTTTGGTCTGGGCATTCTGACATTTGGTTTTGGGATGGCCTTGGGCGATCCGCCGATAAGTGTTATTTTAATTATTATGGCAGTTATTACGTGTGTATCTATACTGCAGGGAGCAGGTGGGCTGGATTTTTTAGTGGCTCTTGCGGAAAAGATACTTAGGAGACGACCAAGTGCCATAACTTTTCTTGGGCCATTTGTTTGCTATTTTTTTACGGTAATCTGTGGGACATCCTATGTGGCGTTTTCGGTATATCCTGTTATAGCGGAAATAGCAATAGATGCCAAAGTAAGGCCGGAACGAGCGATGTCTATGTCGGTTATCGCTTCAAATATGGCGATTCCTGCCAGTCCGACAAGTGCGATCACAGCTGTAATGATAGGCATTACGGCTTCGCTGGGAGTTACACCTATTCAGATTTTACTAGTGACACTTCCTGCCTGTTTTATAGGTGTTCTTGCTGGATGTTTTTTTGTATATAAAAGAGGTGCAGAACTGGAAATAGATCCGGAATTTAAGCGTCGTGTTGCTTCGGGGGAATTTAAGGAAACGGTTGATAGAGAAAAGAAATCATTACATAATGTTAATCGTCAGGCAAAAATATCTTTAGGTATATTTATTGTCAGCATTCTTGGTATTATTCTTGTCAGTTCTTTTCCGGCGATGCTTCCTAAACTGGGCCCTGCCAGTAAGACAATGTCTATACCCTCATTGCTGGAGGTTGTTATGTTTTCAGCGGGTGCCCTTATTATGGTTATTTGTAAGGTTCCAAGAGATCGGTTGGACTCTGGGTCCGTATTTAAAGCGGGACTTGTAGGTGTTGTTGGGATTTTAGGCATTTCATGGATGACGGATACTTTTTTTGGTGCGCATTCTGAACTTATTACAGAAATGTCGGCTAGTGTTCTTGTCCAATACCCGGTGCTGTTTGGCGTAGCACTTTTTGTCGGGTCAATGATTCTTTACAGTCCGGCCGCTACAGCAGTTACGTTGATGCCGCTTGGCGTAGCTTTGGGGTTGTCTCCTGCGATGCTTATAGGTCTGCTGCCTGCCACTTGTGCAGTATTCATTATTCCCGGAGGCGCACAAATCGGCTGTGTTGCATTTGATAGAACCGGGACGACAAAGATCGGACGTTTCGGATTTAATCATAGTTACTTATTACCTGGACTTGTTGCTATGGCAGCTTCCATTATTTGTTCTCTTGCTATTGCGCAAGTTGTTTTTTGAGTTTTGCAATTATTTTATTTAAAATAATAATTGCAATTTATTATCAATGAATAGCTACTCTGGGTTTCTTATACATATAGTAGAGCCTGCTGTTTGATTTTGTGATTTTTATCAAGCAGCAGGCTCTATCTTTGTTTAGTCAAAAAGCTATATATAAATTTTATGGTATATAGCTTTGGAGCTTGTGGGAGTGCAACAGATTGTATAAATTATATTGTTACTGATAAGAACGGCGCACGTGAGCTTTTTGCGTTTTGCATAAAACTGTTATTCTGTATAAATTCTTTTAACAGCAATTTTATAATGTTTTAGTTTGCGATAGAGTGTGCTACGATCTATGCCGAGTAATTGGGCAGCCTGTGAGATGTTGGAATGACAATGCGCAAGGGCCTGCTGGATCGTTTCTTTTTCCGGGGGAAGCGAACGATCTACATTAACTACGATAGCGGTGGGGTCGCGGTCTGTCCAGTATTTTTGCAGAAGATCAAGTGTGATAAGAGGTGTCGGGACAATAATGGCGAGGCGCTCAATGAAACAGCGAAGCTCGCGGACGTTTCCGGGCCAGCGATAATCGTTAAGCGCATGTAAAGCGGCTGGTTCAAGACGGCGCGGACGGTTGTAATGTGAGGCGAAATATCGCAAAAAGTTTTGTGCAAGATAGGCGATATCACCATCGCGTTCTCGAAGCGGTGGAATAAAAATTGTCAGGACTTTGAAACGATAAAAAAGATCCTGGCGAAATTTTTCTTCCTGGACAAGCTGGGAAAGATTCTTGTTTGTAGCGGCAATGATACGTACATCAATTGGAATATATTTATCATCACCGAGACGCATGACCTGCCGTTCTTGTAAGACTCGCAATAAGCGGCTTTGTCCATAGGCATCCATTTCGGAAATTTCATCAAGAAAAATAGTCCCATGATGGGCCATTTCAAAGAGTCCGGCCTTGCCTTTGTGACGGGCACCAGTAAAAGCACCATCAACATAGCCAAAAAGCTCACTTTCCAATAATGTGCTGGGCAGGGCGGCGCAGTTTATAGCAACAAACGGGCCGGATTTTCGTGTGCTGGCGTTATGAATACTTTGGGCAAAAAGTTCCTTGCCTGTACCGGATTCACCCATAAGAAGCACAGTCGCATCGACAGGCGAAAATTCCTGGGCGGTGCGTTTTGTTTCGGCAATTTCCGGTGAGATACCAAGAATGTCAGTAAATTGATAGGTTGCAATAAATTTTTTTGTAAGAACTTCATTACGGATTTTTATTTCCATTTCCTGGATTTGTGTAATATCCTGTGATGTAAGGACTGCACCAACTACTTTTTCATGAACAAGAATGGGAATAATATTAAGGTTGATCCAAAGGCGGCCAACCTTAAGAATTTTATCAGTGATTTTTTGACCGTTGACTAAACAGGAGTCAATAAAAGGCAGGCATTGATCAAAGGTGTTTTTTTCGAGAAAAAGGTCAATGGTCTTCCCTAGAAGTTCTTTTTGTGTGTGTTGGAGAAAATGTTCGGCAGCAGGATTGACAATAAGAATGGTTTTTTGCTGGTTGATACTAATGATTCCTTCCCGCATGGTGTTGACGATGGTTCGAAACTCTTCCGTCCGTTTTTTTTCCTCTTCACGGGCAAGCATGATTTTTTGAGCAGAAAGAAACGCTTCACGTAAAGCAAACTCGCTGGATTGAACAAGCTGTGTACGAAAGCCGCGGCTGGATGCATAGGCAATTGCACGGGCTCCGCCCATAACAATATCGGTATCGGTAAGGACAAGCTGGTCGATGGAACGCTCAATATCGTCAGCGGTTTCAAGTTGTATCATCTTAAGGTCAATATTCAGAATCCTGGCAAGGCGACTAATATCATGTGCCATATTGCCAAAGGCAAGATACGTCACGCGAGGATGGGAAATCCCTGTGATTTTTTTTGCTTCATAAAAAGCTTGTGCCAGGTCTTGCCCAGTGACGTTTATTTCAACAATTGGAATATGGATATTGGATTTGAGCATGATATAAGAGGTGCCATAGCGCGAAATGAGAACATCGATATCGGTGTCTTCTAAAGAGCGTGCAAGTTCTACAGCTTTAATAAGCTGGGCAAAATAAAAATTGGTATGTTCAAACAGTCCCAGCTGAGCAGCCATTTTTTTACTGTTTTTCAAAAGTATAGGATCTGGAGCAATAAAAGCAATCTTTGGCATAGAAAAGTCTCCCTGCATATTATTTGTGGTAAAAGCAACAAAAGTTGCATCATTTGTTGCTTATTATACCACAGAATCATTTGCATAATAAGAAAGATTCAGCAAATTCAAGCTCTTTTGAGTTGGCACGGAAGTTGCATTATAAATATACAGGAAGTGGGTACTCCATGTATAATAAAACAAATGAAAGGTGGGGAATCAAATATGGATAAAACAAAGCAGCAGGAAAAACCATTATATATAAAAATCGCAGCAGAAGACAATGTGGCAATTATTGTCAATGAAGGCGGTCTTGATAAAGGGACAGTGTTTTCTTCAGGCTTGAAGCTTGTAGAACATGTTCCGCAGGGGCATAAAGTTGCTCTTGTAGATATTGGAGAAAGAGATAAAATTATCCGTTATGGACAGATTATAGGTTACGCGAAGGAAAATATTGCTTGCGGCCGCTGGATTGATGAAACAATGGTGTATTTGCCGGAAGCCCCCCTGCTGTCACAAATAAAAAAATCAGAAGATTTAATAAAGACAGATGTGCCAAAACTTGAAGGCTATACGTTTTTGGGCTACCGCAATGCGGATGGCAGTGCAGGGATACGTAATATCTTTGGTATTCTGCCAAGCGTCCAGTGCGTTGTCGGTGTGCTTGAAAAAGTTGTTGAGCGTTTGAAAAAAGAAGTTCTGCCTAAATATCCATATGTAGATGATATTGTTATATTAAATCATAGCTATGGTTGTGGCGTTGCAATCAATGCACCGGAAGCGAAGGTGCCAATCCGGACATTGCAGAATTTGGCGATACATCCAAATTTGGGTGGCGAGCTTTTGCTTGTTGGTCTTGGCTGTGAAAAGCTCCAGCCAAATAGACTGCTGCCAAAGGGAAGAAAACATACTATCGTCGTTTTGCAGGAAGAACATGGCTATGCCCAAATGATCGATACGCTTATGAGAGAATCAGAAGAATGTCTGGTTCGTTTGAATAAACGCAGGCGTGTGTCTTGTCCGGCATCTGATCTTATAATTGGATTGCAATGCGGCGGCAGTGATGCATTCTCTGGTGTTACGGCAAACCCGGCAGTTGGGTATGCGGCAGATCTTTTGGTCCGTACGGGGGCAACCGTCATGTTTTCAGAGGTGACGGAAGTACGCGATGCAATTCATTTATTGGTTCCTCGAGCCAAAGATCCGGCTACGGCGGAGAAGCTATTAAATCAGATGAGCTGGTATGATCATTATTTAGAGCTTGGCGGAGCTGATCGGAGTGCTAATCCAGCTCCGGGAAACAAAAAGGGTGGATTGGCAAATATCGTGGAAAAGGCATTGGGGTCGATTGCTAAATCCGGGTCAATGCCGATTGCTGGTGTGCTTGAACCGGGTGAAAAAGCCGAAGATAAGGGACTTTTATATGCGGCAACACCAGCTAGTGATTTTATTTGCGGAACAATGCAGCTGGCATCGGGTATGCATTTGCAGGTATTTAGTACAGGACGCGGTACACCTTATGGTCTGGCAATGGCACCCGTAATCAAAGTGTCAACAAGAAATTATTTAAAAGATCAGTGGGCGGATCTTATTGATATCAATGCGGGCCGTATTGCAACAGGTGAGGCAACTATTGAGGCGGTTGGCAAAGAGATCTTTGAACTTATTTTGGCAGTTGCCAGTGGTGAAAAAGAACCGTGGGCAGAGCATTGGAAATTTGCTAATGATTTGTGCGTCTTCAATCCGGCACCTGTGACCTGATTTTAAAAGGACTATAGAGAAAAATACGATAAAAGGAGAGGTTGTTATGCTGGAAGTAAAAGGAGTTATCCCACCATTGATTACACCAATGGATATGGATGAAAAAGTAGATGAAAAGGCACTGTGCCGGCTGATCAATTATGTAATTGACGGAGGTGTGCATGGAATTTTTATTATTGGCAGCACCGGAGAATTTTATGGATTAAGCTTTGAGGAAAAGGCGCGCATTGTTAAAGTTACAATGGAGCAGGTGGATGGCAGGGTTCCGGTATATGTCGGTGCCAGTGCAATTACAACAAAAGAATGCATAAAACTTGCACAAATGGCAAAGGATAATGAGGCGGCGGCAATTACAGTTCTTACACCGATGTTTATTACGCCAAATGATCGCGAACTCTATGATCATTTTAAGGCGATTGCCGAAGCCGTTGATATCCCCAATATTATTTATAATAATCCAGAGCGTACGGGTGTTAATATGTCGGCACCTTTGGTAGAGCGTTTAGCAGATGTGGACAATATTATTGCGGCAAAAGATACAAGTGGTGATATGACGCTTACAGCAGAATATATTCGCCGGACCAGAAAAAAGAACTTCAGCGTTATGGCTGGCCGCGATACGATGATTTTGGCTACACTGGTTTATGGCGGTACGGGCTGCGTTGCCGGTACAGCAAATGTTGTACCAAAGCTGGTTGTTGAGATTTATGATAAATTTATGGCGGGGGATATTCCGGGAGCACTTGATGCACAATATCGCTTAGCACTTTTCCGCAACGCTTACAGCCTTGGCAGTTTTCCGGTTGTACCGAAGGACGCCTTAAATATGCTTGGTGTGAATGTTGGACATCCGATTCGCCCAATTCAGCATATGACAGAAGAAAACAAAGAAAAACTACGGAAAATACTTATCGAAATTGGAGCATTAGAGTAGAGAACTAAAAGAAGCAAAATATAAAAGATAAAGTACTTTGAGGAGGAATTGTTTATGAAAAAGATTGGATTTATAGGATTAGGAATTATGGGAAAACCAATGTGCAAAAATCTTATAGCAGCAGGTTACAAAGTCATTATATCAAATCATCATCCGGCAACAGCAAAGGAGTTTTTGGCTTTAGGTGCAGAAGCTGCCGAGCTGCCAAAAGAAATTGGAGCGGCCAGTGATATTGTTATTACAATGCTGCCAAATTCGCCGCAGGTAAAAACTGTAGCTCTGGGAGAAAATGGCCTTATTGAAGGAATGAAAAAAGGCAGTATCTTGATTGATATGAGTTCAATTGCACCACTTGTCAGCCGCGAAATTGCAGCAAAGCTTGCGGCAAATGGCGTAGAGATGCTGGATGCACCTGTCAGCGGTGGTGAACCAAAGGCAATTGAGGGCACGCTTTCTGTTATGGTTGGTGGAAAACAGGAGATTTTTGATCAGTGCTATGACCTTATGAAAGTTATGGCCAGCTCTGTCGTTCGCACCGGTGATGTTGGTGCTGGAAACGCAACAAAACTGGCAAATCAGATTATGGTTGCTATTAATATTGCCGGAATGTCAGAAGCACTTGTACTTGCCAGTAAAGTTGGTGTAGATCCGGAACTCGTGTATAAAGCGGTCCGCGGCGGGCTTGCTGGCAGTACCGTTCTTGATGCAAAGGCACCGATGATCTTTGACCGTAACTTTAATCCGGGCTTTAGGATTAATCTTCATATCAAGGATCTCAAGAACGTATTGGAAACATCACATGAAGTTGGCGCACCATTGCCGCTTACGGCAAGTGTCATGGAAATCATGCAGGCACTGAAGGTTGATGGTCATGACAAAGAAGACCATTGCAGCATTGTAAAATACTATGAAAAACTGGCTAATATTGAAGTGAAATAAATGTTGTAGAATCTGCCGCTATTCCTGTAGAAAGTGCGTTTTTTGCAGGAACGGCAGAGATTTCTTACAAATTGTCAAAATAGAATAAACAAACTATTTATTTGGAAATGTTTTATTTATAGAGAAAACACTAAATTTGAAACCAATCAGAAAGGATTGTGTTACTGTGTCAAATACACCCATTGTTACAGAAATGAAAGTTATTCCGATTGCCGGACATGATAGCATGCTTTTAAATCTTTGCGGAGCACATGGACCTTATTTTACCAGAAATTTAGTAATACTTAAGGATAATGCAGGTCATACAGGCTTAGGTGAAGTACCAGGTGGTGAGGGAATCCGGCAGACGTTGGAAAAATCAATTGAACTTGTCGTAGGAAAGTCCATTGGTCGTTATAATGAAGTCTTAAATTGCGTTCGGGCTACATTGCTTACAAATAAAAAGGGAGGTCCGACGGTCACGATTCATAAAGTAACTTCGGAAAGTGAAGCAAAGGTTCTT
>Ga0172378_10003268_pt1 | contig 15276 bp, 11 predicted proteins | sample GrowelOW332metaG_FD_119755 | JGI IMG/M metagenome (GOLD analysis project Ga0172378, IMG submission 119755) | Groundwater microbial communities from an aquifer near a municipal landfill in Southern Ontario, Canada - Pumphouse #3_1 metaG | ecosystem: Environmental > Aquatic > Deep subsurface >... | reverse complement strand
TCGCATTTTACTTTGCTTGTCAACTTCATATATAGCAGGTAAAATGATGGTTGTGAGGGCTATGGTGGGGAATCTGAATCTTTGTTTGGAACGGGCTTCTTCGGTTCCGGTGGTTTTAGGTGATTATGATCTTGTCTCTATGGTGCCAATGCAGGTACGTATGTTGATGGGAAAAAAGGATGGGGAACAGACGTTGTCTCGTATCCGATATTTGTTGGTTGGCGGTAGCCCGTTGCCAAAAGAGGTGGCCGAATGGCTGAAGACACTTCCTTTGGATACTTATATCTCTTATGGGATGACGGAAACGGTTTCTCATGTGGCTCTCTCTTCGTTGAAATCACAATGTGGTGCGGAGATGGTATATGTAGCCTTGCCAGATGTTTCGTTCTCTGCCGACTCGCGCGATTGTCTGGTAATCAGAGCTCCATATCTTTCATCAATCCCTTTGGTGACCAATGATGTGGTTCGTCTATTGTCTGACACCACTTTCGTTTGGGTGGGTAGATGGGATAATGTGATTAATACAGGAGGTGTGAAAGTCTTTCCTGAAATGGTAGAGAGAAAGATGGTGGGTTTGATTGATTCTTCTTTTTATATTACTTCGGAACCGAGTGAGGTCTTCGGACAACAGGTCGTTCTGAAAATAGAGGGAGAACCATTTGATGTGGATGCTTTGATGAAAAATTTGGAGTTGCGGCTTTCCCGTTTTGAAATGCCGAAGAAGATTGATTTTGTTCGTAGGTTTGACCGAACATTGTCAGGAAAAATAAAACGGAATTAAGATAATGAAATGAAACAAGAAAAAAGATGAAGAAAATTGATATTAATAATATGCTTGGTGGTATCTCGTCTGTTTTTGATGGTGACTGGCTGGATGACTGTATGGGTGCTTTGTTTTTCTCCTTTTTTGGGGAGTTGCCCTGTTCTCGAATGATAAGGGGTGAGGTCAAGCGTAGTTTTGTGGATGCGTTGAAATCAACGTTTGGCGAGAACGAGGAATTCGCCATATATGATTATGAATGTTTCTCCGAAGCTAGGGAGCATGAGTCTGCAATTGGGGATGAAGAGCCGGATAGTACAGATAATACGATTTATAGATGTTATGTGGTGTTGAAGAAGAATTTGATGCTTAGCTTTTTTGACGGAAAGGTTTTTGTGGCCTGTTCTAATTCCAATTTGGAAGACGTAGAGGAAATACGTGCATTGGCGGAGCATCATGTGGTGGACAAAAGGGCAGGGTTCTGTAATCTTCATGTGGTTACGTACCAATATAACGAGTTCGATTTGGAAAAAACGAAAGTGAAAAATTGCAAGTTGGATGTTAATCTTCATTATAACGATGATTTTCTTCCTGTGTCTACAAAAATAGAGGAATTCATCAAGTCAGACCGTAGTGGGTTGGTTATTTTACATGGCAAACAAGGTTCGGGGAAAACAACTTTTATCCGTCATCTGATTAATATGGGGGCGTGTAAAATGATTTATATGGGTGGAGATATGGTTGGAAAGATGGCCGATCCTGATTTCATTAATTTTGTCAGGAAACAAAGACATTCCGTTTTTATTGTCGAGGATTGTGAGGAGCTGTTGGCTAGTCGAACCGGCAATAAGGTGTTGAATGTGGGCCTTGTCAATATTTTGAACATGAGCGACGGACTACTGAGCGATGACATGGGAGTCAAGTTTATCTGTACGTTTAATGCTCCGCTTAAAGACATAGACGAGGCTCTTCTTCGTAAGGGTAGATTGGTGGCGCGTTATGAGTTCGGGAACCTGACTGTCGATAAGGTGAATAAGATTATAGAAGAGGAGAATTTGAATGTGCCGCACCAGACTCGTCCGATGACGTTGGCCGAACTATATAATTATGAGGATTCTGATTATTCGATTTCTCATGGGAAGATAGGTTTCTGATTTCCGTCGTCTGATATATGTAACGAAAAAAGGTTGTCCAACGTTGGACAACCTTTTTTCGTTCCGGTTATTTTCTTCTGTTGTCACATCTTTTTCATTTCGTTGATCAGAATGTCGTTCTCCTTTGGTGTGCCTACAGTTATTCGAAGACCTCCTTGACAGAGGGCGACGTTGTTCCTGTTCCTTACGATGATACCTTTCATGACAAGTCTTTCGTAGGTGGCGTTTGCATCGTCGACCTTCACCAGAATAAAGTTTGCATCGGTTGGATAGATATGTCTGACGATGGGTACCTCCTTCATTTTCTCAATCAAAGAGGTTCTTTCCTCTAAAAGAGTTTTGACCCATTCTTTCACTTGCGATGCGTTGTCTAAGATGGATAATGCTTGCTTCTGCGTTAGAATGTTGACGTTGTAAGGATACTTTATCTTGTTGAAGATGTCGATTATTTCAGTAGAGGCGAATGCCATGCCTAAACGGATGGATGCACTTCCCCATGCTTTCGAGAACGTTTGTAGGACGATTAAGTTGGGGTGTTTGTCCAGCTCTTTGAGAAATGAAGATTGGGAGGAGAAGTCGATGTATGCTTCGTCTAGGATGACGATGCCGTCGAATACGCTGACTAGTTTGCGAATCTCGTCCTGGTTCAGAGCGTTACCTGTCGGATTGTTTGGTGAACAGAGCCACATGACTTTCGTGTTTTTGTCTGCCTTCTCCATCATCTTGTCTGCTGAGAACTGAAAATCCTCGTCCAATAGTATCTCTCTGTATTCGATGTCGTTGATATCGGCACAGACGCCATACATTCCGTAGGTTGGTGCAATGGCAACTACGTTGTCCTTTCCTGGCACGCAGAATGCGCGGTAAACGAGGTCTATGGGTTCGTCGCTGCCGTTGCCTAAGAATATGTTGTCTTTGGCTATTCCTTTTACTCCTGATATTTTTTCTTTAACCGCCCATTGTAAAGGATCCGGATATCTGTTGAATGGGGCATTGTATGGATTCTCGTTCGCATCCAGATAGACAGAAGCCTCTCCCTTGAACTCGTTGCGGGCACAAGAGTATGGCTTCAATGCCATGATATTAGGTCGAACTAATTTTTTTAACTCAAACATAAGATTGTTTTTTTTTGTGTTTGAAAAACTTTATTTTTTCGGATTCTCTCTTTTTTAGAATACAATCCGTATCAAGAAACTTGATGATTGTTTTCTCTATTGTTTAACATTATGATGGTCAGCTCCTTGGGGCTGCTATGCTCGGAGTTGGCAATGTAGCCATGGAAGGTGGTCGCCAACATGGCGGCTCTTTTCGCATCCTCGTCTCCTTTTATCTTGAAATAGAATATCATTTTTGTCTGTCCTAATAGAGTTTGCCAATCTTGATTATTTAAGTCTGAGTGTCACGGCGTTTTTGTGGGCGAACAGTTGTTCGTTTTCTGCCATGGTTTCGATGGCGTTTCCGATAAGTTTCAGGCCATCCTGAGAAATCTCCTGATAGGTCATCTTCTTGCGGAAACTGTCCAGGTTTACGCCATTATAAGCTTTCGCATAACCGTTGGTCGGCAGCGTGTGGTTTGTTCCTGAAGCGTAGTCGCCGGCACTTTCCGGTGTGTAGTATCCTAGAAATAATGAGCCGGCGTTAGTGATCCGTTCTGCAATCTTGCCATATTCTTTGGTCGCAACGATGAGATGTTCGGGAGCATACTCGTTGCTCATCTCGATTACCTCGTCCATGTCGCGTACTAAAATTATTTTGCTGTTTGCTATGGATTTTTCCGCAATCTCTTTGCGCGGAAGATTGTCGAGTTGTTTCTCGACTTCTTTCATGGTTTCTTCGGCCAAATTCTCGCTGTTTGTTATCAGGATGGCTTGGCTGTCTACACCGTGCTCGGCTTGCGACAGAAGGTCGGAGGCTACGAAAGAGGGGTTGGCCGTCTCGTCGGCGATGACCTCCACTTCAGATGGTCCGGCAGGCATGTCGATGGCCACGTCGCGTAGGCTTACCAGCTGTTTGGCTGCTGTCACGTATTGGTTGCCAGGACCGAAGATTTTATATGCTTTAGGCACGCTCTGAGTTCCGTAAGCCATGGCTCCGATGGCTTGGACACCACCAATCTTAAATATCCGGTCTACGCCAGCAGTCTTGGCTGCGAAAAGGACAGCTGGATGAACTTTGCCTTCCTTGTTGGGTGGCGTACATAGCGTTATCTCCTTGCATCCGGCTATCTTTGCGGGAATAGCCAACATCAATACGGTTGAGAATAGCGGAGCTGTCCCTCCCGGAATGTAGAGGCCTACTCTTTCGATAGGCATGGCTTTTTGCCAACATTTCACGCCTGGCATGGTCTCTACGCAAGGAAGTTCATGGTCTTGTGCCCCATGGAATTTTTCGATATTTCCCTTCGCTAGGACGATGGCGTCCTTCAGCTCTTTAGAGACGGTTGTCTCGGCTTCCCTTATCTCGTCTTCTGTGACTTGCAATGAGGTAAGTGAAACTTTGTCAAACTTCAACTCGTATTCTTTCACAGCCTCGTCGCCGCGGGTGCGGATGTCGTTGAGCACGTTACGGACAAGGTCGAAAAGACTGCTGTTGTCGAGCGTTGGACGGGTCAGTAGTTGACCCCACTCTTCTTTTTTCGGATATTTTATATATTGCATGACGTTTCCTTTTTAGACCGATGATAAGTTTTTTCTATATGCGAAGAAGGGAGGAACAAAACCTTCCTTCTTTGAAGGAGTGGAGGCTTCCTATAAAATCATTTTTTCGATAGGAACAACGAGGATTCCTTCGGCTCCAAGTCCTTTCAGCTGGCTGATGATGTCCCAAAATGTCTTTTCTGCGATGACGGAGTGCAGGGAAGACCATCCTTCTTTGACAAGCGGAGTCACGGTAGGAGCCTTCATTCCCGGAAGGATTTTGCATACCTCGTCAATCTTATCGTTCGGAATGTTGAGGATGATGTATTTTTTCCCCTCGGCGTTTTTGTATGAGTCGAAACGGAAAAGAAGTTCGTTGAGGATTTCCCTCTTTTCTCCGGTTAGGTTCTTGTTGCCTATCATGAGAGCCTCGGAATACATAACTACTTCAACCTCCTTCAGGTTGTTGCTGACGAGTGTGCCTCCCGAACTTACGATGTCGAAGATACAGTCTGCCAATCCTATTCCCGGCGCAATTTCCACGGATCCGGTGATGATGTGAGTCTCTGCGTTGATGTGGTTCTTTTTTAAGAAATCTTTCAGGATGCCGGGATAGGAGGTCGCTATTTTTTTCCCTTCAAACCAGTCCAGACCTTTATAGTCTACTGCCTTTGGAATGGCGAGAGACAGTCTGCATTTGCTGAAGTCGAGGCGTTTTATGATATCTGCATCTTCCTTCCTTTCTACAAATTCGTTTTCTCCAACCACGCCTACGTCGGCTATTCCGCTGGCTACGGCTTGTGGTATATCGTCATCTCTCAGATAGAGAATTTCGACAGGGAAATTCTTTGCGGGGATGAGTAAGGTCCTTTTCCCTGATTCGATCTTGATGCTTGATTCTTCGAGCATTGTCATTGTCTCTTCGTATAGACGGCCTTTGGCTTGAACTGCGATTCTTAACATAATCTGTATTTTTATTGTTATTGATATTTTTTTGAAATAAAAAAAGCTCACCGTTTTTTCGGCAAGCTTTGTTCTTATGATTGTTCACATGGCATATCTGCTCACCGAGATTATCGTTGATAATGATGATGGATATGATGTGAAAGCTGTTGCATTTCTATCTGTTTTAGTTTTTTACGATGCAAATATAGAAAAATAATTTGTAAGAGAATAGAAATCTGTCTAAAAGTTTAGAAAAGAGTTTTAGAAAAGAGTCGTTGATAGTGTTTGCTTTGTTGCAAGGAAATGCGGTTGGTGGAGTTTGTCTTCGGCATTTCTTGTCTGTTCGTGTTCCTGTTTTTGAATTTCATATTACCTTTGTGCTCGATTTTAGAAAAAAGTAGAACCACATGAAGATATTCGGAAATGTGTAATTTAGTAATAGATCAAGGTAACTCATCCACGAAGATAGGGGTGTTTGATAAGGGAGTTCTGCTGTTCTCGGAGCGTTATCCGATGTTTGGTGCTTTGGAGATTGCTTCGATTTGGTCCCGATTTGAAGTGGAAGATTCCATCTTGTCGTCGGTGGTAGATTTGGACAGTGAATTACTGTCTCTCTTGCAAGCCAAATCGCACAGGTTTGTTTTGCTGGACGAGTCCACTCCGTTACCAATCTCCAATCTTTACGAGACACCGAAGACACTGGGACGAGATAGGTTGGCAGTCTGTGTGGGAGCTAACTTTCTGAAGCCTGATTCCAATCTGTTGGTGATTGATGCGGGAACGGCCGTGACATATGATATCGTCAATTCCAAAAATCAATATGTGGGAGGTACTATCTCTCCGGGTTTGGACATGAGAGCGCGGTCCTTACATAATTTTACGAAGAAATTGCCGTTAGTAGAAGTGAAGGAAGATGTTGGGATCTATGGAACCACCACCGAAACGGCGCTTCAGAGTGGAGTTTTGAATGGTTTGGTCTATGAGATGGACGGATATGTAAATGCGTTGTCGTCCGTTTATCCTGACCTTTCAGTATTTTTAACAGGTGGCTCTTCTTTTTATTTTGAAAGAAAATTAAAAAGTGTCATCTTTGCAAATCAAAATTTATTATTGGTAGGATTAAACCGAATACTCTCATTTAGATGTTGAAAAAGAGCTTTATACTTTTATTTCTAATGGGCTTGACTGTCTCATTATATTCACAGAATAATACGAGTTCTCCTTATACCAGATATGGATATGGTAATTTGGTCGATGCAGGGTTCGGACAGAGCAAGGCGATGGGAGGAATCTCCTTTGGATTGCGGTCCAACCAATTTGTCAACCCGGCCAACCCGGCATCCTATACTGCAATAGATTCCATGACGTTCCGCTTTGAACTTGGTGCGGCCGCTAAATTATCAACCTATTCGGACAATGCGGCCAACCAGACGACATTTGATGCCAATTTGGAATATCTGGCCTTGCAGTTCCCTGTAACCAGATGGTTGGGCGTAAGTGCAGGCCTTCTGCCATATTCGTTTGTCGGTTATGATTATTATTCGAAGACAACGCAGCCATCTTCCATCATCTCCAATTCGCTCACCGCAACCTATAACTATACGGGCAATGGAGGAATCACGCAGGTTTATTTGGGCGCGGGTGTGTCTCCTTTCGAGAATTTTTCGGTGGGTGCTAATTTCGGGTATAATTTCGGAACGATAGAGCATGTCAGCAGTGTTACTTTTGATACTACGATTTATCGATCCATGTATCAGAGCAAACAGATAGACATCACGGACTTTATCTGGACGTTGGGTGCTCAGTATGTAATCCCGTTTGAAAACGAGAAAAAGTTGACGTTGGGCGCTACATTCCAGACAAAGTCAAAGTTTTCTGCCAATGCGCAACAGGTTGTCTATTCGTCTGGCGTCGATACGGTCACTATTGATAATATAGATGATTTTGAATCTCCGTTAACATTTGGCCTGGGATTTGTATATAACTTTTCAGATAGGTTGATGGCAGGTTTTGACTATAAAAGACAGAATTGGTCTGATGTCAAGTATTTTGGAGAAAAACCATTCGCCGATAGGAATAAATATTCGATGGGAGTTGAGTTTTTGCCCAAAAGTTCTAGCAAGAGGTATTTGGAACGGGTATATTATCGTTTTGGAGCAAACTACTCCAACTCTTATGTGAAACTGAATGATGAGACATTAAACGAGTTTTCTCTCAGTGCAGGTTTGGGATTGCCGCTGAAACGAGGGTTGAATCCGACAGTCGTGAATCTTGTATTTGAGTATGGAAATATGGGTACAACTGCCGATAATTTGATCAGGGAGCGTTATTTTAAATTCACACTGAACGCCACAATCAACGAAAGGTGGTTCATGAAACGAAAATTTGAATAAAAAAACATTAATATTTACAGTGATGAAAACCAAATTTATATTGTCAGCGGCAGCGTTTGGATTGGTCGCTTTTTCTGGAATGGCCCAGACTGGCATAAATAGTGGAACGAAGTGTGGACATGGAGCTGATAGTGTGGCGTGTGTCCAGAACTTGAGTTTGTTGGGACAATATGGAAAACAAGGCGATTTTGCAAGCGCTGTAGGTCCTTGGACTCAGGCTTACGAGAATTGTCCTGCATCTCACGTCTCTATATATCAATATGGCCCTAAAATCGTAGCTTGGCAAATCTCTCAGGAGAAGGATGCTGTAAAGAAGGCTCAGCTTCTTGATAAACTGATGGGGGTGTATGATAACCGTATGAAATATTTCTCTAACATGAAGAAATATGGCAAACCATATATATTGGGAAGAAAGGCTATCGATTATGTGACTTATGTGGATCCTGTAAAAGACCCATTGAAGGAAAAGGCATACAAATGGTTGGCTGAGGCTATCGAGTTGGGTGGAGAGTCTAACGAGGTTGGCGTTTTCCAGCAGTATTTCCTTTTGGCCGATGATATGTACAAGAAAAATCCGAATGGATTTAAAGAACAATACATCAACGACTATCTTATGATTACTCCGATGTTGACAAATCGTGGCAATTCGGGTGTGGCTAAGGATTCCGTTTATGGAAACATGAAGACGATTGTCGACGTGATGTTCGCTAAGTCAGGAGCTGCTCAATGCAAGGATTTGGACAATATCTATGGAAAACAGCTTGCGGCGAAGAAAGACGACAAGGATTTCATGAAGATGGTTTTGGCTCTCTACTCAATCGCAGATTGTGAAGAGTCTGACGTCTATTTCAAGGCTTCCGACTATATGTACAAGATAGAACCGTCAGCTTCTGCTGCTCGAGGTTTGGCTGTACAGGCTTATAACAATAAGGAGTATTCGAGAGCCATTGAGTATTTCTCCAATGCGATTTCCATGGAAACCAATAATGGAGATAAGTCAAATCTATATATGAAGATTGCCGCGGTGTACAATAAACTGGGTAATTATTCAAAAGCCAGATCTGCGGCGCAAAGTGCGTTGAGCCATAACTCGGCTAACTCTAACGCATATATCTTGATTGCTCACTTGTATGCTCAGCATTGTTCATCTATCAGTGATGATCCTATCCTTCAAAAGACCGCTTATTGGGCTGCTGTCGACAAGTTGGAGAGAGCCAAGGCTGTTGATCCTTCTTGTTCTGCGAATGTCAACAAGATGATATCCGGATACAAGGCTAATTTCCCTCCGTCATCTGAACTGTTCATGAGGGGTATTAAATCGGGAGCTTCATATACTGTTCCTGGATGGATTGGAGAGACTACGAAGGTTAGATAATTTGTAGAAAGTGGATTATAATAGGAATTTTAAATATATGCATGCGGCAGCTTCCGTTCTGGTGGCTGCTGTGTGCTTTTTTGCCTCTTGTTCAGAGAATGTGGAGAAGGTTGATGCTATCCATGACCGGTCGAAAACTCCCTCTCTGAGAGCAAGTGATGTGATGACTGTCGTTTCTGACTCTGGTATTACGCGTTATCGTGTCAATGCCAAAGAGTGGTTGGTCTATGATCGTGCGGCAGAACCTTATTGGGATTTTCCGAAAGGCCTTCATCTGGAGAAGTTTGACACGGAGTTGAAGGTGGATGCGGAAATAAAGAGTAAGTATGCCATCTATTATACGAAGAAGAAGTTGTGGGACTTGAGGGACAGCGTTCATGCGATGAATCTCAAAGGCGAGAACTTTGAGTGCAAGCGTTTGTTTTGGGATGAAAACGAACAGCGTGTTTATTCGGACGATACCATTACTATAAAACAGACGGATAAGACGATAGTGGGAAAGGGTTTCGAATCGAACCAGTCGCTCACGAGATATACAATCAGAAAGGTGACGGGAATGTTTCCCGTTTCGGAATAAGAGGGGACGACATGGCAGCACAGATCTTCTTGATAGTGTTTACGGTTGTGGCTTATGCTTTCTTTTCGGGGATGGAGTTGGCTTATGCCTCTTCCAATAAACTGAGATTGGAGTTGGAGGCTCCTGATGGCCGTTTCGAAAGCAGGTCGCTGACTTATATCTATAGTCGTCAAGGTCTGTTCTTGTCTATGTTGTGGTTGTTGTCTTCGCTATCTTTTATCGTGTATCTGTTGTCTGCTTTCGTTTTCCTGTCTTCCCAGTTCCCGCATATTGACACGTGGCTTTTGATGTCGATGGGAGGGGTGGCTTCTTTGCTGTTGTTGACATTCGTTTCTGACGCTGCTTTGAGGCTGGTCTTTAGATTCAATCCAACTACGGTATTCCGCGTATTCTCGTTGCCATTGTCTGTTCTGACCTATCTCTTGAAGCCGATAATGGCTGCCTTTTACAAACTATTGAAAAGTGTGGGGTTGAAAGACAGTGGCGTTTTTCATTTTAGCATTAACCGTATCTGTAGGGATAAGGAATATTCTGACTTATGTAGGTCAGAGATGTCCGAACAGGGGGATGATACAGATGAGGAAGTGCGTATGTTTCAGAATGCGTTGGACTTTTCGAATGTTAGGATAAAGGACTGTATTGTTCCGAGAACGGAGATCGCGGCTATTGACGTGGAGTCGTCCTTGGATGATTTGAAGTCCATGTTCGTTGACCTGAATTATTCCCGAATTTTGGTTTATAAAGACAATATAGATAACATCTTGGGTTATGTACATTCTTTGGATATGTTTGATAATCCTCATGAAATCAAAGATATGTTGAACCCTCTGCCTGTGGTGCGGGAAAATATGCCAGCTAATAGGATGCTTCGTATTTTTTTGCAGCAACACAAAGGCATGGCCTTGGTGGTGGATGAGTTTGGAGGCACGGCGGGCATCGTGACCTTGGAAGATATCATGGAGGAAATCTTCGGAGAGATAGAGGACGAACATGACGAGGACGAGGCGTATGTCTCTAAAAAGATGGGGAAGAATGAGTATCTGTTGTCGGGAAGGTTGGAAATAGATGCGGTGAACGAATCTTATGGATTGCATCTTCCCGTTTCGGAGGAGTATACTACTATCGCAGGCTTGCTCTTACATGAAAATTATATATTGCCGGACAAGGGAGATGAAGTCCTTGTGGGACGGTATGACTTTTCGATTATGAAGGTCTCTTATACCAGAATAGAGCTGGTTAGACTGAAGGTGAGGGAGTGAACCGCTGTATCTGTTGCCTGTGCTCAGAAGGAAGAAAAGACACAAACTGCCGGGCATCAGAGAATGTGAATTCATGAAAAACAGAAACTAAATGGATTTGAAATGACGCTGGAATGTAAATTATTTGGACCAAAATGTTCATTTCGTCTGATAAATTTTATATATTCGCAGCTCAATTTGTTGGACAATTAAAACAATAAATAACTTAACAAAATAATGGCAGCATTAGAGAAAATTAGAAACAGGGCAGGTTTGCTTATCGGTGTGGTAGGTTTGGCCCTATTCGCTTTTATCATTGGTGATTTTCTGAATTCGGGAACAACCTATTTTGGAATGTCGAAGAATATAATTGGAGAGGTGGAAGGTTCTGAAATGACGATTACCGATTTTCAGGAAAAAACGGAAACTTTCCGCAATGTCGTTAAGATGCAATACAATCAGAATCCGGAAGATGGAGATGTGAGAGATGCCGTTTGGAATGAATTCGTCATGTCTTCCATTCTGAAAGAAAAGTCTGCGGATTTAGGAGTTTCCGTTTCTGTTGATGAGATGAAGGAACTTACGGTGGGTGACAATACGCATCCGATGATGGGTCAGATTCGTTTCCTTTTGGATGAGAATGGCCGATATGATAAGAGACGTTTGTCTGCTATATTGGCGAATAAGGACAAAAGCGATTATGCGAATTATTATAATATGTGGATTTATTGGGAGTCTGAGTTGAAGAATAGGATGATGATGGACAAGTACCAAAGATTGCTTTGGGCTGCACTGTCTCCAACCAAGAAAACAGTAGAAGCTGTCGCTTCTTATAATAACGCAGAAATGGATTTGGCAGTGGTCCGTAAGAACTATTATGAAATAGCTGATAGTACGATTTCCGTTTCTGATGCAGAGCTGAAGGCTAAGTATGAAAAGATGAAGCCAATGCTGAAGACGGATGGTTATCGTTCATTGAAGGTGATTGTGTTTGACATCAATCCTTCTGAAAATGACTTCAAGGATGCTGAATTCGCTATAAATGATGCAAAATCTCAGTTGGATTCAATGAAGATGGAAGATGTTCCATTGTTTGTTTCTCAGACTTCTGATTCTGAATATCCTTATGTGTCTTCTTTCGTTGCCGAAAATGAGGTGGATGCTGTATTCAAGGATTTCGCATTCTCTGCTGGTAAAGGTGCGGTGTCTGACATGAAGTTGGATGGCCCTTTTTATAAAGTGGCAAGGGTGATGTCTGATGTTCAGATGAGACCGGATTCAGTAAAGACAAGCCGTATCATTGTGTTCAGAGGAAATAAGGAAGAATCGAAGAAGTTGGCAGACAGTTTGATGGCTGAGTTGAAGAAAGGTGCTGATTTTGGAGCTATGGTGAAGTCGTTCTCTCAGGACAATAAGAATGTCATTGCAAATGGTGGTGATATGGGTTGGATGAAAGAGGGAATGTCTGGTATGGACGAGTTTGATGAAGCTGTGTTTACTGCAAATGTAGACCAAATTGTTTCAGTACCAGTTCAGGAAGGTTTCTTCTTGATGAAAATCACAGAAAGGACAAAATCAGTTAAGAAGGTGAAACTGGCTGTTGTGGCTAATAAGGTAGAACCAAGTACGGATACTTACCGTAACGTATACGACAAGGCAAAACAGTTCATATTGGCAAACAGAACTTTGGCGGAGTTCGAAGAGTCTGCAAAGAAGGAAGGTTTGGCTGTGATGCCATTGGATCGTCTAGGACAGAACCAGTCTAAGGTTTATGTATTGGATCAGCCAAGAGAAATGATAAAATGGGCTTGGGAACAGGATAATATAGGTGAGGTTTCTGAAAAGGTATTCGAAATTCCTGGTAAATGTGTGGTTGCTGCAGTCTCAGAAGTTGTTGAGAAAGGATATATCCCAATGGCGCAGGTAAAGGCTCAGCTGGAGTCTGATGTGAGAAAGGACAAAAAAGCGGAAATTCTCATGAAGGATTTGGCAGGGAAAACGGATCTTGCTGCTGTAGGAACTGTAGATACTGCAACAAATGTTAAGTTCTTGGATATGTCTATTGCTAAGGTAGGCAATGAGCCTGCAATCTTAGGTGCAGCTTATAAAATAGCTGTAGATGCAGTGTCTGCTCCTATTAAGGGCAATGCGGGTGTCTACTTGTTCAGGGTTTTGGCTAAGAGAAGCGCAGCTCCGATGCCGTTAGATGCTTTGATGGCAGCTCAGAAAGCAGAGGTACAAAGCATGGTAAATAGAAGTATGTATCAAGTGTTGATGGATAATTCAAACATTGAAGATAACAGATACAATTTCTATTGATTCATTTGATATTCAAACCACCATATTAGAGAGGTGGAGATAAGACAAAGTTCACGAAGATATCCGAATGGTTTTTCTTTGTGAACTTTGTTCGTTTGGAAATGTTTCTTTTTTTTCGTAGACGATTTCTCCTATTGTCGTTAATGGTAGGACGGAATCTTTATTCGAAGGTTATAAATTGATTATAGAAAATTGCGAGATGGAAAAGGTGAAGTTATTGGGAATGACCTTGACGGAGTTGAAGACACTGACGAAGGAGATGGGACTTCCTTCTTTTACGGCAAAGCAGATGGCCGATTGGCTTTACAAAAAGCGCGTGACCACAATAGAGGATATGACGAATTTGTCGATGGCCAACCGCTCTAAGTTGGAGTCGGCTTGTGAGGTGGGTATTGTATCTCCCGAGCGAGTTCAAGAGTCGGAAGACGGAACGAAAAAATATCTTTTCAAAACAAACGATAGTTATATAGAGACTGTTTTTATTCCGGAGGCGGATAGGGCTACGCTTTGTGTCTCAACCCAAATAGGATGCAAAATGAACTGCCTCTTCTGTATGACGGGGAAACAGGGCTTTTCCGGCAATCTGACGGCTGCTGACATTCTAAATCAGATGCAGGCTATCCCAGAGTATGATAGGCTGACAAATGTTGTTTTCATGGGGATGGGTGAGCCTATGGACAATGTGGATGCGGTTCTGAAATCGTTGGAGATAATGACATCCGATTATGGTTATGCTTGGAGCCCGAAACGAGTGACGGTGTCCACTGTCGGACTGATACCGGGGTTGAGACGTTTTTTGGCGGAGAGCGGCTGCCATTTGGCTGTCAGCCTGCATAATCCGATAGCAGAAGAGCGACGCTCTATCATGCCGGTCCAGAAGGCCTATCCGATAGAGTCTGTATTGGAGGAGATAAAAAAATATGATTTCACACATCAGCGCAGGGTGTCGTTTGAATATACGATGTTTAAAGGGGTGAATGACCGTCCTGTCCATGTGAAGGCTTTGGTCAAACTGCTCGCCGGATTGGAGTGTAGGGTGAATCTGATACGCTTCCATGCCGTACCTGAAGTTCCTTTGGAGGGGTCTCCGATGGAGGATATGGAACGCTTCCGTGACGACCTGTTGCGCCATGGCATAGTGACGACGATAAGGAAATCTCGTGGGGAGGATATTTTCGCGGCTTGTGGTCTGCTCTCTAGTAAGCATGCAGATGAAAATAGGTGAAGTTTGTAACATATAAATATATAATATATGAATGCTGTTTTTTTGAAGTTGAAATGTCTTTTGTTGATAGGAGTTGTCTCTTTCTCCCTCTTTTCTTGCGGAGGAGGAAATGGGGGGGGGGCTTCCTCCGTCTTGCTGCCTTCTGTCACAGGTGCCGCCTTTGATGTGCTTGTCGTTGGCAAACAGTCTTATTGGAAGGATACGGTGGGTCATGCCTTGTTCAACATATTGAATGAGGATATGCCGGGTTTTTTCCAGTCGGAGCCTATGTTTAATATCATCTATCTGAATGAAAATGATTTTTCCGGAATCATGCGACCTGTGCGTAATATTATCTTCTTTGAAATAGTAGACTCCGTCTATACGCAAGGAAAAATCTCTTATTTAAAGGATAAATGGTCTGCACCGCAAGCGATAGTCAGAATAACGGCACCGAACGAAGATGAGTTTTTGAAGGTGCTGTCGGAAAAAAAAGACGAGATGATTTCCTATCTTGTGGATGCGGAACGTAAACGTACGGTCTCCTTCTTTTCTAAATATTCGAATAGGGAAGTTTCTTTGAAGTTGAAAAAGGCGTTGAACGTGGATATGGTCATCCCTAGTCATCTCGATAAGTATAGGATGGAAAAGGATTTTATGTGGATGACGAATGGC
>Ga0172378_10003267_pt1 | contig 15279 bp, 29 predicted proteins | sample GrowelOW332metaG_FD_119755 | JGI IMG/M metagenome (GOLD analysis project Ga0172378, IMG submission 119755) | Groundwater microbial communities from an aquifer near a municipal landfill in Southern Ontario, Canada - Pumphouse #3_1 metaG | ecosystem: Environmental > Aquatic > Deep subsurface >... | reverse complement strand
GAACTATATTTGGATATAATCTTATGTTTAGACCTTTCTTCATATTATCCCTGATTTTCTATATATGATTCAAGAACTTTTTGTGATACATTACCAATAGATGTTAAGAAATATCCATCTGTCCAAAATGTATGTTCTTTCCAAAATTCTTTTGAAAGCCTATTTTGAAAATAGGACCATATATGAAAAGTAGTATAAGATTTAATAGTTTTAACTAAATCTGCTAAATTCGTATTTGGTATTATTTCTAACATATAGTGTATATGGTCTTTGCCAGTTTCCATTTTTAATATGTTAGTATTATGTCTATTACATATTTCTTCACTTAGTTCTTTAATTTTTCTTGATATATTTGAATCTGAAAGAAGTTTCTTTCTATATTTGCATACTAAAATTAAGTGAAATATGAGTAAAAATTTGCTATGTGCTTTTGAATGATATTCTATGTTCATGGTCGTCACTCCATATAGAAAAGGCGAGTTACCAAATCTAAAGTGACGAGCGAAATGGTAACAAGCCCAATAATGTTAAATTTATCTTAAATATAGTAAACAATCGTCACTTTGTAAACCATATCTATATTATATTTATAATTTTTATTCTTCAATTTTTGCTTTTTATGTAATTTTAGTGCCAATTCATATCACCATGCTAAAGCATGGGATTTTTCTTGGCACTTATATATAAAATGAATATCGCAAAACGTATTAAACAAATTCTCACGGCAAAAACGATCAGCATTACAGATCGTTTACTCTCTGACCAAGATAAGTTGAATCTTGCCCGAGATGAAATAAAAAGTAAGTATGAAAAACTTGCTTATGTTCTGGGTAAGACTCTTTCCGGAAAGGAAAGTATTTCGGCTTCTCTTCGAGATTGTGAAACAAGGAAAGCCCAGTATACTAAAATTGTGAGAGATTTACGAGATAAACCTGAATCGAAAGAAGATGCTCTTTATAATTTTCAGTTGTATAAGGAGTATGAACAACTCGCAATTCAACTAGAAAAACAGTCTAATGAATTCGACAAAAAGATTGAAGTTCTTAAAGATAAAGCTAAAAAGCTTAATATCCTGGAGAAACGAGTTTTAGCTAAAATTGATATTTTGGAGGTTAGATTGGCCGCAGCAAAGAACAATACATCATTTACCTTCGATGGATCTGATGATACTTCATCATTAATTAAGGATGTTGAAGTTAGTGTACGGAATATGGAATGTATGAAGGAAGCTGAAGAAATAGTTTCCTCTTCCCGAAATGATGAAGTTGATAAACCCATTATCGATGAAGATGAAATGATGAAACTCTAAACTAGAGTAGAAATAAAGAAAAAAGACCTAAATTTTATGTCTTTTTTGTGAAAATTAAAAATAATATCTATATTTTAATTATGAGAAATGGAAAATTTATATTTTGGTGTTTATTAATAACATTATCCATTTTGATGTTTTATATATTTTGTTATCATTATAGTGACTGCTTAGGAACAATTTTAATACTGTTATTTGGTGTTGTTTCTATTATAACCGGTGTTATGATTGCATTAATTAAGATAAAAAAACATAATATAGAAAATGAAAATGAAGATAATTTCATAATGAAAGGTATAGTTTTTATTGATGAAGATTTTTATTATAAACTGAAAGATGTTTTTCCATCTTTAAAGATTGAAAGTTCATGTGTTTATACTTTAATTCTAAATAATCGTAATATAATTATTATTCGTGTTAAACCAGATAAAGTTGTACTATATGACAAAGTTTTTGGTGGATATAGAATGGTAAATTATAAAAACTATTCTGAATTGATAGCACAGATTAAAGATTTCTCCACATGCTCTGTTATACCTACTTTAGGAATTACTTACATGGATAAATTATGAAAAATAATGATCAAACAGCTAAAAAAGAAGTAAATGGGGGCTTTTCTATGATAAGTTATTTATTAATAACAGCTACGTTAGGTTTGTTTTTATTGATGCATATCGTAAATAATGGTATTATTTATTATATTTTTCAAGTGTTATTTTGGTTTTGTATAGCAATTTTTGTACTTTCTTTCATATTTTATCATGTAACAGTATCAAAACTTTCAAAAAAATATGAATATGAAGATTATGTTGATAAAGGTATGAAGTATTTAAATAGGAAAATTGAGGATTAATCTAATTATGCACGGATTTTTACAAAGCTGGTTATTATGTTTGGGAATAAAAAAGCCCAATTCAGAACGATTCCTGTATTTTCATAAAGAATTGGCTGAATACTACACAGATCTTAAATTCGATGATGAAAAAATGATCATTTATCTACCGAATGGACGTTGGTTTGAATACAAAACAAGTTATTTCAATGTATGTTCGATAGATCCTTATGATAATAATGTTATAAATGAAGATCCTTTGGATATGGATGATTGTGATCTTGTATGTGACAATCATGTTGTAAATGAATTGATCTATTTTATTGATGGGATATCTAAATTGGAATAAGGATATAATAATGTTCGAGAATTTTGAGAAAATGGCAGAATATAGAGCTACAATTAAGCTAGATACTTCAATCGGTCTTAAAGAATTATTGAAATTATACAAAAATGTAAAAAATAAGAAAGATTTTACAGATGCGGAGTATATATTTTTTATAAATCGAATTAGAGATATAATATTGAAATATAATAAGTATTTGAAAAAATATGAGAAAATCTTAGTCGATTCAGCATTAATAGATGAAAGTTTTTATAAATTAGCCGATAAATTGGGTATATATTTTACAAAAATTAAGTTCAAAAAGTCTGTAAAATTTGCCGCGGATTGGTATAGTTGGTTCGTTTATGAAGATAATTATGGTAAATCTGGTTTTGATATTGAGATAGATGGTATAAAATACTATATTCTTAACATTAAAGATTTTATAAATTTCATGAAAAAAGGATAAACTTATGACATATCGTGAAAAAATGAGACAAAATTTGATGATTAAGCTGGAAAAATATATTAAAGAATTGCCTAAAAAATTGTCTGATATGGAGTGTGATATTGATTTAGAGTGTAAAGATTGTCCATTGAAGAATCTGCATATTTGTTCCGATCCGAATGCGGTTTTTAACTGGGATCAAGAAATGCCAAAAAGACATTCACACTAATAAATAATGAATGGGTTATCCTTGGTTATGTTCTACTATTCGAACGGCTACATTTTGCGATATAAGTAGTGGTGCTAATGTAGCTGATATAACAACGGATAAAGTAGATGAAATAACAGCTGAAGAAACTGATCTTTATGGTCTGAAAATGACCTATTATGTTGTATCCGAAAATTTAAAACGGGATAGATTATTAGGTGAAGATCAGTTACAATTTATAGAACGGGCATTTTATTTCACAGGATATTTGACAGAATTACCTCCAAACGTTAGAAGTTATCAACTTCAAGGTATATGGGGTGAAGATGTCATGCAAGTGTTTATATCGAAATCGTTTTATTATTATTCTACTTACGGTAAAAGTGGACGTAATACACCGGAAATTTATGAATCTATTTGTCCAAGAGTAGGAGATATTGTATATTTTAATACGACTAATAAGTTCTATGAGTTAATTGATTTTAGTAAATGGGAAAATGCTTTTGGCTTAAAATCCCATTATTATCGTATGACTTGTAGAGTATTCAAAGATACTAAATACACTATCTCGGATAATGATACTATACCTAAAGATGATCCGATATACAATATAACTACTCCGAATATTAATGCTAGTGCTAACTTCTATGATTATCTTCAAAATACTAAAAATCTGAATTATTCAGGAAATTATCTATATATTTGAATTATGACTTTATTTTTCATGATATTTTTACATATTATTGCTGATTTCAATCTCCAAGGTTGTTTAGCTCAATTAAAACAAAAAGATTGGTGGGTTAAAAACTATCCGGAGAAATTATATCGAAATGATTATAAAATCTCTCTGATTATTCATAGTTTCAGCTGGACTTTCCTGATAATGTTGCCATTTATTTTCAATTTATCTTATGCTTATATCTTTTTATTCTCATTTAATCTAGTATTTCACTATATTATCGATGATTTGAAAGCCAATAGACATAAAATTTCATTAACAATGGATCAACTATTACATTTAGGTCAAATTATATTAACATTCATAATTTTAGACTAAATATTATATATGAAAAAAGCATAGAATATGATAAAATATAAGTTTTGATTAGAGAAAAGCTACTTATTATTCTATATTTGATATAAACACTTATTCGAGGAATAAATATGCTTTATATTCAAGAAAAACAGAATTATAGTATTGAATTTGTTGAGTCTTATCATCCACAGGAAGAAATTAAAATCGACAAATATCACCGTAGTATTGTAACTTCTTGGTTGGCAAAAGAAACTTTTTGTACTATTGATGCTGGAAAATGGACTAGCACTGGTTTCACACGTAGATCTTACAAAGATAGCGATAATTCTAGTTATGCTAATGCTATTTCATTGTATAGAGCTTTGATTAAGGCGGAATCTAATGGATCTATCACAAAAAATGATATTTATACTTGGACAGTTGAATGTCCAATATTTATTCCAGTTAATAAAAAACGTTCTACTTGGCGGAAATTTATGAATGATGCTTGTCCTAAAAAGTGAAACTTAATAAGAAGCAAGATATACTTTTAATTAGATAAGTTTATTATATTTAGAAAAAATAGGTTAAATATGGCAGAATTAACAATCAAAGAAGCAAGAAAGATCTATTCCTCATCAGATTCATTGAAAGATTTGATGTTATCCAAGTTTAAAAAGGCCGAACTGGAACATCATGAAGTAAGTCAAGATGAATTTGATAAAAAATTCCTGGAACTTCTGGATCGATGTACAAAAACGGTATTCATTGATGAACATGGGAATATAAGCAAACTTCCTACTAATCGGATAGAACTCAGAAATAAAGATGACGAATGGATGTTTGACATTCAATTTACTGGAGAAAATAAGCATTTCTGGGCATCTACTCTTAGGATATGGTGGATTCTCGAAGAGGAGTATGGATTGCAAGTTGCTGATATACAACGACTTATGAAAAATCAGATGAAAATTAGGTTCAACTTGACTTGATATTACACCTCTTTCAATATACTATTAGTATCTGTAAGAGATGAATATTAGGTTCAACTTGACTGATATTACACCACTGGAATAAGTTTCTTATATTATGAATAACAAGAGGTTAAATATGGCAGAACTAACACTTGAAGAATGCAGAAAGATCTATTCCTCATCAGATTCATTGAAAGATTTGATGTTATCCAAGTTTAAAAAGGCCGAACTGGAAAATAACGAAGTAAGTCAAGATGAATTCGATAAAAAATTCTTGGAACTTCTTGGTAAATGTACTAAAACAGTATTCCTTACCGACGATGGAGATATAAGCAAACTTCCAACTAACCGGATTGAACTCCGAAATGCCAATGATGTATGGCTGGTGGACATACAGTTCACTGGAAGATATCCGCATTTCTTGGTAAATGGCTATAATGTATGGCGGATTTTTGCAGATGAGTATTCATTGCAAGATGTTGATATACAACGACTTATGAAAAATCAGATGAAAACCAGGTTTGAATTAGATGATGTTACACCAAGGCGTTCACAGTCAGATGGTCCGGTGGTATGAAAACCAGGTTTGAATTAGATGATGCTATACATGAAAACGCCTAGGGTTCTAATGATGTTTGGATGGCATACGTAGAGAAAGACTAAGAAGAGTATTTCCGGCAAGATATCTGGGGTTAAGAAATAATATTCCGCGAAGACTTTAGAATCACCGACACGTTAGGGTAGTTGGCTCGACAATTTTCTGCTTGAAACGTAAATTTTCATTTATTGTAGTGGATGAAAGCGAAAATTAAAATCATTTTACAAATTGATTAAAATATACTATATTGTATATGGAGGCTTAATATGGCAGAATTGACTATTGAAGAAGCAAGGAAGATCTACTCATCATCGGATTCATTGAAATCCTTGATGTTAACCAAGTTCACTAAGGAAGAACTGGAACGGAATGAAATTACTCAGTCGGAATTCGATAAAAAATTCATTGAACTTCTTGGTAAATGTACTAAAACTATATTTCTTAATAAATATGGCGATATAAGCATCCTTCCTACTAACCGTGTAGAACTCAGAAATAAAGATGATGAGTTTATATTTGACATCTGTTTCACTGGAAAACATAAGCATTTCTGGGTAAATTCATATAGGATTTGGAAGATTTTAGCAGATGAGTATTCATTACAAGATTTCGATATTCAAAGACTTATGAAAAATCAGATGAAAATTCGATTCTGTTTAGATGATATTTTACCGGACCGAGTAGAAAATATCGGATAAACTATGAATATACAATTCGTATTTGATGATGTTACTGTTCAGATTGGTTGATGTTATAACACCAATATATAACGGCTAATTATAAAATAAATTCCAAATGGAAATGTATTATGAAAGTATACGATATTGAAACTACGGTAATAGATGGTCAGAAGCATTGTGTTGTGGCTGAAAATATGGCACAAGCTAAACGTATTTTTCGTAAACGATACTATACTACAACTATTACTAATATACATCTTCATTCTGAATTGGTTCAGATTCAAAATATAGATGAGTAATCTATTAACTATTATATACGTAGAAAAGGCGAATATATGTGTATAGCTTGTGAAAAGCGCAGAAAGACTTGGACTGGTGATGATCCCAAGTGTGGGTTTCCTAACGATGAATCGTTTTACTCGGGTAACTGGAACTGCGCCACACTCAATTCATTACGCTCGATTGCCGAAAAACTTGGTAATATTAAGTATATGGAAGACATTTCATTAGCGGTCATACCAGTTTATGGAGATGAATACACGGGTTGGATTGTTTTGTCATGGTACAAATCACGTGGTCGAACGTCATTGGCTAGGTTTATTTCTGATAGCACAGATATTCCGCTAACGCTTGAAATAGCACAGCAGGCATTACAGCAATATAAAGATTCAGTGTGATAAGAAATCTACATAGTTATGTACTATGGTATATATGTTTAACTGTAAAAATCTTCTGTAATTGTCAATTAGTCTATTGAGAAATACGAGATATTTTGGTATATTATTAATTAGATGGGATTTTCCATCATAACGATGCTTAATGCATCAAGGATTAAATATGAGTGAAAAGATTAGTTCTGATGTAAAGATTATGAATCGTAAGGCTCGTGCACTTCGTCGCCGTGTTATGTCGGCAATGGTTACTCCGGTGCTTAATTGCGATTTTAGCATTCAGAATGGGATTCTGAAATTTCAGAATAAGACCATCAAGTCTGAGGGTAAAAATAAGTATTTCTTCGGAGATGACAATACACCACATACTCTAAAGGATTTGGTAAAGATTTTCTAAACTTTTATCCCGGAAATCCCGGGATTTTTTGTAATTTTTCCCATTTAGAAACTTAAGCGGCTTTCTTATATGAAAGACTCAGCAGAATTAGAAAATAAAAATATGAAATACGAGATTAAGAAACTTCTTACTGCTTATTTAGCAGCGGAATTTGAATCTGATTCCGATTTTTCTCAATTTTTAGATCAACTTGAACGCGTTTTAGCTTTTGTAGAAGATAAACACTAATTCATATCTTAGCTTTTATGTTTATTCTATGGATAGTAACTATAATTGTTTCCGTTATAGGAATTATTTTTATTATATGTTTATTCATTATTATTTCATTACGTGGAATAAAACGTAACTTATGACAGAATATTATAAACTAATAGTAGTTTGGATAATTTGTAATTTAAATGGATTAACAATTTTATCTATATTTTACATTTTCTTTCTTAAAAAATGTTTAACCCTTTACGATATTAATTTATTTTACTTATATTATAAGCATGAACAAAATTAATATCGAAAATTTATCATTTGATAAAGGTTATACTGATTGGATAAATGATTCTGCAATTTATATCGATCTAGAGGGTTGTTTGATCAATTCTTGGTTTGATAGGACTATTATACCGGATTTGAAGCCTGTTATCGATAAAATGGATAACATAAAGTTATTCACTTTTGCTATCTTTAATGATAGTGATATGTCGAATTTCAAAAAAGATATTAAGCCCAAAATCGAAGAATTTTTCGGTAAAAAGATCATTTTAGCCGAATCTAGAGCTAGGTTGATACCTATTTTGAATGGGGATGAACATAACGGTAGACACATCGACAATTCCGAATTGTCAGATTTTTACACTAAAGCTGAAGCTTTTAGAGCATATATATCTCATAAGTTTGATAGTGGTAAATATATTTTAATAGATGATACAGTACCAGATTCCATATTGATTATGAATGATGGCAAGCTTATTATCAGTACAATGTTTTTTGATAACCGGGTTCACACTCTGTCGGGAAAGATGCTATTAAATTAAGGTGCTAATTATAGCTATTTTCTTCTAGATTGTTAGGACATATAATTTTAATATTTATCTAGAATAATCTATTTAGATTGATCTGGATTTTACTTATATTATAAGCATGAACAAAATTAAGTATTATTCAATTAGACTAGGCATTATTCTCGCTGGTATTGTAATGGGATATGCTTGCTGCATTCTAACCTGGTTTTTATCATGATTATCAGTTATGGAACCAAAAACTTAGATCTTGGCAATGTCACTGGGATAACTCAGATCATAAAAGATACTGTTTATCATAGTGATACATTCTTTGTTTATACAGAAACTGAAACGTATATGCTTGCTGGTATTAAAGATGAGGCCGAGATTATTTTTCAAACTTATGATATTAATACTAATGTAAGTAAGATTATTCCTCAAGTAGTATTGATCTCCTTCCCTGAACAAGTTGGGGAGATTTTCCATATTATTGGTTTGGGAGATTCTGATGAATTAATGTTGAATTATGAACAGGCTGGTACAAAACCAGATTTCATTTTCGATAATGGTATTGAACCCGATTGGACACCGGCATCAAATACTATTAAAAAGGTTATAAAATGATCAACTATGCTATTTTTAACAGAGTCAGACATGATTTGAAGATGGAAAAGAAAAAATGTGGTCTTAAATACAAGAACCAATTTATTTCCATTTTTTGTATGCATAACATGATTTTGGTATGGAATAAGAATGGTTTCGTATGTCCGATTTTCGTACATACTAAATTTAATACCAATGATGTTGAAAAAGTTGAAAAAATAATCAAAGAGGCGATGTTAACTTATGAATGAAATTAACGATATCAAGAACATTTTGATTGGTTTAGAATCTAGAATTAAACATATTGAAGATATTTTAGCTAAACAAGATGAAAATACTAAAAAATCTTCTGGTGATAAATGAAGATATTATTAGTAGGTAGTGGCATATTTAATGCTACATTATATTCTAAACTGCATAGTAATAATAAAATAGATGTTATTGAAAAAAGAGATCGAATAGGTGGAAATTGTTATACTTCTAATAAAGAAGGCATAACAATTCACGAATATGGTGCTCATATTTTCCATACTAGTATCGAAAGAGTGTGGTCTTTTGTAAACGAATATGCCGAATTCAATAATTTTGTAAATTCACCTGTTGCTATCAATCATGATAGTTTGTATAATTTACCATTTAACATGAACACTTTTGCTCAGATTTTTCATGTTTATACACCTAAAGAAGTTAAAAAGATCATAAAATCCGAAATAAATGAGTCTGGTATAGATCCAGAAAACCCTAAAGATCTCGAAGAAAAAGCAATATTGATGGTCGGAACTACTATTTATGAAAAATTAATTAAACATTATACTGAAAAACAATGGCAGACAGATTGTAAAAATCTAGATAGTTCGATAATTTCTCGCATTCCATTACGTTTTACTTACGATAATAACTATTTTAATTCTAAGTATCAAGGTATACCTATACATGGTTATACCAATATGATTCAAAATATGTTTAGTTGTGCTTCTATTAGATTAGGAACCGATTTTTTGAAAAAACGTGATGAATATATCAGAAATTACGATTTAATCTTCTATTCTGGTAGTTTAGATGCCTTTTTCGGATATAAACTAGGTCGTTTGCCATATAGATATCTAGATTTCAAGATTAATCGCTATTATGAAGATAATCATCAAGGTAATGCCGTCGTAAATTATACAGATAATAGACCATATACTAGAACTATTGAGCATAAGTTTTTTAATTCTGAAAAAATGGATCGAAATTATACTTATGTAACTACGGAAACTCCTATACTTAATGGATCCGAACCTTATTATCCGATTTCTAATGAACAGTCTAGAGCATTATATGCTAGTATGGTAAATAGTCTTCCCCGAAACGTTATACCTTGTGGTAGACTTGGTACTTATTCTTATCTTGATATGGACAAAGCCATAGAAAATGCTATGAATTTAGCCCATCAATTTATATAATAAATAAGTTTAATGAGTTATCCGAAGTGTATATGCGTAGATATAGATGATACTATTTCGTTTACATTAAATAGAGATTGGGCTAATGCTAAGCCCAATTTACAATTAATATCTAAATTGAATGATTTATATGATTCAGGTTGGGAGATTTGGTATGTTACTGCACGTGGTAGTTTATCATGTAAAACAAGATCCGAAGCAGAAGAAAAATATAGACCTATTATTTTAGATTGGTTTTCCAAATATAATGTTAAATATACAGGGTTATCTTTTAATAAGATATTAGCTTCATATTATATAGACGATAAAAGTTTTAAGCCGGAAGAATTTTCAAAATTAGATATTGAAGTTTTAGGTGGCGGATTGAGTGGTGCTTATTTAGAAAGACGTGGAAATAAAGTATATAAAACAGCTAATAATACAAAAGATGTTATAATATGGTATGATATAGCCAAAAACTATTTTAATATACCTAAAATTAACTCTGTAATAGGTGAAACTATATGTATGGATTATATTCAACATAATGAAAAACCTAAAATTTTCGATTTAATTGATATTATTGAAAAATTAAAACTTATACCAGCACAAAAAGTAGAATTCGAGACATATATAAAAAGAATACAAAATCATTTGAATATAATTACAGAATTATCGAAAGATTGTAAAAATAAAATTTTATCATTATTAACTGATGAAAGCGTAGTTTTTAATAAAAATTTCTCATTTATGCACGGAGATTTAACTATAGATAATGTGTTAAATGACAAGGGTAAATTATTTTTAATAGACCCCATTTATATAAGCGATTTATATTCTAGTTGGTTATTAGATGTTGGTAAACTAGCACATTCTTTAAAAAGGAATAATCTGTTATTAGATTATGAAATTTTATATAATTATTATAAAGATTATAGTAAAACAATAAAAATAGCTGAATTATCACAATGGATCAGAATTTTCAAATATTCACCATTAGAATTACAAAAAATGTGTATAAATAACATACAATCGTTAATTAATGAATTATGATAGATTCTATTGAAAAAATAATGAAAATTAAAGCCGAAGGTAAAAAAATAGGTTTTACGTGTAGTACTTTCGATCTAGGTCCTCATTGTGGACACGATCTAATGTTAATGGAAGCCAAAAATCATTGTGATTTTTTAATAGTTGGTTTATTAACTAATCCCTGTATATCACGACCTAATAAAAATAAACCTGTACAAACTACATTTGAAAGATGGATACAGACCACAGCTAACAAATATGTAGATATGGTTATACCTTTTGATACCGAAGAAGATTTAGTTAATATCTTGAAAATTATTAAACCTGATATCAGATTCGTAGGTGAAGAATATAAGGGTACTAAACATACAGGCTATGACATTAAAGATATAACTATTTTTTATAATAGTAGAGAGCATAATTATAGTTCGACTCTATTCAGAAATAGATTATTAAAAGGATAATATAATGTGTGATATAGATTTGAAAATTTATGTTGCTGGCCCAAAAAATATTCAACGTTTCGATCTTAATCCATCTCAAGTAAAATATAACGTAGATGAACAACATATCGGCGATAATATTGACAATCTAAATCGGTGTTATTGTGAATTGACCGCTTTTTATTATATGGTAAAACATGAAAAAAATCAATATTTGGGCTTAGAACAATATAAAAGAACATTTAGACTTAAAACTGAAGAAATAGGTGAAATTTTGAGTAAAAACGATGTTATTTGTCATAATACATTATCTAATTCTTATTATGATCATCGTACTATTTACGAAAGATTAGTTCAGGGTTTTGGTTGTGGTTCTTTGGCTAAAGAAACTGATAGAATTATTTTCACCATAAAATATCAATATCCCGAATATTATAGCGAAATGAAAGATATATTGAATTCTAGGTCTCATTGGCAACATAATATGATCATTTCTAGTAGAGATATTTGTAATGCTTATGCGGATTGGTTATTTCCAATGTTAGATATCTTCATTAAAAAATTCGATATTAATACTATGCCTAAAAGAGCAATAGGACATTTAGCCGAACTTTTATTATTGACATTATGGTTAGATCATCAAAAAATTAAAATTTTCGATTCTTCGGTGTTTACATCGGATAAATATAACGATTTCCGTGCTAATTTATAAATTAGCAAGATAATCATTTACAGGCGAAGAAAAATAATCTATATTTAGCAAAAAGAGGTTAAAATGGCAGAACTTACACTTGAAGAAGCTAGAAAGATCTATTCTGAATCAGATTTGATGAAAGAGTTGATACTTACTAAGTTCACGGAGTCCGAACTGGAAGAAAATCCCGTAGTTACTCAGTCAGAATTTGACAAAAAATTATTGGAACTCCTAGGGAAATGTACGAAAACTGGATTCCTTACCGAAGAAGGATTTCCTAGCACACTTCCTACTAATAGGATAGAACTCAGAAATATAGATGATGAATGGATGTTTGACATCGAATTTACAGGTGAAAATAAGCATTTTTGGGCATCTTATAATAGGATATGGCTTATTTTAGCAGATGAGTTTTCATTACAAGATGATGGGATTCAAAGACTTATGAAGAATCAGATGAAGATTAAGTTCGAATTTACTGATGTTACACCGATGTATGCATTCAAAACAGCCCTTCGATAGATGAAGATTAAGTTCGAATTTACTGATGTTACACCATTATGGAAAGGTATCGAGGCATTTTCGATTAAAATCTGATTTGAATTATAGGAGTTAAAAATGGCAGAATTGACTATTGAAGAAGCAAGGAAGATTTATGCATCAGCAGATACATTTAAAGATTTGATGCTTACTAAGTTTACTAAGTCTGAACTTGAAGAATCCGAAGTAAGTCAATCGGAATTCGATAATGTATTCTTGAAAATACTTGGAAAATGCGATAAAACTGTATTCCTTGATAGAAATGGAGTTATTAGCACACTTCCAACTAACAGGATGGTACTTCGTAATGCTGATGATCAATGGATGTTTGATATACAGTTTACTGGAGAAAATAAGCATTTCTGGGTAAATCGATATAGGATAGGTGACATTTTAGTAAACAAGTTTAATCTACAAGTTGTAGATATACAGCGACTTATGAAGAATCAGATGAGAATCCGGTTTGGATTAGATGATGTTACACCGTGTATCGACGACATCGTCTTCCTTGACACGATGAAAATCGTGTTCGGATTATAGTATGTTACACCGATTATTTTATAATTTTAGATAGTTGTTCTGATGAAACTACTGTTAGTATTAGAGTATGTTATACCATGTTCATAAACTAGATCATCAGACTTGATTTTGTAAAGAACAGTATATATTTGATATTATAATTTTACGTATTTCGATACATACTTTATAAATGATAATTAAAAAATGAACAATCCGAATCTATTAGAACTAGGGTTTTTAACTGAAATGGTTGAAATATCAGGTGAATATAAGCTAAACTCAATTATGGCTAATCATAATCATCTTAATGTTCATCTTCCGTTCCATGCTATTTCAGTATATTACTGTGGGGAGCAACATTTAGCTAACTGCATAGGAACAAATTCTCATGGCCAAGCTATTATGGAATCTGGCCAGATATTAGATAACTATATAATAGTTCCCAAAGCAGTAGATCTAGCCTTATCTACAAAAATGAATAATTCTGGTGACTTCTTTTTAAATAGATCTTGGTATAATAATGATATGTCTTGCAGGGTTATCCATAAATGGAAATTACCTGCTATTCACATACTAAAATCTGATGTAAAAGTAAATGCTTATGTATTTAAAAAGTCTATATCTGTATGGGTTATGCTACAGTCTAACCTTGAACCAGATAAAATAATAGGAATTGATCATAATGGACTTCCAATTTTAGATTCAGCTAAGAGTACAGAGTATATAGTAAATTTTGATAATATTAATAACAGTATACCCGAATTGATGCATAAGTTGGGAATTAATGGGAAATTTTTTGATTGCTACATAGATTAAAACCAGCAGATCTAGGAGTTAAAAATGGCAGAATTGACTATTGAAGAAGCAAGGAAGATTTATGCATCAGCAGATTCATTAAAAGATTTGATGCTTACCTTGTTCAGCAAGGAAGAACTGGACCAACGAATAAATAGGGCCGAATCAGATAAAAAATTCTCGGCAATCCTTGAATGGGAATGGTGAAGATAAGTCTATATTAGATACTGTAATTCAACATATTTTAATACATACTTGATAAAGGATATTAAACTAATGCAAATTTTAGTTAGTGCTAGTGAAAAAGATGTTAAAAGCCCTATTGTTAGTGGCATAAGAGAGTATTATTATCCTACTGAAAAAGATCCGGATAATCATTATTATTCAGAATTATCAACTTTACATCATATCTGGAAAGAAGTTGACGATGATATAGTTGGTCTTGAACACTATCGTCGTTTTTTTATAGATAAAACTTATGATCCTATTCGAAATGGTTTCAACAGCTATAAAATATTAAATTCAGAGAAAATAGAACATATTTTGTCAGGATGTGATGCTATTTTAATTATACAATACGAAATGTACCCAAATATCATGTCATGTTTGTGTTCAGAAGCACATTTGCCATGCGGTGATCCTAATGATCCACAAATAAAACAGTGGATTTTCGAATGGCTTTTGTTTATTAGAGATAAAGATCCCGATTTTGGAAACTGGGTTTTTAATACTATGTTTCATAGTCAAGCATTTTTCGCTAATAACATGTTTATCACT
>Ga0172378_10003266_pt1 | contig 15283 bp, 15 predicted proteins | sample GrowelOW332metaG_FD_119755 | JGI IMG/M metagenome (GOLD analysis project Ga0172378, IMG submission 119755) | Groundwater microbial communities from an aquifer near a municipal landfill in Southern Ontario, Canada - Pumphouse #3_1 metaG | ecosystem: Environmental > Aquatic > Deep subsurface >... | reverse complement strand
GCGCTTACCTGGAGTCTGGCGCTTACCTCGACGTCTTGTTCCTCGCTTTGTCGGAGGATAAATTTTTTACTGTAACGCAGAAGATGGGCGATTATTCGCTGTCCCTGTAAGAGTTTGATACAGGATGGAACTCAGGCCCGTTGGAAACAGCGGGCCTTTTTCGCATTGTACCCCCCTGATCTGTCTCATTTCCTCTTTTCATTCTAAACGAGTTTTTACTGCTGCCGGAAAAGTGGACTAAAAATTCGAGAAACGGGAAAAACAGCAATTGTAGAGGATATGGAAAATGACAGGCAGGTGAACGGGAATGTATGGAAATGATAATTATTATTGACACCTGTAAATTGCAGCGGGTATCTTTAAACGTGCCATTGCCGCGAATTCAGAGGGGTTTGGGGGTGAAGGGCTACTCTGAGGGGATATAATTTCCGGATAAAAGGAAAAAGAAAAATGTCTCAATTGTCACATTTTTTTCAATTGCCACTGCGTGTGTTTTGTTTCTACAAAGATGGTTTCAGACGCATGAAGGTTGGTAAAACCCTGTGGCTGATCATCGGACTGAAGCTTTTCATTATGTTTGCGGTGTTGAGGCTCTTCTTTTTTCCAGATTTTCTCGGGACAAATTTTTCTACAGACCAGCAGAGGGCCGACTACGTTGCTGAGCAGATAACGGGTACGGCGCAAGAGTAATATTTTTTGAAGCACAACTACGGAGGATTTGATGGAAATTGATCTGGCCTCGGTGAACTGGGCGCAAGCGCAGTTTGCCCTGACGGCATTGTATCACTGGTTGTTTGTCCCGATTACCCTGGGGCTTTCTTTCCTGTGTGCGTTTTTCGAATCAATCTATGTAAAAACAGGTAGTAAAGAGTGGAAGCGGCTTACCCACTTCTGGATGACCCTTTTCGGTATTAACTTCGCCATCGGCGTTGCCACCGGTATTATTCTCGAATTTGAGTTTGGAACTAACTGGTCCACATACTCATGGATGATGGGTGATATCTTTGGTGCCCCGCTGGCCATCGAAGGGATCGCCGCATTTTTCCTTGAGGCGACCTTCTTTGCGGTGATGTTTTTCGGTTGGAATCGAGTGTCCAAAGGTTTTCACCTCTTTGCCACCTGGATGGTTGCCATTGGCTCCAGCCTCTCCGCACTGTGGATCCTTGTGGCTAACGGCTGGATGCAGAATCCGGTGGGGATGCGTTTCAATCCGGACACAGTTCGCTTTGAGATGGAGAACTTCTTTGCTGTGATTTCTAATCCCGTCGCAATCTCCAAATTTACCCACACCACTACCTCCAGTTTTGTCGTGGGTGCCTGCTTTGTCATTTCCATCTCCTGCTGGTATCTGCTGCGTAAGAAACATGTCAGGATGGCGAAGCGTTCCATTGCTGTTGCAGCTACCTTCGGTTTTATTGCTGCCATCGCCACAGCGGTAACCGGTGACGAATCCGGCTATGATGTTGCTGTTTATCAGCCGATGAAACTCGCTGCGGTTGAAGGTCTGTATGATGGACATGAAGGGCAGGCCATTGTTGCCTTTGGTATTCTCAATCCGGACAAGAAGCCCGGTGTAGAGGGCCCGGAGTTTACGTATGAGATCGCCATTCCCAAAGGTCTTTCTTTTTTAGCCACCAGAACCTTGAATGGCTTTGTCCCTGGTATTAATGATCTCGTGTACGGGAATCCTGAACATAACGTAATGGGTGCTGTTGAGAAGATAGAAAAAGGAAAACTTGCCGTGGCTGCCCTGAAGGATCTGAAGGCGGCGGCAAAAGAGGGTGATGATGCAGCCAAAGCTGAAGCCTTGACGCGTTTTGAAGCCAATTCTGATTATATGGGCTGGGGCTATATGAAGGACCCCGTCGATGCGGTTCCGTCGGTGCCCACTGCCTTCTACTCTTTCCACTATATGGTATATGTGGGCTCCTTTATTATTTTTGCGATGTTCCTCTTTTTGATTTTCAGCAGGCGGGGCAGCATGGATCGGCATGTATGGCTGCAGCTGCTCGGGCTTCTCTGTTTTCCGCTCATGTATGCAGCCTCAGAACTTGGCTGGGTTGTTGCCGAGGTTGGGCGTCAGCCATGGGTTATGCAGGGGCGGCTGCTTACCGATGTGGCGGCCACAAAAATAGATGCAGGCCATGTTCAGGCAACTTTCTTTATCTTTCTTGTGCTCTTTACCGCTCTCGCTATTGCCGAAGTCAGCATCATGATCAAACAAATCAACCTGGGACCGGAGGCCGAATAAAATGATTGGCAGTCTGGATATTTCAACGTTGCAGGTAATCTGGTGGGTTATCTGCTCTATAGTCGGGGCACTTTTCCTTTTTATGACTTTTGTACAGGGCGGACAGACGCTGCTCTGGCAGATTGCCAAAACGGATCAGGAGAAATCCCTTGTTATCAATTCCCTAGGACGAAAATGGGAGATTACGTTCACGACCCTCGTGCTCTTCGGCGGCGGACTCTTTGCTGCCTTTCCGAAGTTCTACGCTACCTCTTTCGGTGGAGCCTACTGGGTCTGGATGCTGATTCTTTTCACCTTCATTATGCAGGCGGTCAGCTATGAGTTTCGTAAGAAACCAAATAATGTCTTTGGTTCCGGATTTTATGAATTCTTGATGTTTATCAATGGTTCTGTCGGTATTTTACTCATTGGGGCGGCTCTCGGAACATTTTTCACCGGTTCCAACTTCAGCCTTAATGAATACAACCAGGTCATCTGGGGCAGCCCGCTGCGCGGCCTTGGTGCGGCGCTCTATATTCGCCCTGGCACTGTTTTCAATATCTGCTTTGGCCTCTTTCTTGTCTTCAATGCGCGGACTCTCGGAGCAATGTATCTGGTCAATAATATCGATTTCACCAGTAATCGGGACCTTGAAGAACGAACTCGCAGGCAGTGTCTCGTCAGCTTCCTGATCTCTCTGCCTTTTCTGCTCTATGTCCTCGTCGCTCTGCTGCTGATGGATGGTTATGGTGTGGGGGCTGACGGTGTTGTCAGCATGGTCGCTCATAAATATCTCAGCAATATTCTTGCCATGCCCTGGGTCCTTGGCATGCTGGTCGTCGGTTTGCTCCTGTGCATCATAGGTGTTACCCGTACCGGTTTAGGTATCGGGCGCACTGGCATCTGGTTTGGTGGTTCCGGCACCTTCCTTGTGGCTCTTGCCTTGCTGTTTACTGCAGCCTTCAATGGTACCGCCTTCTACCCGTCGTTTAGTGATCTGCAGTCGAGTCTGACGATTCACAATGCGTCGTCAACTCACTACACACTCACTGTAATGGGCTATGTGGCGCTGCTCATCCCGGTGGTACTGGCCTATATTATTGTGGTCTGGAGAAAAATGGACTTCATTAAAATTGGCGTTGATGATGTCGAAAATGGACATGCCTACTAAAGGAGATGAGCTATGATGAATGCATTCATGCTGATTGGATGGTTGCTGGTAATTGTTCTGTCCAACTTCCTGTGCAGAAAGATTCTTGCCAGTGGTAACCTGCTTGATGATGAGTAAGCTGTAAGATCTTTTAGAACCAAAAACGCCCTGTGCTTTTCAGCACAGGGCGTTTTTTATTTGTCGGTTCAGCTGATGGTTTTCTCCAGTTCTATCAGAAGCATTCCAGAAATCGGATGTATTGGCGTTTGCAGTAATGATAAAACAACAGTGTCCCGTCTTCAATAACGATTGTCATTCCCGTTGCACTTGCCATCACCGTAGAGACAAGGCATGCCTTGTCTACAGCAACGTCAGAATTATCGCGTTGTGCCAATTCCACTTTCCCCCGCCTGCAGGGCAAACAACAGCCGTCACCGAATGTTCATTGATTAAAAAACTCTCCTTTATCAATCATCCAGCGGTGGTGGAATCAAAACGAAATTGCCAACATGTTTCTTCTCAAGAAATTCACGTTGTGCATCTGAAATCTGTTCAAGGGGAAAGGACTTCGCGACAATCGGCCGCAACTCACCGCGCTCGATGTAAGAGATAAGATTTGGGAAAACCGGCTCGTCCCATGCTGTACAGCCAATTAACGTTAAATCCTTCAGATAGAAGTTGCGCATGTCGAGTGTCACCAGCGGTCCGCCAATCGCCCCGGAGGAGACGTATCTTTTGCCTCGCTTCAGCACCCTCAACATGCTTCCAAAGGCTGGCCCCGCAACGTTATCAATAACGACATCCACCGTGTTCTCGCCGAGGCTGTCAACGATATCCTCATTACGATCAATAACACGATCCGCTCCAAGAGAAAGAACCTGTTCCATCTTCGCCTTTCCCGCAATCGCCGTCACCGTGGCCCCCCGTCGTTTTGCCAGCTGTACGACGGCTGAGCCGACACCGCCGGACGCTCCTGCAACCAGAACATGTTCTCCCTTGCACACCCCGCTGCGCTGCACCATGTTTTCAGCGGTTCCGTATGCACAGGGAATTGTGGCAAGTTCAGCATCACTCCAGTCGCAGTTCACAGCGAAAACTTCTGTCGCGGGGACTTTGACGAACTGGGCAAAAGCTCCGTCGAAATCAGAGCCCATCCAGATGTTGTCCATGGACGCAAAGCCTGACTGGCGCATGCATGCCCGCACGAGTACCCGTGAACCAATGGTGCTTTCATCTCCGCCAGGGGCAACGGCAACAATACGCCCACAGCAATCTGTGCCCTGGATAAAGGGGAAAGGTGTTGTCTCGTTCCAGCCTCCGTCAGCCTTTTCAGAGACCAGTTGTTCCTCGGAAGTTGCTGCATCCTCTGTCCCGGTATTAACCGATGAAGAGTACCAGCCAACGCGTGTATTTATTTCGGTGTTGTTGACCCCGGCAGCCAGAACCTGCAGCAGCACCTCACCTGGTTTAATCGCAGGGATGCTTACCTCTCGACACTCGAGCGTGTCATATCCGCCATTCCCGGCAGTAACAACAGCCTTCATAGCCTTCTGACTCTCATCAGGATCAAAGCGGTCGTTTTTTGGGGTCGCATTCCATTTAGTTGTCATCTCAATGTCTCCTGTTATTTCCAATAATATGGCCGGTGCATTTGAGCCTGTCACAGTTATGCGTACCTTGAATAATCAGTTTTAACCCATCTTCTTCGTACAGTAAAAAATTTATCCTCCGACAAAGCGAGGAATGAGACGTCGAGGTAAGCGCCAGACGCCGATATCAAAAACATCTGCCTGTGGCAAATTTCCTCCTGTGCCTCGAATATGAACGAAATACAAGCTGTTTCAAGGTACTCTTATGTGTAGTGTTGTTATTGATATGGTGGCCCAACGGGTTTGAGTGTCGTCTACGTGTAATCATACAACATGTGCAGATTCGGATCTGATTTCTTAATTTTTATCCGAGAATAAAAAAATCACGTCGTTGGCCGACTTGTCTCAAGCTGTTGGCAAATATCTATTGGGAATATCGAAGAAGATGGGCGAAAGGCTGGTTATTCCAGGGACTCTGAGGTCTTTTTTGCAAAACCATACGCAAGCTGGCAGAGAGGAACAAATGAAAAGACCAATGGGAGACTCAGAAGACTCTGGCCCAAAAAATTTGATATGGAAATTCTTTTTCAAAAGGAAAGAGACAACGAAGTCCTGTTGTTGAATTTGACACCAGGAAAGGTCTTAAAAGGGCTGGCACCACTGGAAGTCTTCACTGGCAAACGTGTTGCACTTATTTCTTGAATTCAGCGCAGGGCTTTGTTTTTTTCTTTCGGGTTAGAGGTTAGTAATGGGTCCCGAAAGGGTAATCGATGGCCTGCTTTCAGCAAGGCCAAAACAGAATTTACAGAAAGAACGTTACACTACCCGCTCCGCTCATGTCGCATGTAATTGGTACTACCCATGCGTGGGCCGAGGTCTATTTGCCCGGCGCAGGATGGAAGGGATTCGACCCGACTATTGGGGACGTGGCGGGAACCGATCACATCGCCGTAGCGGTAGCACGATTACCCGAGTCGGTGCCCCCTGTAGCGGGGTCATTCGTTGGCGCCTCGGGTTCTGTTCTTGATGTGGGAGTATGGGTAAGCAAGTGTTGATTTGCGGCTTAGGCCGGGAGCGGTTAGTGGCTTACTTTTGTTTCCAGGTGGAGTTGCTGTAATCAGGAGGGCCTCGTGATACAATGATTGAATCAAGGGGACATCGGATAATAGCCCATCTTCTTTGTTGCAGTCAAAAAGTTATCCTCCGACAACGCGAAAAACGAGACGTCGAGATATCAAACATGGCTGCAATAAATTTTCTCCTGAGCCTTGAATATAAACGAAATACAAGCTGTTGCAAGGTTCCCTTACGAAATATAGTCGTTTCTTGATGTCCCTTCCAGACTCTTGATGAGCTTGGCCCAGTAACTGCCGCTCTCGGCACGCCATACCGCCTGATGCAGCCATTGCAGAGTCTCCCGATCCTGGGCAAGGATGCTTTGTTCGCGGATGTTGAGTCTGGAGATGCCCTCCTCAAGGCAGCGGCGCCTCAGGTTGTGCAGTACATCCATTTGCTCCCTGCCGTGATGCTGGCGGGCAAAGGCCTGGTGTAGTTTGTTCACGGCGGGGGCAAGAATTGCTTCTTCAAAGACCGTCAGATGGGCATAACTGGTTGTCCGGATGTCGTGCTGGACAAGCTCGTCAAGGAGGGCGTTTCCCTTAATCTCTTCCGGGATACGGAGGATGCCGATTTTTTTCAGCATCGTGCCAACTTTGACTTTACCAAGAATAATTGATATCGGTGCCGCAAGCAGTAGAGGGACAACCACCGGGAGTGACCACAGGAAAAAAATGAAATCCAGCCGATAGGTGAATCCCGCCCAGCAGGCAGCAAGGATGCTTCCCGGCAACTGGCTGATCAGGGTTTGCTGCCAGGATGTTTCACTGCTGCGATTCTGTCCTGCCCATTTGAGATTGAGGTTGAAGAGGGCGTCTATGACGAAACGGGAGTGAGCGAGCATGCGAACTGGTGCCAGCAGGGAGGAAACCAGAATTTCCAGGATCATACTGAAAAAAGTTGACAGAATGCCGCCAAATCCAGAGAGCCTTCTTTTGTAGGCTGCATCCAGAACAGCCAGAAATTTTGGCAGAAACAGCAAAAGAAAAGTACTTGAGACAAGAGCAAGGGCCATGTGCGGATTCCACTCCGGCCAGACCGGAAACGGACTGTTCTTGTCTGGGAAATAGTTGATCGGCCAAAGAATAAGCCGGGTGGCAACGCCGGTCGACAGGATTAGAAAGAGCAGCCAGAGCGGAGACGCGACATACGACATGACCCCATTGAGAAAGGCCAGGCGGTGCGCCATCCTTATATTTTTACCCCGGAACACCAGCCAGAGATGCTGTAGATTGCCTTTGGCCCAGCGCTTGTCCCGGGTGAGGTCCTCGACCAGGGTCGGGGGGCACTCTTCGTAAGAACTTATCAATTCCGGCTCAAGCCAGACCTCGTATCCGGCCCTGACCATATAGGCGGCCTCGACGAAGTCGTGACTCATAATCGCTCCACTGAAAATGCCTCTGCCGGGAAGCTTCCTCAGGCCGCAATGGCGCATAAACGCCTCAGACCGAATGAGGGCATTATGCCCCCAGTAGGCGGCCTCACCCAGCTGCAGGGCGGCGAGACCGGTGGTAAAGATGGGACCATAAAGATGATTGGCGAATTGTTGTACCCGGGCAAACAGCGATTCGGCATTGACAATGAGCGGGCAGCTTTGCAGGATACCGACCTTAGGTTCCACTTCGAGCAGGCGGACCATCTGGAGAATGGTTTCACCGGCAATAAGACTGTCGGCGTCGAGGACCATCACATACTTGTAATTTCGTCCCCATCGGCGTAAAAAATCGGCAACATTGCCGCTTTTATACTTCAGGTTGATGGGGCGGCGGCGATAGAAGATGCGACCGTCTGCGTTCAGTTTCTTGCAGAGGTGGTACCAGACAGCCTGTTCGGCCAGCCAGTATTGAGGATCGTGGCTGTCGGAGATGACGAAAAATTCGAAATGTTCGATGTGACCCGTTGCCGCAAGAGAACGATATATAGCCTGCAGGCGGGCAAATGTTCGGTCAACCGGTTCATGATAGATCGGCATGATGATTGCCGTTCGAGCCGGTTGGACCGAGGCGAGCGTCTCGGGGGGATGTCTGTGCATCAGGGACATCCGGTCGCCGCCGAACAGACGGACAACGAAGCCATAGAGCCCTAACCAGAAACCTACGGAAATCCCGAAAAAAAGCAGGCTGAACACTCCGGCGAGGCTGATTTCAAGGATATCTCCCCCATGATAGGGCAGCACTATGATCATGGCCCAGGTGGCAATAATCGTCTGGCCCAGAACCAGGGTGCCGAGTACGGTTCGGCGCATCAATGCCCGAAATTTCCAGATATGAACAGTTTTTTTGCCGACCGCCTGAGTCGGGTCGGCAATGTGTGTGGGGCTCATTATTCGTCCTGATAGCCTATGCTGCCCCTGTTTACCAGGGGGCAGAGAAGAGGTAAAGAGATCTCGGGTATCTGTAGACGCTTCGGCAGTTCGACAATGATCCTGTCAAGGACGTCGGTTGTATCGCTGGCGAGGATTTCTTTGACCAGTTCCAAAGCGATCAAGGTGGAATCCAGCCGAAGCGGCACGCCACTCAGGCGGAGATAGCTGCAAATTCTGTCGAATAAATCTTCAGAGGTAATATTTTGCATGGCTCGCTCCTGCCTGTCAATTGGTGTTGCCGCGAATGTCGTTGTCATTATCCAGTCGATATGTCCATGTTTCAGTCAGGGTTTCCTCGCCTTTTTGAAGAAACGCGCGCAGCAACAGAGGTGTGTTTCCGACAGGTTTTGCCAAAATTGACAATCTCCAGCAGTGCAGTGCCGGCACATATTCGACATACTGGTCAACAATTACGCCGTCGCCCTGAGCGGAAACAGACGCCTTTAGTCTGGTCTTCGGAGAGGTTTTGGCCAGAGCGCCCCCGGCAAAATCGACAATAATCCGATACGCTCCTGCTGAAGAACCGCCGCCAACGCGGTTGCCGTCGCCAACCAGGGTGTTGATGGCCGATGCCATCTTATCGCCAGCGATAGAGTAGTCACCGACTTTCAGCAAATATTCCAGAGTAACCGGCTTGCCAGGAGTGACTTTGCCTGAAGGAGTCCAGAAAGCAACGATATTATCATTGGTTTCGGCAGGAGAGGGCAATTCTACAAGAACCACCTTCCCGAGGCCCCAGTCACCTTTGGGCTCAACCCAGGCACTCGGGCGTTTCTGGTAATGTGCTTCGGTATCAAGATAATCCATGAAGCTGGTATCCCGCTGGAGGAGTCCGAAGCCCCGAACGTTTTCTGTCTGAAAGTAATCCATCTGCAGTTTTTTTGGATTGAGGAGCGGACGCCAGAGCCACTCGCCGGTTGAACCGTTGTTGATAAGAAGCCCGTCCGAATCATGTACCTGCCGCCGCCACTCCCCCACAGGGCGTCCGGTATTTTCGCCGAAATAGAACATGCTGGTCAAGGGTGCCATGCCCAGTAATTCCAGTTCTTTGCGTGGAAAAATAATTGCTTTGATATCTGCAGTTGTTGTCACTCCGGGGGTAATCTTGAAGGAATATGCACCGGTCATGCTCTTGCTGTCAAGCAGGGCATAGACCATCATTGTATTGGCATCTGGCATCGGGCGAACCAGCCAGTATTCGACAAAAGACGGGAATTCCTCGCCGGTGGGGAGGCCCGTATCAAGAGCTGCACCACGGAACGACAGCCCAAAGGAATTATTCCCCCCGACAGACCGAAAATAACTGGCGCCAGCAAATACCAGAAACTGGTTCTGTTCATCTTTTCCCCGCAGTGGGTAGGTGAGTTTGAAGCCTGCATAGCCCAGGTCGTCGGGAATTCGCTTCTCCAACTCGGGGTCGGTAAAGGTGAAATAGTTGCGACGATAAGGCAGGGAATGGGTTCCTGTCGAATCAATTATATTTATGGCAACGGCATTCCCATAGAAGAGTCCGGGAGACATGAGCATAACCTGAAAACGCGAATGGGATTCCCGCCAAAGATTTTTTTCAGGATTAAAACGAATATTCTGATACTCGCTGTAGTTCAGGTTTTTCATGAAATTCGGGATGGGGGCAGGTTCCATATATGGCTTTGCCGCCAGCCCTTTTGCCTTATCTATAACCGTCTGAAACTCAAAGGCAGTTGCCGGGTCGGCAACCAGAACATCCATGGAGCTGGTGAGTACGATACAAGAGATACAAAAAAAATGGACAATTCTCATCTGTGATTTTTTCCTCATCATAGCGATGGTTAAATAAAAGGGGTCAAGTCTTCGGTTGACTTTCCCTGCGCTGTTGGCAAATGTTCAGATACCTCTCTTGCCCAGCTGACTCCCGAATCAGCGAATGCTGAACACGGGTAATGGCCGGACTCACTGTGCTGTAGATCTTCATGGTACCTTGAAGATCCTTGTATCTCGTTCATATTCGGAGCACAAGAAAAAATTTACCGCAGATATGTGACTGATATTGGAGTCTGGCACTTACCTCGACGTCTCGTTCCTCGCTTTGTCGGAGGATAAATTTTCACTATAACAAAGAAGATGGACGAAAAACTGGTTATTCGATGTCCCTTTTATACTAAAGATTGAACCAGTCTGAGTCATGGTCTTTGCACTATAAGCCCTAAGTACATATATTGCCAAATCTCTTGGCACATTGGCAACACCATGCTGCATCTTAAATAATTGCTCCCGCTCAACATGGTACGCAATGCAGGCAGCTGCAGTTACTGACTGCTCATCTGCGGGTACCTTGAAACAGCTTGTATTTCGGCCATTTTCGAAGCACAGAAGAAAATTTATCACAGGTATAACTTTGATCACGGAGTCTAACGCTTACCTGGAGTCTAGCGCTTACCTGGAGTCTAACGCTTACCTCGACGTCTCGTTCCTCGCTTTGTCGGAGGATAAATTTTTGACTGTAACAAAGAAGATGGACGAAAGACCGGTTATTCGATGTTCCCTGCTGAAAAAATTGACATGGCCCCTGATTTTTTCGATGACCCGACAGGGAGAGACGCTTCCCTGGGGAAAAGAATGTTGTATCTCTTCGGAATTCTGCTTTGTTTAACAAAAGCCGGAGAATCAACAAAGGCCTTCCTGCCAGTGGTGGAACACATCCTGTTCGTGTCCTTTAACAAATTGTCAAAGTGCTTTTTACTTATGTGGGTTTGCAAAAAGATCCCAAAATTGATCGGGACCTGGAGCTGGCATCTTTGTAGTAACTCCATTACGGGTTAGCATACTTGATGGAAGTTTTTTGTCAAAATACCCAAGTTTAAAGCATGCCGAGCCTGAATTTTCCAGTGCTTTTTTAACACGTGCAACGTGTCCTGGAACTACTGATAAAAGTAAAGTCCCTTCACTTATAGATTGCCATGGATCAAACCCTAAAATTGAAGCACATTGAGCAATGTCTTCAGGGATAGTTACATTGTCAAAATCGGCAAAAAGAGACATCCGTGCAGATGAGGATATTTCCCACAATCCGCAAAGGACTCCACCTTCGGTTGCATCATGCATTGAATGAACACCACCTGCTTTAAATGCGACAGAGGCATCTGATACAACGGTAATTTCGTTTGTTCTCTGTAAAACTCTCTCAAGTAAATTTGCTTTCATCGAACGAGCCAGGTAGTTTTTGTTCAATACGGCGAGCAGGGCAGCTGCTTCAATTGCCGGGCCTTTTGTCATTAAAAGGACATCGCCATCTTTTGCCCCCCCTGGAGAAATCCATTTATCTTTTTGAGCATATCCCCAGACCGTAATACCACCAACGGTGGGTATCGTGACAGCTCCATACCAGCCGGTGTGTCCTCCGACAATTGTAATCCCGAGTTCCGTTGCTGTTTTAGATATTGAGCTGATAATTGTTCTTGTGTCTTTTTCTGGAAATTTTGGAGGGAGTAAAAGAGAATAGGTCATAAACTCAGGTTTTACCCCGGTTACGGCAACATCACTGGCTCCAATATGAACAGTAAGTTGGCCAAACATTTCGAGTGAAAGTCCTGCAGCAGGGAAAACTGGATCTTCAGCAACCGCCATAATTCGATCATCATCAAGACTGATAATTCCAGCATCTAATCCTTGTCCCGGACCTACTATAACTTTTGAACTGGGAGCTCCAAAACAACCGGCAACAAGTTCTTCCATCCTGTCAGGGCTCATTTTTCCAATACCTGGGGCATCCTCATCTGCCAGGGTCTCATTCCTCATGTTTTAGCTCCCGTCCAAGAACGCTCTCTACATCAGTAACTTTTCCGATAAGACGATTTGTTGCACCTTTTCGATCATCGATAGTAATGTTTGTGAGTACTCGTGGCACCAATTCTAAAACACGTTTATGGCATTGCATAATAACACTCATGACTTCATCAGAATCACCTTCAAGTGTTGTTTGCATTGCTCCGAGTCTATAATTGAGCCCTGATTTTTCGACTATCGAAAGAGATTCAGCAACGAGTTCCTTTAATTCTTCGCCCGCACCAAAGGGGAGAACAGCAAAGCTGGCCAGCATAGAAGCCTCCTGTAGATAAGTATATGTTTCACGGTCAAAATTTTCAACCAAAATGTTTCCCACAACAGATTATCATTCGTGTTTGTCACCTGTGTCTTTACTCTGGATTAGTGATAAATTTCTGTTTTTTATTCTTTTAGACTTAACCAGGTTGCGTTTAATGCAGCGGCCTATACTTCCTATTCATTCTTTACCGCCGGGAAACGTGAAACAACTTGTATCTTGCTCATATTCACGGAACACGGGCTGAATTTATTTCAGCCATTTTTAATATCGGAGTCTCTCGCTTGCCTCTGAGGATAAATTTTTAACTGTAACGAAGAAAATAGACGAAAGACTAGTTATTCGATGTTCCCTCTTGATAAACAGGGGATTGTCCCTGGCTGTAAATTAAATATACGGTTACCAAACCTGTATTTTCCATTCAAAAGTTTCCTGCTCTTTTATCTCAGTCTTTTTCCTGACAGAAAAACAACAAAGGCTATTCCCCAGGCGCTTGCCAGACTCATGATTATGAAAACCAGTGAAAATCGCCAGCCGAAATAAGTAATTAATACCGGAAAAAGCACAGGCTTTACCGCTCTGCAGGATAAAAAATTGGCCAGATATATATCGGCCATTCCTTTTCCTTTCAATGCCTTAAGAAAAGGGAACCAGGCAAAAACAGGTCCCATGGAAACGATACCGGCAATGGATGAAAATAGCATTCCTGAGAGCCCCTTTTTTTTACCCATCAACCGGGTTATGCAGGCGGCAGATATATACATATTCAATAAAAACATCATAAAAAGTGAAATCAAAAGAGGAATGGCCATCTGCAGGGTAATAGTTTTTATAATTCTGAGAGTTGGATTGATTTTCTCAGGGACTATTATCCACACAACAATACAGGTGGCGGCAGCACAGGCCGGAAATATCCAGGATTGCAGTGGTTTTGGAAAAGGCATTACCATACTCCTGCAAAAAAAACTGTCAGCAGTGATGCCACAATGGTGATGATAAAAGCAGCACTGTTCCGGACCATTGTAAACCGGAAGCCCATGGCCTGGACCTCTGCAGGCATTTGAACCAGTCCGATGCTCACCCATGAAAACATCAGGGCACAAACACCGGCCCATCCCGCGCCCAGTTTGAGCAATGACTGGCCTATTACATAGGAATTAACCGGATTGCCGGCAAAAATGCTCCCGGTGAACGTTCCGATAATGGTGTCCATGAGTGGATTTTTAGAGAAAATCTTTAATATCAGCTCTTTGGATAAAAAGGCCTGAACAAGGCCCATGATCATGATAACCCCCAGCAGCACTGGAAGCATGGAGGAAAATTGCTTCATGGTTTTTTGAAAAGCACTGCGGGCAAATCCTTTTTGCGGTGTGAAAATTTTGGATTTATTTAATTCTGCATATTGATTAACCCGATCTTCTACACGGCCGCTGACGCCGGTGATCACCTTAATACCGCTTTTTTCAAGGGGCTGGGCAATATGGGGCGCGATGTAACCGATCATCAGGATCTCGGCGCCCATTTCAAGCAGAAGGGTAAGGCCCTGGACACCGGCACCTGATCTGGCGGACATTTGTGGAGCTGGCACTGCCTCAAAACTCATATCATCGGTGTCAATAACAAGGAGCCAGGTGGCGCTGCTCATTTTCTCTGTGATTTGGGCATCGAGATTATTGCTGTCAACGGGAAAACCAATTTTCATACTTCTGCCTTTATTTTTTCAGAGTATTAGCTCAATGGGCCCTTATATTCAGATGCTATGTATAGTATCTTTTGTTTAAACGTCACCCTGAGCTTTCTTTTTGCGTCTGAATCCAGAGTCAACCCACATCTTTTCTGCTGTTAAACATTCCCATCCCCACTTGACCCATGTCAGGAGGTTGAAGGCGAGCCATAATGCCCAAATCAGCATGAGTATTCTATAGGCCATTATAGGAATTGAAACAACGATTGGTTGCGGTAAAACTGCGGCAACATGATCTTGATACCAGCGTAAAAAATAACTGTTAGAACCATTACCTGCAATCTGCATATCAGGATGTCCGAGCAAACCATGTTGTACAGCATAAATAATCGCTCCAAACGAAAGTACAGTTAACAGGACAAGAACAATCTGCAGACAATTAAAAGCCCTGCCCGAGAATGATCCCCCTTTGATCTTGCGGTACTGCAAAGCTGTAAACCATGCGACAATTATCATGCAGGGAATCAACCCGCTCTGACTCAGACCGAGGCCGAGAATAATCCATTTGAAAGTAGAGAGTGGCGTTAACTTTGATTTCCCCAATGTTATTGCAACCAGCAATATAATGAGAAGTTCACTGTAGAAAAGTATTGTTGGCCCCTGCTGTGGGCCACAAACAAACCACACCCAGCGTGCACCTGTTTTTATCTCAATCTCATTGTTCACACTGTCCAGAGCGATATTAATTTTCGGCACTTTAAAGAACATGCTGATTCCGCTCGGTGAATTCATCTCAATTTCAATTTGCTGAGATCCTGGCACAAGTGGAACGACTACCGTATTGTCATTTTTGACAGGTTGTTGTCGGCTATTAATTTTAAAAGACTGTAAAATAACATTGTCGGGCAGAATTATTGTTTGCTGATCCCCGCGTGTGGAGCGCACAGTAAAGGATAATTCTATCCTTGTGGAGCGAAGACCTGGAACAACGGTTAATTTGCTGGATTCTATTGTTTTCGTATCACCCTCAATCCCTGGTGGTCTTGATATATTGAGTGTAATCTTCTC
>Ga0172378_10003265_pt1 | contig 15288 bp, 7 predicted proteins | sample GrowelOW332metaG_FD_119755 | JGI IMG/M metagenome (GOLD analysis project Ga0172378, IMG submission 119755) | Groundwater microbial communities from an aquifer near a municipal landfill in Southern Ontario, Canada - Pumphouse #3_1 metaG | ecosystem: Environmental > Aquatic > Deep subsurface >... | reverse complement strand
GCTGCCTGAAAACTCTGTTCCATGAGTGGTCTGAATAGGGCGTGATGAGGCCTGTTTTACATTTTCCTGCAAATTTCCGGGTGGTTGAATGCGTGTGATGGGTTTATTTCGAGAAGAAGCATGAAACGTCTGATATGGTATTTGGTGGGCTTGATTATCCTTTTGATGGTGCCTTTGCTGCTGCAAAAAAAATCCGAGCAAATTGATCTGTCGGCGGATCAGTTGGTCATTGTCTCGCCGCATAACGAATCGACGCGCTTTGAAATTGAACAGGCTTTTCGACAGTTTTATCTGGAAAAGACTGGGAGAAAAGTGTCTCTGGATTGGCGCGCTATAGGTGGTGCCAGTGAAATCGTCCGCTACCTGAACAGTGCTTTTACTGCGAACTTCCGGGATTTCTGGGTGAATGAGCAGCAACAGGAATGGAGCGAAGAACTTTCGTTGGCTTTATTGAATCCTGCAACCGATCCGGAATCTGCGCATTGGCAGGCTCGACAGGCTTTCCTCAGCAGCGATATCGGCATCGGAATTGACCTGTTTTTCGGGGGAGGCCAGTATGATTTTAATAAACAGGCCAAAGCCGGAACCCTCGTGCCCTGCGGTGTGCGAGAAAGACACCCGGAATGGTTTACCGGAGAAAAGCCCATTCTGCAGGAAAGACTGGGGGGAGAAACTTGGTATGACCGCCAAGATCGCTACTATGGCGTTTGTTTTTCTTCCTTTGGTATTTGTGTGAATGTGCATCGCCTGGAACAGCTTGGCTTTGACGCCAGCCAGGGCAATCCCTTGAAAAGCTGGCAGCAACTGGCGGATCCTCGCCTGTTCAATGCGATTGGGCTGGCCGATCCGTCCAAGAGTGGCTCGATCAATAAATGCTTTGAAATGTTGATTCAACGGCAGATGCAGGATGCAATGCGAACTTTCCAGGAAGCGTTGACTTCTGGCTCCATAGGCAAGCAACAGGCTCTCGATCAAGCCTGGGCGGAGGCGATTAATCTAATCAAACAAATCGGCGGTAACGCCAGTTATCTGACCTTTGCGGCCAGCAAGGTGCCAGTGGATGCCGCACAGGGGCAGATCGCCGCTGGCATGTGCATTGACTTTTATGGACGCGCTCAAGCCGAATGGGCCAACCGCTTGAAAGGCGAGACCGTGATGTTGTTTCAGACACCTGAAGCTGCGTCGGCTGTTTCGGCGGATCCCGTGGGCATACTGCGTGGCGCTCCACATGCGGAGCTGGCTCGGCTCTTCGTCGATTTTTTGCTCAGCGAACAGGGACAACGCTTGTGGAATTACCGCGCCGGAACCCCCGGCGGGCCGCAGAAATACACACTGCACCGTTTGCCGGTGCGACGGGATGTATACACGGCAGCCGATCGGATCTTGATGAGTGCGCCAGAAGCGGATCCTTTTGCCTTGGCGGATGCCTTTGAATACCAGGGAGCTTGGACGGGGCCGCTTTTTGATGTGATGCGGACCTTGATTCGGGTTATGGTCATCGACTGTGAACAGGAACTCTGCTCGGCCTGGCAAGCGATCTGTTCTGCCGGGGGGCCGGAGAAGGTTGCTTCTGCCATGCAGGTATTCAATCAACTTCCCTTTGCTCATCGCGATGCAGCAGCAGTGGCACAGGCGCTGCGCAATTCCGAAAGTCAGGCGATCATAACCCGGGAATGGGGTCTGTTTTTCCGGGCACATTTTCTGGAAGCCACCCGCCTGGCAAAAAGAGCCAGAGTCGAGGATAAATCCTGAGTGATCATCGGAAATATCGACAACGAAAAGAACCCTCAGAACCGGGACAGGCAATGTATATTCAGGAAAAAATGACGGAAAAGACCCGCACTTTATTATTGCGCGGGATGTTTATCCGTCATGGCCTGCTGATGATTTTGAGCAGTTGTTTTCATATCATCCTGCTTTTTCCCCAGAGATATAATCAGGATATTTTTGGTTCGGAGGGGATCTTACTGCTGCCTTTTGAATATTGGGTGTCGGGAACTCTGCTGCTGGGCTGTGTCGGGTTTCTTGTTCAAAGTCTACTTCGTATTTATCAACATGCGCATGGGAAAGACCTGTCCGGCTCTTCGGGATTGAGTGATCTTTTTTACTTCAGTCTCTTTCCCTTGCCGCTTTATCTGCTGACGTTCCCGGCTCATGTTTTTTCCTCTCTGCTGGGCTTGAGTGTCTGTGTGATCCAAGGCTATTATATGATATTGTCCGGAACGGATGCGAAATCCCGTCTGCAGTCTTGGATTTTCCGGCAGAGCCAGCGACAGAAAAAGATGGATTTTTTGGTCACTCCGGAGCTGTTGTTGCTTTGCTTGCTGTCTTTGGTTGGGCTTTTTATGCTCTTGTTGCTGAGTTTGGTGCAGCCCTTTGAGGGGGGGAGCATCCAGAGCAATATGTTGTTTATTTATTCCAGTACCAGTTTGTTGTTGATCTTGGCTTTGGAGCTCAATATTTGGCGTTTTTCCGTTCAGCAGGCACGAAAATCCGCAAAAGCGCAGGCGGATGAGACGAAGCCATGGCAGATTTTTCTCTTTCGTACTCTGCCCTGGAGTTTCTGGCCGGCAGCCTTGCTGCTTGGATGCTTGTTGATCGGAATTCTGTATCCCCCGTGGTGGGGATTCTGGCATTGGGGGATTCTGCTGCACCAAATTTTCGGCTATTTTTTTATGCGTGCGATTCTCGGTCGTCGTACCCCGTTCTGGGATTGGTTGCTGGAAAGTCCCGGGCAGATGCTGGTTTCCAGTTTTCTGTTGTTGATCGTCTGCGGTGCGGCTTTTCTAAGTCTGCCGGTCTGTTCCAATAGCGGAGAAAGCTTGGGGGTTCTGAACAGCCTGTTTACTGCCACAAGTGCTGTTTGTGTGACCGGGTTGACCGTGCTGGATATTTCCACTGCGCTGAGTGTAACGGGGAAAGCCGCGGTCGCGGTATTAATTCAGCTGGGAGGGCTTGGCATTATGACTTTATCCTCCTTTATTGCTTTACTGTTGGGGCAGAAACTCGGGGTCTTCGGCAATGCTGCCATGCGGCAAAGCACTGGCGAGGAACACAGCCGCAAGGCCAAACGTCTGCTAGCGGTGATTGTCCTGGGAACCTTCACGATCGAAGCGGTTGGAACCATGCTGTTGACCCGATTCTACCACCTGAATACCGGCAAAGACTTTCTCAGCAGTCTGGGCTATGGCGCCTTCATGAGTATCAGTGCGTTCTGCAATGCCGGCTTTTCGCTGCATTCTGATAACCTGATGGGGTTCGTACAAAAGCCGTTTATGTTGCTGATACTTTCCGGCTTATTCATCTTCGGGGGGCTTGGTTTCGGAGTGTTGACGAATGTGGGAAAATCCTTGTTTGACCGGCGCAAAATTCCATTGGGAGTGTATGAACGACTTGTCCTGCTGACGACTCTGCTGCTCTGTTGTGGCGGCTGCCTCCTTTTCTATTTCTTCGAGAATCAGGAAGCGCTACGATCCCTGTCCTTTTCTGATCGCTTATGCAATGCCTGGTTTCAGGCCGTGACCCCCCGGACGGCTGGTTTCAACAGCTTGGATATGCATGAATTACAAACTTGCAGCCGGGTGCTGCTGATGTTTCTGATGTTTATCGGTGGCGGCTCGGCTTCCACTGCAGGGGGAGTTAAAGTGGGTACTTTAGCAATCATCGTCATGACTTTACATTCCTGGTTGCGCGGCAAAAATTCGGTTGTCATTAGTCATCGTCGCATTGCCGTGAGTGTCATTCAGCAGGCCACTACAGTGATTCTGCTGACTGGGGGGGTCATTCTTGGCGGCATCCTGTTATTGACAATTATCCTGCCGGCGGCTCAATTTGAAGACGTGGCTTTCGAGGTGGTTTCCGCCATCGGTACGGTAGGCTTGTCAACCGGTTTGACCAGCAGCCTGAATAGCAGCGGCAAATGGCTGATTATCTTTCTGATGTTTCTGGGCAGAGTAGGTCCAGTGACGTTCCTTTTGACCCTGCGCCCGGCAAAAACCGTTAATGTTGACTATCCGCCAACCAGAATCCTGATCGGATAATATGGTTGACCGAAGCATTGACATTTGAAAATATCCTTAAGGGAGGTCTGATATGGACAAGAATAAACAAATCGCAATTATTGGCATGGGTACCTTTGGAACAGAAATTGCCCTGTCCCTGATGCGTTCCGGAATTACGGTTTGCGCAATCGACAGTGATCCGGAAATCATCGATACGCTCCGCGAACAGGTCAGCCTGGCGATGATTATGGATACGACCCTGGAAAAAGCCCTTCTGGAAGCTGAGATTCAGGAAATGGATACGGTGGTTGTCGCCATCGGCGCAGGCAGTCTGGAAAACAGTATTCTGACAACAGCTTTGTTGAAACAAGTCGGAGTCGATAATATTATCGCCCGCGCTACCAGTGATCTGCATGAACGTATTCTGCGTCAGGTCGGAGCCGGGATGATTATTAACCCGGAACGGGAAATGGGCGGGCGGGTCGCCAAACATATTGTCCGCCCGGGTTTTATGGAGATGATTTCGCTGCCGGGCGGTGCTTGTATTGCGCAAATTCCTCTGCCGGATGGCTTTGGGGATCATACACTCGAGGAACTTGGGGTGCGGAAACGATTCAACCTCACGGTCTTGGGTATACAACGCCCGCGAAATACTCCGAATGAAAAAGAGGGCGAAGCACTGTTGAATCTAGATAGCAAGGCCTTGTGGAATTACAAGAAGAATCTCGGAGTCTCCGGAATGGCGGAGGACAATCGCATTATCATGAATATTTCTCCGACGCAGGATCGTTTCAAAGATGGGGATATCCTTCTGGTGATGGGGAAAGAAGACGACATCAATAAACTGTTTAATTCCTGAATTTATATCAGGCTCAGACCAGCGGAGAAGATCGGATATGCAGATCAGTGAACTATGTATGCAAATGGAGAAGCTGCCGGCCTCCGATCTCTTTCTCAGCGTCGGGCGCCCGCCAGCCATGCGGAAAGCCGGCCTGATCTGTCCGATCCCGGGGGAAGAAATTCTGCGCGAACAAACGGTACTGGACTTTTTTCGGGATTGGCTTCCGGCAGGGATTGGCGCGCGTCTGGAAAAGGAGCGGGATGTCGATCTCGGAGTATCGCTGGGGACTTCCGGCCGTTTCCGCTTGAATCTTTCTTACCAGCGTGCTCAGATGACGTTGGCTATCCGGCGGGTGCCTTCCGGTCGGCTTGATTTTGCTGATCTCGGGATTCCGGCAACGGTCGCCCGGCTGGCGGAACATGCGCGCGGCCTTTTACTGGTCAGCGGGGCGACCGGCAGCGGCAAAACGACGACGCTGGCCGCCATCGTCAATCACATCAATCAGACGCTGCCCAAGCACGTGATCACTCTTGAAGACCCGATTGAATTTATTCATGAAGACAGCAAAGCCTTGATCTCGCAGCGTGAAATCGGCGGCGATACCAGAGATTTTGCCAGCGCTCTGAAACATGTCGTGCGGCAGAATCCCGACGTCATTATCATCGGTGAACTGCGCGATCAGGAAACGATCGCTACGGCAATTTCCGCCGCTTTGACCGGACATCTGGTGGCCGCGACCATTCATACGGTCGATGTCCAGCAAACCCTGGAACGGATTCTGAATTATTTCCCGGATGGCCTGCGGGAACAGGTGGCGATCGATTTCGCCTTGTCGCTGCAGGGGATTATTTCGCAGCGACTGTTGCCCACAAAAGACGGCAAAGGGCGGGTACCCGCTTTTGAGATTTTCGTTGCCACTCCGTTGGGGCGCCGCCTGATTGCCAATCGTGATCTGGAAAGCATTCCCGATCTAATTAAAAACGGCATGCATGACGGCATGCAGAATTTCAACCGCTCTCTGCTGGATCTTTACAGCCGGGGAGCGGTTGAACTTGAGATCGCGGCTAGTGCAGCCAGTAACCGGGAGGAATTCTTACTGCTTAGCCAGGGCATGGAAACTGGGGTCGATACCTTCCGGGGGTATTCCGGCGATGTCAACCAGGGACTCAGCATCAAAAAGCTGCTGCGCAATTCGATTCATTATGGGGCTTCCGACCTGCTGCTGACCGTAGATTCTCCTCCTGTCATCCGGTTGGATGGCAGCTTGCGCCCCTTTGATATGCCGCTGCTCTCCGGAGCCGATACACAAAAACTGCTGTTTAGTATCTTGACCCCACATCAGCGCGCCAATTTTGAAGAAAAGCGGGAGGTCGATTTTGCTCTGAGTGTCACGGGTATCGAAAATACGGAAGATGAGGCTGCGCATCGTTTTCGGGTGAATGGATTCTATCAGAAAGGAAACGTTGCAGCGGCCTTCCGGGTGATTCCGATGACGATTCCGAATCCGTCTGCCTTGGGCTTGCCGCAGGCCATTCTGAATTTGTCGAGTTTGCAGCAGGGTTTGGTATTGGTAACCGGACCGACCGGGCATGGCAAATCGACGACGCTGGCGGCCTTGATCAGTGAGATCAACCGCGTCCGACCCTGTCATATCATCACCATCGAAGACCCGATTGAATTTGTGCATCCGCATAAAATGGCTTTGGTCGAACAGCGGGAAGTGAATGCCGATACCCTAAGCTTTGGAAATGCTCTGAAATATATCTTGCGGCAAGCCCCGGATGTGATCCTGATCGGCGAAATGCGCGATTCAGAGACCATTGGCGCGGCATTGACCGCTGCTGAAACCGGGCACCTGGTTTTTGCCACACTGCATACCAACGATGTCACCCAGAGTGTGGACCGTATTATCGATGTGTTTCCGTCCGACCAGCAGGGGCAGGTGCGCTCGCAGTTGGCCGCTTCGCTGAGCGCCATTGTCTCCCAGCGCCTGCTGCCCCGCAAAAGCGAAAAAGGTGGGCGGGTGGCAGCCTTTGAAATCCTGATTGGTAACACCGCTGTGCGTGCGATGATCCGGGACAAGAAAACCCACCAATTGAAGTCTCTGATGGAGACCGCCGCCAAAGAAGGTATGATCACGATGGAACGCGCCTTGCGGAACTTGTATGAAAGTGGCCAAATCGCGCAGGAAACCTATCAACTGGTGGCAAGGAATCCCGATGGCTTCTGATCTTCTGAAAATCACCAAACGTTTTCTGATCGATCAGCAGTTGTTGGATCGCCCCCTGCTGCTCGGCTTCAGTGGCGGTGCGGACAGCATGGCTCTGCTGCTGACGCTGAACCAGCTCGACCAAACCCTGACTGCGGTGCATTTCCAGCATGGATTGCGCGGCAAAGCTGCTGAAGCTGAAGCACTATGGTGCGAAAGATTTTGTGCTGGACGCAGAATTCCCTTTCTTTGCCGGAATTTACAGGTGCCCCAGCAGAAATTGTCTGGTGAAACGGTGGAAGAAGCCGCTCGCCGCCTGCGTTTGCAGGCTTGGGAAGAGCTCTGTGAGCAGGGACAAATTCCGGTTTTTCTGGCGCATCATGCGGATGATTGCCTGGAAGAGCTACTGCTGCGCTTGGCGCGCGGCGCCAATGCCAGCGGCTTGACTGGTTTGCGGGAAATTCGCAGGATCGGTAAAGTTCTGCTGTGTCGGCCCTTTCTGGAGCTGCGCAAAATAGAACTCGAAGAATTCCTACTGGCGCAGGGCATTAAGCATTGGTGCCGGGATCTGAGCAATCTGGAAAATCGTTTCCGCCGTAATGCGATGCGCAATCTGATCCTGCCGGAATTGCGAAGTATCTTTCATAGCGATGCGGGCTTGCTGCAGGCCAGGAAAACGCTGCTGCAGGATGCGGAATTCCTCGAAGAAGCCGCCGAAAAACAATTTCCAGCAATGAATTCCCGTGCGGATTGGCAACGTCTGCCGCCAGCCTTATTGCCTCGGGTGCTGCGTTTGTGGCTGAAACAGGAATACGGCGAGGATTCTCCTCCTTCCGCCCGGCTTTGTCAGCGTTTTCGGAGTGCCCTGCAGAAGGGGGGAGCCGGGGTAAGAATCCCGATCGGTCGGCAAAAACAGCTTTATCTGGATCAATCCGGCTTACGGCGTTATGAAGTTATTGCAGCCCCAAGCAGTATTTATGGTTGGGACTGGCGGCGGAATCCTTGTTTGCAACTGCTGGAAAGCTCCACTTTTTTTCTCGCCTATGAAGCTGAAAGTCCTCTTGAAGCCCCAGGCGAAGTACTGGCGCAGGAACAGTTTGATTTGACTAAGCTGCCAACCGTACTACAGGTACGATACTGGCAGAAAGGGGATTTCATGATCCCCTTTGGCACAAATTTTCACAAAAAAGTCCAGGATCTTTTCACCGATGCCCACGTTCCCCGGGAAAAACGTTTTCGTATCCCTTTGTTGCTGGCTGACTCGGATGTCCTCTGGCTGCCCACCGTCCGACGCGCCGAATATGCCAGAACGCATCTGCAATGCTCCACGCTGATAATCCAATTCGGGCACTTGCCCTAAAATCACGGACGGACCCGGGGAGGGCTGATGTCCATAAACATTCGGAGCATTCCTATGGAGTGCCGGAGCAAAGCTCCCGCTTTGCAAACTTCGTCAAGCAGTCGCACTTCATAATGTCTACGGAGGTTATGTAGTCTGAAATACGAATGCACTTGTCCCGTCGATGGCATGAAGACGGGATCGGGATCGGATCCGGAGCTGGAAGCTCCGGCCACATTCTGGGGAAAATTCGGGATCGGGATCGGATCCGGAGCTGGAAGCTCCGGCCACATTCTGGAGAAAATTCGGGAGCGGAAGCGATCCGCAGAGGCCACGCAGCCGGAAGTCTGCATTACAAACGTACACATCCCCAATTCTTTGCATAAGTTGTTTAAAAATCTTCTACAAAAAAACAAGCCGCTGGCGGCTACTAGCAAGGTGCGTATGCGCCTGATTTTAGATGAAAACCCATCAAAGTTCCGATTGTCAAGATTCTTTCATAAATACCAATATTCGTCTCATCCGGTGCGTTAGAATTACGTGTCATGTGGCATAGAAAACCGGACAAAGGTCGCTGTAAAATATCTATGAAGTCGCTTTGTAATGCGATAGGCAGTGCAATTGCTCGGGCTAGAACCGGGCTTTTGAGGCTATGTTGTGTGAAAACTCATATCGGTCTGATCTTGGGCTGTGCTGTCACCCGGAGCAGACGATTGGCAGAGTGAGTTTATGTAAAGCAACGAATCGGGGGGCACATGCGTTTTTTGTCAATCTTGTTGATTACGGGCTGGATGCTGAGTCTTTTCGGCGGACAGGCCATGGCAGGTACTGTCGAACGTACTTCTTATGGGAAAACTCGGATCACCGTAAAAGCCTGGAACGTTCCGGATCCAACGCGCACTGATACCAATAGCCGGGCAAGATATGCGGTAGTGGAGGCTTTTCTCCGACGCTTTCCGGAAATCGTCGACCGCAAATATCGGGCAAAATATGAAGCCAGCCCGGATAAATACGGCAATTTCAGCTGGCATAAAGAAGATGTCGAAATTGTCTTGCAACGGTTTTCCGGGATTACAGTGGAAGGGATGGGGCAGGACAGCGGTCCGTTGATGGCCATCGCCGGCGGGGTAGCTCCGGATATTCTTTCGGTGAATTTTCGTCAGTCTGACACCTATATTCAGGAGGGTTTCCTATATCCGTTGGATCATCCTGCCGACAACTATTTTACCGGATTGACGCAGGAAGAGCGTGATTTTATGATTCACCCCAAGGTCTTGCCGGTAATAAAGCGTCACCTGATTGGGCAACAGCAGGAAAGAATCTGGATGATGCCGGTCAGCGGCCTGGTCAGTAGAGTGATGCTTTACCGAAAAGACCTGCTGAAAAATGCCAATGTGGATTTCCCGACGAACGATTGGACTTGGGAGGATTTTTTCCAATATTGCAAAAGACTCACTGACCCGGAACGGGGTACCTATGGTACCATGTTCGGACGCGGCCAACAAGAAAGCTGGTATTGGGTTTCTTTCCTTTGGTCCAGCGGCGGTGAAGTGATGACGTATGATGAAAAAAGGGATCAATGGACTGCCGAATTTGACAGTGATAATGCTGTGACTGCATTGGATTTTTATTTGCGTCTTACCACGGAGCGCTGGTATGATCGCAATGGCGTCACGCGCTTCGGATATGCCAGCAAGGAAACCGATAGTAGTAAAAAATGGGAATTGGGGCAGATCGGATTTAAAGCTGAATATCTGAATGAACAATTGTTTTCGCAGGTTAATCCAGACTTGGTCGGGATGGCGCCGGTGCCTTTGGGATACCCGGATAAAAATGGTGTCCGCCATCGCGGCTCGGAACTAAACAGTAGCATGGAGGGAATTTTTGCCGGCTGTGACAACCCCGTTGTCCGTGATGCCGCTTGGGAATATATGAAATTCCGCAATACCAAAGAAGCGCTTGCCATCTATACTCGGGTCATGGTCGAAGGCGGACTGGGCAATTTCGTCAATCCAAGTCTGCTACGCATGTTCGGCTACGAAGACCTCGTACGGCTGGCTCCCCCAGGCTGGGAGGAAACCTTTAATATTTCCGTGGATACTGGAAGGCCTGAACCCTACGGGCGCAATTGCCAGCTCGTCTATGTCGAAATGACCCGCCCTATGCAGGAAGCCGAAACGATGGCCATGGAGCGGGAAAACTCTTCTATGCCGCTCTATTCTGCTGAACTCTATAATAAAGCCGAACAATATATTAATGTCACCCCCGAACAATTGCTGGAACAGGGAGCCTCCCCGGAAAAAATCGACGAATGCCGGAATTTTCGGGAACTGCTGGTAAAACGACAGGCCGTTCTGAAGAAACTGCTGGTGGATGGGGTCAAAGAAACCAATGAAAAGATGCTGGGAATTCTGACTCCTAGAGAACGTTTGCTGCGCCGCGGAGGAGCTTTGCTGCTACTGTTCGGGATCATCATCGGCTTTGGACTGGTTTTCCGGAAAATCATCAAGACCTTTACCCCCCCGAAGGTCGTTGGCGTTGAGCGGATCGATTGGGGCTTCGCAAAATACAAGTGGGCCTACATCATCCTGTTGCCGGCTGTGGTCTCAATTTTGGTCTGGAGGTATGCCCCTTTGCTGATGGGCTCGCTGATGGCTTTTCAGGATTTTCGAATCATGGGCGGGTCCAAATGGGTCTGGCTGGATAACTTCGGCAACGTCCTCTGGGATGCAGAATGGTGGAACTGCGTTTATAATTCCTTCAAATTCTGTTTTCTGGTCATCATCCTGACCTTTTTGCCACCCGTCATCCTGGCCGTTGTTCTGCAGGAAATCCCTTATGGAAAAGTCTTTTTCCGAACCGTGTTTTATCTGCCGGCCGTGGTTACCGGACTGGTTGTCATCTACCTCTGGCGCTCCTTCTATGAACCCTCTGAATTCGGAGTGCTCAATTCCGTGCTGATGAAAATTCCGGCCATTGGCATAATCGGAATTGCGGCTTTATTCTTTTTAAGCCTCTATTTCTTCGCCCAACGACTCTACCTGCATGGCAATCGCAAGGAAGCCGCTTTATGCTTTGTCGCCGCCTGCCTGATGTTTTACTATTTTTTCACCTTCGCACTGCCAATCCTGAAGGATCCTGCTTTCCAAACACCTTGGTATTGCAATTTATTCAGAACGATGCGTGATCCCTATCGCTGGCTGCTGGATCCAAAAACCGCGATGGTCTGTTGCGTATTCCCTTCCGTCTGGGCCGGAATGGGGCCTGGATGCTTGATCTATCTGGCTGCACTGAAAGGAGTTGCCGATGATTTCTATGAAGCGGCCGATATCGATGGTGCGACCTTTGTCGATAAAATCCTCTTTGTCGTCATCCCGATCCTGAAACCCTTGCTGATTATCCAGTTTGTCGGTATCTTTATCCGTTCCTGGGAAAATACCGCCATGATCCTGGCCATGACCGGAGGTTCGAGCAATACCAATGTCGCCAGTCTGTTGATTTTCCAAAAAGCCTACATGTATCTGAAATTCGGAACTGCGACCGCGATGGCCTGGATCCTCGGCTTTATGTTGATCGGCTTTACCGTCTATCAATTACAAATTCTCTCCCGCTTGGAATTCAAAACAACCGGGGCAAAAAAATAAGGAGTTGTTTCCAGGCAGCTCTTACTCTCAATTCGTTGGATTGGCGCTGGCAATTGCAGATTTCCGCTCTGCTGAGGCCACTGCAAAGACTTTACCGCAAAGGAGAATTCATAAGCGATGGCAATCATTTCCAAAATTGGCCGCAAAAGTTGGCGGGTGCGTATCTTGTTTGCCGGCATGTATGCTTTTTTGCTGATTGGTGGTGCGTCGATGGTCTATCCGCTCATGCTGATGTTGTCTGGCAGTACCAAAAGCGCGATGGACACGAAATATTTTGAAATTTTCCCCCGTTTTCTGTATGATGAAGCTTGGATGTGGGCTAAGCATACGGAAGGCTTGTTCAATGAGTCGGTCTCTTTTCTGAATATGGTTCATGATAGCGATGAAATCTCCTTCGAAGACATGGCGAAAAAAGGGCACTTGGAAAGCAGCCGGGAATTGCGCTGTCCGACCTGTGGAAACTGGTTTGTGTACCATTTTAATAAAACGGATTCAGCGACTACAGATGCCAAGGTGCAGCATGAATATCAGGTGACCTGCCCGAAGCCGGAATGTCATGCGGTTTTTTCGATTAAGCATGGAGCTATCCCCGGCGAATTGGATTACCAAATGCTCCAGGAAATTAATACTAAAATGGTTCTGGCTTGGCAGGAATTTATTCCAACGTGGGAAAAAGAACTGAAAACAAGGGAAGAGAAAGGCTGCCAAAACAGCCCTAATATGAATAAACGATGGTTGACTAGTTTCGCTTATGCCCCCGGATATTTAGCCGCCGACATATCGAAAACCATTGCTTCCGGACAGAGAGAATTTAAAAAATTCCTGCGCACCTACAGTCGTGAGATTGATCCGGACCCCGAAGACCTCAAGCGTAAAAAAAATTATTCGGATATCAATACGATAAACCGCATCCTTGGTTCAGATTTCAAATCCTGGAATTCCGTTTCTGTTATCATGTCCCAGAATATGCGCCGGCGAGCCGTTCCAAATGTTAGTCGATTTGGCAGTTGTCTGAGTGAATTTTATGCACGGCAACCGCTTGGATTACGCTATTATTATTCAATGCAAGGGTATTTTAAGAAAAATTATTTAAAGCCTACCTATAACAATTCGCTGGAGGAATATAATCAGATTAACCAGACCGACTATCGTAGCTGGGTTGAAGTGACCCTGACGAGACGTTATCCCCAAAACGTCAGCGAGAGGATACAAGCCGACTGGGAGGACTTTGTTCGTAAAAACCTGTCTCTGGAATGGATCATCTTAGATCAGAGCCTGGCTCCGCTTTATCACGAAATGCTGCGTCTTAAGCATGGCAGCATTGAGAATTTGAATAACCTCTACGGGGGAACTAAATATAAAAATTTCGCTACGATCCCTTTCCCCCATACAGCACCGATTACCGGTATGGCACGCAGTGACTGGGAATCCCTCTTGCGGGGCTTCCAAGTGCCCGGAAGCAATAAATTATATCAGGCTCCAGCCGAGAGCATCGAACTGGGTGGCGTCGATTTTGCTTTCCAAGATTGGATCCTTGCGCAATATGGCTCGGTCGAAAATGCGGCTGTGCAACTCGATACTGACTGGAAGAAACTTGCGGATATCCGTTTGCCGCAACTCGATGTGCACCGCAAATATTTCCAGGAAAACATTTCGGCTTTGCGCTGGGAATTCGTCACCCGGAACTACAAAGCTGTTGCGGATTATATGCTTTTCCATGGGCGCGGTATCTTCAATACGGTTGTTTATTGTGGACTTGCCATCCTTTCCGCTCTGCTGATCAATCCGCTGGCGGCTTATGCAATGAGCCGTTACCAAATGCCCTCGTCCTATAAAATCCTGCTCTTCCTGATGAGTACAATGGCGTTTCCTGCCATGGTGACTGCCATTCCCAGTTTTTTGATGTTGCGTTCCTTTGGACTGCTCAACACCTTCGCGGCACTGATCCTGCCCGGCATGGCAAACGGGTACTCCATCTTTTTGCTGAAGGGATTCTTTGATGCTCAGCCTAAGGAACTCTATGAAAGTGCTCAGCTCGATGGAGCTACCGAATGGGTGCTGTTTTGGCAGATTACGATGAGTCTTTCCAAACCGATTCTGGCTGTGATTGCACTGGGCGCTTTTACCGCGGCATATTCGAATTTCATGTTCGCCTTCGTGACTTGTCAGGATCAGAAAATGTGGACGATGATGGTCTGGCTGTATCAGCTGCAACAAAGCAGCGGCCAAGCGGTTATGTATGCATCCCTAGTCATCGCAGCCATACCGACGTTCTTTATCTTCCTCTTCTGTCAGAATATCATTATGCGGGGAATTGTCGTTCCTTCAGAAAAATAAGCCTCCGAAGAGAGTGCCTGTCCGGCGAATTCATATGGAGTTCGGGAGCGCAGCTCCCGCTTTGCAAACTTCGTCAAGCCGTCGCACTCTATAATGCCTAGCGGAGCTGTGTAGGCTTGTAATTTGTAAGTGGTGGGAACGGGGAATGAGCTGAAGCCCGCCGGAGCTATGCCCCCGCTTTGGATCATTTGGTCATGCGTCTCAAAATGGGCGCGAGCTATGGAGCGCCGGCGTCCTCGCCGGCATCAAGTTTCGCGGTTCGTTTTTGTCCTGAAAAACAGAGAGGAATTGTCCGGGAACGGGAGCGGATCCGGAGCTGGAAGCTCCGGCTACTTTCTGGGGAGAACCCGGGAACGGGGAACGGGCTGAAGCCCGCTGGGGCCACGCAGCCTGAAGGCTGAACTACAAACGTACACGTACCCGAACGTAACACGTCCCGGAATGATCTTATGGCGCAGGGTGAAATCTTTCTGGAACGGAAGCGGATCCGGAGCTGGAAGCTCCGGCTACTTTCTGGGGAGAACCCGGGAACGGGGAACGGGCTGAAGCCCGTTGGGGCCACGCAGCCTGAAGGCTGAACTACAAACGTACACGTACCCGAACGTAACACGTCCCGGAATGATCTTATGGCGCAGGGTGGAATCTTTCTGGAACGGGAGCGGATCCGGAGCTGGAAGCTCCGGCTACTTTCTGGGGAGAACCCGGGAACGGGGAACGGGCTGAAGCCCGTTGGGGCCACGCAGCCTGAACTACAAACGTACACGTACCCGAACGTAACACGTCCCGGAATGATCTTATGGCGCAGGGTGGAATCTTTCTGGAACGGAAGCGGATCCGGAGCTGGAAGCTCCGGCTACTTTCTGGGGAGAACCCGGGAACGGGGAACGGGCTGAAGCCCGCTGGGGCCACGCAGCCTG
>Ga0172378_10003262_pt1 | contig 15293 bp, 4 predicted proteins | sample GrowelOW332metaG_FD_119755 | JGI IMG/M metagenome (GOLD analysis project Ga0172378, IMG submission 119755) | Groundwater microbial communities from an aquifer near a municipal landfill in Southern Ontario, Canada - Pumphouse #3_1 metaG | ecosystem: Environmental > Aquatic > Deep subsurface >... | reverse complement strand
GCTGTTCTAATGTTTTAGCTTTAAGTTCTTCAAAATTTAAATCTTCCATAAACATTTGTCATTTGAGACCAAAGATAATATTTTTTTTCTTTGGTCGAATGACACAGTTTAATTTACGCTACCGTTTGAAGCTAAATTCGTAGATTTAAAATACTTCATTTAGTCCTAAGATCTTCAAGTTTTTATGAAAAACACAGCAATACTCATCTAAATATTTTATTGAATTTTTAACCGCTAACACAGTTAAATTTACACTCCCATATTCTAGAATAACAAATACTCTTAATTTAACTATGTCAAAAAAAATTATTTAAACATCTGCTAAAAAGGTTCTTACATTGCTAATCTTTTTTAAAATAAAAGAAGTACTTCTACTTGCATTAGATAAGCATCCTTATTATAAGATTTCTCTACTTATGTATCAGTATTAAAAGTATTACTAGCATCTTTGAAAAACCGAATTTATCTCATCTGCATTCTTACCATATTCATATTCTAGAAAATTAAACTTTATACCTAAAGGTTTAATTCTCTTATAAACTATACGTGTTGCATCATTCGAGACACTTGTAGTGGTTAAAAATCGCTTATAATAAAGTGTGGTTAGAATTCTACCTTTCTTTATATTAATACTGAATCTAGAAGCATATTTACCATTACCCTTTCTCGTTTCTGGAAATATAACTAATTTTTTATTTAACCTATTAGTCATATCTATGATTAAATAACTTGCTAATTCTCCTTTGGTATTAACCACTTTTAAACTACTATTATTTTCTATATTGATAGTAAATCTATTATCATTTAAGTGGTTTCTTATAAATTGGTCAAGAAACTTTTCTGACATAAAGTCATAATCAAATAAATTATTTAGCATGTTAATATATCCAGGAACGGATTGTCTTACATCTACTGGGGCCATTTGCATATATGTAAAAGGGCCAAATATAAATCCATTTCTAAATACTCCGTACCTAAATAAATTCATAGCTAATCTTTGGGCATCTGGGTTATCTGACATATGCAACAAAGTAGACCATTCTTGCATGTATCTAGTTCTTAAAGTGGGAGTTATACTGCCCTCATTTCTGAATTGAAGTGTCTTTACAGGCACACGTTTAGTGGCTTTATAGGCACTAATTCTCTGTAATAAACCCATCTTAGCTAGGCCAGGATATTTCTTTAAAAACTCTTGATAATGTTTATAAAAGTTTAAATCAAAATCCTGTCTCTTAGCCCCCATGGTAAGTTCTACAGCATTACCTTTCTTATCTTTAAATACTTCTGTACCGAAAAATGGTAAAGAAGTAGCTTTATATATTAAAGCTTCATTATAAATAGAATTAACTAAACTAGCAGTCATTTTTCCAGATATTAACTCTCTAGATACCCTATCTATTAAAGCAATAAAACCACTTTTAAAATGTGGAAAATATTTACCTGTAAGCATCATAGCACCTATTATACCTAAATTATAGTCAGCAGACGTCATCGGTAACTCTTGTGTTAATACATTTCTTCTAAATATATCTACATCAAATTCCTCGGTACTATTTACATCTAAAAATTGTTTTATAAAATCACAACCTTTAAAAGGATAATATCTACTTCCTATATCATTATACATATTCATTACTTTAGTATATTGCATTAAAGTATCAGCATTAGTAGGTCCAGCCCCTTTATCAAAACTAGTAGCTCTTACTATAGTATTAAAATAATCTCCCTGCCTAACTATTTTCTGCATTAATTTTCCAAAGATTATTTGTGTCCTATAATAATAACTATTACTCGTTAAATCACCTCCTAGATTATAATACTTAACTATATTTAAAAATAAGTCGTTAGCATAAAATTTCTGAGTAGATGTCATTGCATCTTCTTCACCTTTACTCATATTAGTCTTAAATTTAAACTCTTTAATAGCCATATTTAAAGCAACATTAAAACTAATTCTCTTTTCTGTATTTTTGTAATGTATTTCAGTAGCTCTAATAACTACTGGTTGTTTCATTACTAACCCAATTACTAAAGGGGAGAATCCAAGATTAACTAAATACATAGAGGTAGATGCAGTAAGTTCATTTTGATTTATATCTCTAAGAACTGGTATTTTAGCATTATCAGTTGCAGATGCTAAAAAACTTGATATTAAAGCAGTTATATACTCATTATCTTGGTTCTTTATAGCATGCAGTGACATACTAGTCCTACCTGCCAAAATAAAGGCTTCAGCAGAACCTTTTAATTCTAGATTAGTATGTTGTAATAAGGCATGAGCAGCATTATATACAGCATATACACCTATTAAAGCAGCTCCAGTCATGTTCCTTTGTTGCCCCTCAATTTGCGTCTTTATAGATAAAGGATCTTCAGTAGGATTAATCATTTCTTCTAAGTCTTGTAAATCCTTTAAATCCATTTTATATAATGTGGTCAGTATATTTTTAGATCCTTTTGCCTTACTATATTTAACTAAGTCAGCAACATTCAGTTTCTCACATAAATTAAGTATAATGGCAATCTTTTGTTGAGCTTCAAAGTTAGATGGCTTTAATAGTCTTGGTGCAGTATCCTTATTAGTTAATACTCCCCACATAAGATCTATAATCTTATTATTCCTAGCTTTTTTACTATTAAATTGAGCAGATGAAACAATTTCTCTAGCATTAAAATCTTCATCAGATTCATTCTCTCCCTGTACAAAATCAAGATCTCTTTCAGCCATAGCCTTATCATTATATTGAATTTTTACAGGTTTAGACAATGAATCAATTACATACTCCTCTCTATGTTTTTTATAAAAGTCATAATATCTTTGTTTAACTGTATCATCCCACTCTTTCCAATTAACACTTTTAGCAAACTTATTATACTCTTCCCTTCTAAAAGTTTTATCAAAGTTTAGAGCTTCTAAGATCTTTTTAGCATTACGCATTTCCTCTTCATTAAGATTATTGCTACTAGTTTTATCTTTTATTGCCTCTATATTCTTCAAGAAATTCTTTTTAATAGAATCTTCTATAATGCCATTAACATCAGAGTTTGATCTAAAAAAGGCTTTTTGAAGTTCATAAAAATCATAAGTCTTTTGTATCTCAAACTCAGGCCTCATTATAAACATTTTATCAGCATCAAAACCTGAACCAGCTATTGTAGTTATCTCTGCAGGTAACATTATAGCAGAACCATTTTGTTGAGGTAAAAAGCCTTTAATATATATGGGAATCATTGAATACTTATCCTCAGTAGGTATTCTATATCCTATAAGTTTTCTTAATTCCTCTGGAAGCTTTTCTGCTTCTAACAAGCCTGTTTTAGGATTTATTAAATGCGCATAAAGTTTTCTAGAGTACGCAGGTAGATAACATTCAAAATATTCTACAGAGGAAGCAACATAACTATTCCTGTATTCTTCATAAGTAGAAAACTCCTCTTTTCTAAGTTTAAGATTGTGTTTTTTCTCTAAAGAATCTACATCTGTTCTGCCTTCCCATTCTGCCTTATTAAATATAGAATTATTGGCCTCATCCTTAAATTTAATATGCAATTGATCTGTAAGTCCAAAGGAAGTAACTTGCATCAAAGATCCTCCCGCAATCTTTTGTTTAGTAACCCTGTTTTTAATAATGCTATTTAACAAGGACTGAACCTTGATAGTTATTATAGGATCAATTAAAGGTATATTAAAATTACCTGTACTTGGATCTATAGTAACTGCTTTTTCGAGTTCTGGATCATAATTAGAATCTTTTGTAATCTCCTTTACAAGAAACTTAGAAAGAACCTTTTTATCTTTAAATATTTCATTTACTTCCTTAAACTTATCGATAATATTCTCAGTATTTATTGCATTATAGGCAGCTAACCAGCCTTTTTTAGTTAATGATTCACCATCAATCTCTATTAAAGCATCGTCTGCAATATCAGCAGTTATAAGCTTTTTAATCTGAGTTCCTATAAGTTGTATGGTATCAATATAATGCTCTGGATTAGCAGTTTGAAATCCATAGTCTGAATAGTCTATAGAATGTACTACGTTAGTATCCATATTACCATCTCCATTAGGAAACACAGCTTTTTCAAGTATCTCAGTTACTATAGTTTCTTCTTCTTGTGCAGAAAGGTTACTATCATGTAAGCCATCTAAGACTACATTACCATGTCCTCCTACCTTTACAGCAGATTCAAACTGCACTACATCTATATCATGCTTTTCCATGAACTTATTAATTGCTACCAGTTTACCTGATTTACCTATTTTCCCAGCTATAGCTTGATACATTGCTAGTAAAAGAAATTCAGAGTTTTTATGTTGTACTGGGACTTTAATAAAACTGTTATCGCCTAAACCACTATCTTCTTTTACTTGCGTAAATACGTATGGTTTAATAGTTTGCCATATCACTCCAAAGTCTTGTATAGTATATTTACCTTGACCTTCTTGTAGATGCTGCATAGCAGTTGTCATTGCCTCTGTCCAATCACCTCCCATATCTAGTACAGCTCTTAAAGAACTTAAACATCTATAAGCTTGAGCATCTCCTACATTAATTCTCTGCATATTACTCATCATAAAATCTCTATCAACACTGTTAATAAGTCTTGAATCTACAGCAGTGTCCAATAGATCTTTTACTTCCTTTAAAGCATCTGTTACTATATAACTATCTTGAATATATATAGTCTTTTCTACCTTTCTACCATATTTAGAATCTGTATTTAGTTTTTCTGTGGAAGCATAAACTTCTTTAAACCTCTTTTGAAAATCTACCACATTCTTATAATAAGCTAAATCAGTAGTAGTTAATTGTATAATCTGAGACGTAGCATAGGAACTGTTTAAGAAATATAATTTAAAAGCTTCTTTAGTAACGTCTTTGGTACTAAAAGCTTTTTCATATACATTCATCTCTTCATTACTGACTTTGTCTCTCAAAATGTCCTTTAAATAATTTAAAAGTCCAGAAGCACGGTCGCTTCTATATACTTTATTGGCTTTTAACTTACTACGGAAATCTTCTATAAATCTATTTACTGCATCACTGAGATTGTTTTTACCTATAACCACTAAAGCTTCGTCTAACTTCTTAAGCATTGTAGCATTAGCTTTTTTAGGACTTACTTTTCCAAAATATTTGTAGTAATCCCCAACTGTATCTAGAAATCCTATCTTTTCCCAATATGCATATGTATCTTCAAAACTTTCATTTAGTACGTATCTAAGAGCTTCTTTAATAAACAATTCTCTATCATTAAATTTTCCTTTCTTAGTTAAGTTGTCTATCTGATCTAGCACTAAAGGCATATTAGTATTATTCATAGTATCTTTTACAAAAGCACCATCTTGAGTAACTCTAAGTTGGTTTAGACCGGCTAAGAATTTAAACTCAGAGCCTCCCTTTTTATTACCATTTATATCATAATTCTTTTGAAGAGAAATACTGGAAGGATCTTTAAGCCATTGATTATGTCTAGCTCTTACAGTATTAATTCTACCATATTCTTGTAAAGCTAATTTATAAAACTTATCTATAAGTACATCAATACCAGTTTTACCATCTCCGCTTTCATACCTAGTCATTGTGATAAACTCACTTGAAGGAGCATCAGATATTAAAGGTAAGTAAAAGTTAGCTAGTTTAGTACCACCAGCATTACCTATAGCACTATTATATTCCTTAAAAAGTACTCTAGCATAGTCTAAATCTGACCATTCCGCATAAGGTTTACCATCAAAATGTAGTAATACATGATGATTTAAAGCCTTTCTCGTAGCAGCTCCCATATTAGTATTAGCAGATAACTGTTCTAACCAGTCATTCATCCAAGTACCTACACCTTCTTTATTTTTCATAAAGAAAAAGTCATACTGTTTATATTCTTTCTCTATATACTTATTAAATCTTTCAATATCGTTATTAATATTCTTTAAAGCTTTAACAGTTTTAAGTAAATAACAGGGAGAAGAGTGACTGCTATAGCTTTTTCCTCCTTCTCTAAAAGTAGATTCAACAGCATTACTAGCTGATACTTTAAGTACTGTAGCTATATTTATATATATACTATCAAAAGTATTAATTAAGTCTACTGTTTTATTATTAGTACTACCATCTTCATTAAAACCAGTTTTAATCTTTGTATTACTAGTACCTGCTATTTGGGAAAAAATAATAGATAGTCCGTGTAAAATAATCATAACATTTTCTGCAGATGTACTAGTACCACTAATATGTTTTTGTGGAGCAGTTACTGTTTGTATTAAAGTATCTTTATCAATACTTATACCTGCTGCTAACATTACTTTTAATAGGTTAGGCACAAAATTAGGAGAATCAAATACTTTTCTTAACCCTGCTTGGTTTCTTTGAGCACGTACATTTTTAGAAAGAATATTGGTGCTTTCTAAAGCATTTAGAGCATTCTCCTTAAGTAATCTACCTTGCTCATTATAGACAGTCATTCCAGGAACTAAAGTAGCACCATCTTCATAGTTCTTTCTCCATGTATTAATTAAAGGTGTAGTACTTTCAGACTTATTTACATTAATTGTTTTAATTGAGTATATACCATCTGCATTCTTTTCAGACTTCATTACTGTCATATTGATAGTATCTTTATACATATCCCTAAAGAGTTTAGATACAAGTACCTCGTCCTTCTTAAGCAGTCTTAATAATCCTTTTATCCAGGTAAATGTCTCTACATTATCCTTTAGTGTATTCATCATATCATCGACAGTTTCTATATTAGTAAGTATCTGTGTTAATACATAATGAGCGTTTTCTGCATCCACAGTCCTTATATTTAGTAAATCATCATAGGCATATTTACCATTTTTAAGTACTTGTGGTAATGTCTCTAAAGCTTTTCTAGTCTCAACAGATGCTAAGTCTATAGATTTTACAGTTCTTTTCTTTAGCATCCATCCTTCATTAGGAGTCACTGTGTCTTCATTAAAACTAGAATCCTTAGAAGGATCATCTATATCGCCCTTATTAGCAGTATCAGCAGAAAACACTTCTGTACTACCATCATCTACTTTTCCTGACATATTGATGCTTCCTTTAACAGATGATACTACATTACCTGCTTCTTTTGTTAAGGCTTTGTAATTATCAATTATTTTTTCATATGCCTTTATTCTCCAAGGCATTGCTATCTTTTTAACAGCTTCTCTGGTTTCTTTTATGTTTTTAGTAAGCTTTGGATATACTTTAGAATATATATTAACATCATACCGTATTTTAGCTTCTTCACTAGCATCTAAATATGATTGAAAGTGTTTTTTAACTTCCTCAAAAATTCCCTGTGCTGTATATAGGTCTGTAACAACTTTCTCATTTACATCATATTTAAGTTCTCTAAGTTTAGCGTCTGTATATACCTCAGTCTCTGATCTATTATCTATTCTATCTTGATACTTGTCTTTGAGTTCAGTAACAAGTTTTTGTAATTTAAATTTATATAATCTAGATAACCATCTAACTCTAAGAAGTCTTTCTGGAGGAGTCATATCTAAAGCAACTTGGCTTTCATCATCGATTATTTTATCTATTTGAGCATTGAGAGTATAGTCTTCTATGTTACTACTAGTAGCATCTTCTATATTTCTTATAGGAGATTCTTCCGTATTCTCTTGTATACTCTCTACATCTTTAATCGTTGCCTTACTAAGGTATTGTGAGTATGTTTTAGATAACTCTTGGAAAACATCGTGAAGAAGTTTAATATAATAGGCTTCTTCGTCTGTATCATTATTGAGTATATCAAAGTAATTAGTATTAGTCTTATTTAAAAAGGCAAATAAAACATCTTTATCGCTTAATATAGATGCTTTTATCGCTGTTTTTACATCGTCTTTCTCGATTCCTGTAAAATCATTAAAGGAGCCTGCGGTTTTAAATTCTCCTATAATACTACCTTTAAGCATTATAGTTTCTTCTTCATCTATTTGGTTAGCAGCTCCCTCATTTTTAATCTTTCTTGCTATCCTTCCTAGCTTAGCTTTAAGCCTTTTTTCGTCTTCCTTTTCATAGTTCCACTTATTTATGTCATGATACTTTACATACTGTACATAGTGTGCAACAGATTCAAATAACATTAATCTGTTCCCTACTTTAAGTTTAAAGGGTCTTGCTTTATCTGCTTTAAATAATTCATAGGTTTCTTCAAATGTATGTAAGCCATCTAAAGTATTATTCAATACTAAATTAACTAACTCTTCGTGCCAAGAAAGATCGTCTGTGTCTATAACTTCTATATTCTTAGCATGTGCTATTTCCTCTATAGCCGTAAATATTCCTGCTTTAATTGGATTGGCTTTATCTCTAGATTCTCTTTTACTGCTTAATATAAAAGAACAAGGTGCTTTTGTAGTATCTCTAAACATACTATATAAAAGAGAAAGCATGTAGTTTTTATTGTTATCACTTAATTCCTCATAATCTGGATAAGCTTCTTTTGCTGCATTAGTTAAAGTATGCAATAACTCTTCCTCTATGTCATCTATATTCTTTTTAGATGTTTCATACCCATGTTTCTTTAAGTATATTAAGGCATTATCTGTCTTACCTTTAGGGTCCTCATTAATACTTACTCCTATTTTAGTACCTTTTACATGTACAGGAAGTTGATTAATATAATTATAATTTGCTGAATTACTCCCCCTAAATTCTTTTATAAACTTCTGTATAACTTCCGATGTTGGGAAGTTAGCCTCATTGTCTTCTAAGTTCTTTCTTTCAAAGTAGGCAGTTAATACTGTGTTAGTAGTATTTACTGTTTCTCCTGGAAGTTGTTTACTTAGGTCTATTGTTGCTTGATTAATTATTCTACATGACATATATTGTGTTTTTTAATACAAAGATAAACAAGTTGTTATGTGATATCAAAGATACTAATTTGAAAGCTATTTACAACTTCCTAAGATAGTAGAATATCAAATGATTTGTTGTTATACGGTAAGCACCCGGTAAAGTACATATAGTGCAGCAAAAAACATTGATCTATATTTGTAACAAAGTTAAAAAGATATGTGCAAATTAGAACTTTATATTTTGAGTTTAAAAAAATAGTTCTCTCAACAAATTATATACAAGCAAATGAGACAACAATACCGGTTATTAACAATTAAACTCACAAAGCAACAAAAAAATATCTCTGGATTGTTTGATCAGTTAGAGAACATTTGGTATTTCTCCATTATGATAAAGATTCCCGATCACAACAAACTGCAATAAAATTATTTAAAGGATATCTTCAAAGTAAATATTTGCGACGTATAATGTCTTTGAAGAAAAAAAAGACGTATGCCTTATCTCGTGTTTAGCTCATATTCGACGCTATTTATTGGTCAGATTCGCTGGAAAAAAAACATAAAATTTAATTCATTCTACACGGTATAATTATATTACCTTTGGAAGCCAATTTTATTCAATCCAACACTGAAGAAGAAATTGGGATTGAATATTAAAATATTATGTAGAAGCTTATACATCAATTTTAGAAAACTTTCCTAGACTAAAGTATATGTTTTTTTTCGTATACGATGTTAAAAACACAAAAATAATTAATTATTAAAAATTTAATTAAATCTTTAATCTGTTTATCAATTATAGTACTAACCTATGGTTGTTCAAACGATGATGATATTTCAACAACTGTTGACACACGAAGTTTTACTACCAATAGTGAAACTAATTATTTTATGTAAATAGTAAAACAGAAGTATACCTCTGTAGTAAAAAAAAGTGTACCCCTTAAGAGAAAGCTAAAGGTATTATAAAAAATAATTTTTTATTTATATTTTATATACAGTTACTGCCTCTTAATTAGATGGCACATTCCTTCCTACTAAGCTGGTACATTCCAGTCTGCCAAACTGGCTTTTTATATTGATATTACGTAGAAATCGAACTATTCGAAAATTTAGAATAGTTCAAATTGGCTGGAAATGACAAGTTGAACGAAAAGGTGATTTTTATAATCTTGACGCTATTATTTCTGTTGGATATAGAGTAAATTCTGTTCGTACTACACAGTTTAGACCACAATAAATATGCTACAACTACAAAAGCATTTTTGAAAATAATTTTGATAAATAGAAATTAAAACAACTTAAAGATAGATGTAGCTATGAGTGAGGTAAAAAAAGTTAAGAAAAAAGTAGTAAAAGTTCAGGACTTTAGCTACCTTTAGCTTCTGTTCAGCAAGGAGTTATAAGATTTAACGATATTTTTACAGATTTTTATTTCATAGTTATTACAAGTGATACCATTAAACTTACCCCTATGAATTCAATATTTATTGATTCTATGCTAAATGACAATAACAATGAAGTTGAAAAGGGATTGACCACATTGATGATAAACTAAAAAAAAAAAACTACGTACAGAAAATTTAAAATCTATCTTAGCATCTGAGAAATCAGATATTGATGATTTAAGGAAACGTGACTTTAATATCTATAAATATTGTGTTAAGACAGCATATACCAATGATATTCAAAACAATAGAGAACCCAAAATAACAAATGACGAATTATCTATTTTAGTCACATTATCAGAACAATTAGAGCTCTCCCAAGAAGAAATAAAGCTAATTAATTACTTAATCATTCCTCCAAAAAAACTTAAAATAGACAATGTTATTTCTCAACTCAAAAATATAGGTATTATATTTTATTCTAGAAAAAACAATCTAATCTATGTAGCTGATGAAGTTGTAAGAGTACTAAGAAAAATAAGGAAGAAACAAATTGCAAATAAATACTACAGAAGGGTATTAAAAACATTAAAAGAACCACAAATAAATTTCGTTTGTCACAAATATAATATTGATACTAGAGAGTTAGATTATGAATCAAAGATTAAAGAAATAATAAAAGAAGGTATTCCTTTTACAAATCTTTTAAAAAATTCCATACATAAAGATGGTACAAACCTAACAACAAAGAAAAAGTTTATCAGTGAACTATGGAATAAAGGTTTAAAAATAAAAGACCCTCTTAAAGGTTTAACAATAGAAGAAAAAATTGGAAACATAATCACTTATTTTGAGGAACTAGAAAAAGACGAAAAAGTTGGAATATCAATAGAAGGTTATGATAAATTACTTTCTGATTTAGAATCAACACTATCAGATTACAAAACACTAGTATTTAAAGAGTTTGAAATGCCCGAAGACACTCTTTTAACTAGTAGTACCCTACTCGACTTTAATATTAAACCTAGAGATATTTTAGATATCCTCCCCAATGATACTTTGAAAATATTTATTACAGAACAAAATTTAAAATCTAGAGGTAATCTTGTTTTAAATATCTTAGATGCTTATAAAGATGCTGAAAATTTAATGATTGAAAATTATGAACTTTTAGGATTTCGCAATATTTTAGGATTAAAAGAAAATGGAATAGTCTTGAAAGAAGCTGAAATTGGGTTAAAATTTGAGGATGTTACCAAAACTATTTTTGAGAAACTTGGTTTCAACGTTGATGAGGATTTAAAAAAGAATATAAATACCAAGAAAAACAAAATAGATCTAATTCTCAATCTAGGAAATAATGATTTAATCATTATCGAGTGTAAAACAATAAAGGAAAGCGGTTATAATAAATTCAGCTCTGTTTCCCGACAGATTAAATCATATGTTAATAGTGCTACAAGCAACGGTTATAATGTTGTTAAGTCTCTTTTAGTAGCACCTGATTTTAGCGACGATTTCATTAATGAGTGCGATTTACAATTTGAGATAAATCTTTCTTTAATAACTGCAGGTTCATTAATTCATATTTTGGATAAATTTAAGAATTCAAAACTAAAGCAATTCCCTTATCAATTACTAATGAAAGACGTATTAATTAAAGAAGATAGAATTTTAAAAGCAATAAAGAAATAAACAAGCAATAACAAAAAAGCTTATCCCATATAGTACAGAATATTGGAACACCCATGTTGTGACACCATATCGACCGGGAAAGATTAATTATGTAGTTGTTAGCTGTTAGATTTGACCTTATATGCTCCGGAATACCTACTAATATTTTTTTGTAGCTTCTTGCAACTCTCTATAATACTATATGTTACAAAACATTAAAATTACCTTTTCTTATATTTTGTAAATCGATTGAATTGCATTACTTTTATATATGTCTATAAAGTATAGTTCTAATATAAGTTTAATAGATTTTTACACAAAGGAGGTCAATATGAATTTTAAAAAAGTAGTTATCGCAGGTGGTGGAGTTTTAGGTAGTCAAATAGCTCTTCAAAGTGCATATAAAGGTAAAGAGGTAAAAATTTGGCTAAGAAGTGAAGGATCAATAGGAAGAGCTCAACCAAAGCTTGAAAGAGTTAAGAATATATATCTACATACTCTTGAAGCAATGAAAACTAATCCAGCAGCATATTGTAGAGGTCTTACAGATTCAAAAGAATTATCAGCTAAGGATCTAGATGAGTTGAAAGCAAGAACAATTAAGGCTTTTGAAAGTATAAAATTAACTACAAGCTATGAAGAGGCATTTAAAGATGCAGATTTAGTAATTGAGGCCATTGCAGAAATTCCAGAAGAGAAAATAGAATTTTATAAAAAAATGGATAAGTATCTTCCCGAGCACACTGTTATAGTCACAAATTCTTCTACCCTACTACCTAGTCAACTAGCGGAATATACAGGAAGACCAGAAAAATATTTAGCTCTACATTTTGCAAATGAAATTTGGAAAAATAATAGTGCTGAGATTATGGCACACCCAGGTACTGATCAAAAATATTATGATGAGATAGTGGAATTTGCTACTGAAATTGGAATGGTACCATTGAAACTTAAAAAAGAGCAAGCAGGATATATACTAAATAGTATGTTAGTTCCTTTCTTAAACTCTGCAGAAGCTTTGTTAGCTAAAGATGTAGCAGATCCCCAAACGATAGATTTAACTTGGAAGATAGCTACAGGTGCGCCTGCTGGTCCTTTCCAGATATTAGACATAGTTGGATTAAGGACTGCTTATAATATTGTAAACAATTATCCAGATAGCAAGAATCCTAAAACTACACATGGCATGATAGTGAAGATGCTAAAAGAGTATATAGATCAAGGTAAAACAGGTATTAACGCTGGAGAAGGTTTCTATAGTTATAAGTAAAATAGAAAATAATTTGTCTGAGGCAAACGTCGCAAGATCTCTTAGAAATAAGAGGTCTTTTTTATTATCTGAATCATACTAAAGATTATAAAATTAATATATCTTAAATTTTGTAATTAAATCAAATAGTATTACTTTTAAGAATCAGTTTTATTAACGCAATAAGGATCAATCATACATTACATAAAAATTTGATAATCAAACTTTTACAAACAAATATAAGAGTTGCTCTTTTGCGCTTTTTAAGGATTTTGAAAAAATAAATTTTAAAATTAAAATAATGATAAAAACTTCAATAATAAGCCTATTACTCTTGATTTGCTGCAATCTAAGTGCACAACAAGTGCAAGACACCAGCTATAACCCAATCATAGAACACCCCGTCTATAAACTTGGACAAGGGTCGGTTGTCTTCATTGATGAAGGTCATAATAATTATCATACAAAAGATGGGCGCTACTCTCCATTTGCTAAAGTCTTAGAGAAAGATGGTTATATAATCAAAGCTTATAAAGGATCTTTTGAAGAAAAAAGCCTTAAAGAAGGTAAAATATTGGTAATTGCCAATCCTCTAAATAAAATAAATGTAGACAATTGGACTTTACCTACTCCCTCTGCATTTACAGAAGATGAAATTAAGACTTTGGACAAATGGGTTAAACAAGGCGGAAGCCTATTTTTAATAGTTGATCATATGCCTTGGCCTGGTGCAGCTGAAAAATTAGCAAAAACTTTTGGATTTGAATTTACTAACGGATTCAATGTCTGTGTTGTAAATCCTGCTTACTTTCGAAGAGCAAATGGAACAATTGCAAAAAATATCATCACGACAGGTAGAGATAATTCTGAGATGATAAATAGGATGCCTATGACAGAAGGTCAAGCTTTTAAAATTCCATCCGATGCTGAACCAATATTAATTTTTGATAATACAAGCCTAATTCTTCTACCTAAAACAGCATGGGAATTTAATTCTTCTACACCAATTAAAAATATAGAGGGCTTCTCACAAGGAGCATTTAAGAAACATGGGAATGGAAGAATCGTAGTGTTTGGAGAAGCTTCTATGTTTTCGGCACAAATTGATGAGGGAGTACGTAAAATGGGAATGAATAATGAAAATTCTCAAGACAATTACAAACTTCTACTCAATATTATCCATTGGTTAGATGGAATACTAAACTAAAACTAAGTAGCATTTTAACAGGCAGCTATCACAAAAATAGTAGACTATTTTTATACAAATTATTAACAAACATATACAAAGAATATGAAAAAGAATACAAAGTATCTCATTTTTGGGATTATAGGATTAGCAATCTTATTTATGTTCATTTTTGGAAATGACACAAAACAAACAAAAGGAACTGATGGTTGGTCCAAGTTAACAGCTTTATTTGATAACAATAAGGACTCTAACACAAAGGACAATCAAGAACCAGAGTATAGTCTTTCAGGAATTGATGGTCCTTATATTTTTGATAATATTTCATATAGAGTAAATTCTAAAAATCAACTAGAAGAAACAAAGATAAACAGAAATGATTCATTTTTAGTTCAAGCAAACAATGAAGATTTAGATAGTTTTTATTTTAAATTAAAAAAAGAAATCAACTCATCGCCTGATATTTATGATATGCCAAAGAAACTTGTTGCAATGTCTGATATAGAGGGTAATTTTAATGCTTTTTCTAGTTTACTTAAGAACAATAATATTATAGATGATAACTACAATTGGATATTTGGAGACGGACATCTTGTTATAGTCGGGGATCTTATAGACAGAGATTCAAATGTTCTTCCTATTTTGTGGCTAGCCTATAAACTAGAGGATCAAGCTAAAGCAGCAAATGGAAAAGTACATATTATAATAGGAAATCATGAAATTATGAATTTTCAGGGAAAATATAAATACAATGCAGAAAAGTATAAAGCAATAGCTAAATTAATTTTTGAAAAAAATCATAAAGGAATAGATTCTAAAGAAACAAATCAATCGGATTATACAAAATTTTTATACTCAAATAAAAGTGAATTAGGTCGTTGGCTACAATCTAAAAATGGAATTGAAAAAATAGGAAGCTATATATTTGTACATGCTGGATTAAGTCCTGAAATTTTAGACTATAATATGTCAATTCCT
>Ga0172378_10003261_pt1 | contig 15296 bp, 11 predicted proteins | sample GrowelOW332metaG_FD_119755 | JGI IMG/M metagenome (GOLD analysis project Ga0172378, IMG submission 119755) | Groundwater microbial communities from an aquifer near a municipal landfill in Southern Ontario, Canada - Pumphouse #3_1 metaG | ecosystem: Environmental > Aquatic > Deep subsurface >... | reverse complement strand
TAGCTATTAAAATGTTGTCATAAATAAAAAATAATGTTATCTTTGTGACTTATTAATTCACCTATTAAGGCCGGGATTTCTTCACCCGACCAGTAGGTATGGTATGGACAGAAGGGAAGAAAACTTTTACCTAATCAAGAAAAATTTTCATATAAATTTACAGTAATTTAAAGAATGATTTATGAGTCAAGGGAATAAAAATGGATTCTAATAAAATAAGTGATAATCGCAGAATAGCGAAGAATACATTGATGCTCTATATTAGAATGTTTATTCAAATGGCTGTTTCATTATATACAGCAAGAATTACATTTCAGGTATTAGGTATTGTAGATTATGGAGTACAAAATATAGTTGGCGGATTGATCGTTTTATTTTCTTTTCTTAATACGAATTTAAATGCAACCACCCAAAGGTTCTTAAATTTTGAATTAGGTCACAAAAATATAGAAAGAGTTAGTCAAGTTTTTTCAGCGAGTCTTAAAGTTTATTCTTACTTGATTTTTGTAATTGTTTTTTTAGCTGAAACACTAGGTTTATGGTTATTGAATTCAATTCTTGATATACCTCAAGATCGAATGTATGCGGCTAATTGGGTCTATCAGCTATCTCTTCTTATGTTTTGTGTGAATATTGTAAGAACGCCTTATAATGCGACTATTATGGCTTATGAAAAAATGTCGTTTTATGCTTACACGAGTATTTTAGAAACTTTATTAAAACTGTTAGTTGTCTATCTATTAGTTATCCTTTCTTTTGATAAATTAATTTTATTGTCTTTTATGAATTTTATTGTTACAATTCTTATCCTACTTATTTATTTTTATTATTGCAGAAGAAAATATGCGATTACAAAATACAAGAAGATAAATGATCCTAGGATATTTAAAGAACTATTGTTTTTTTCAGGATGGACATTAACAGGTAGTATAGCAAATATAGCCTCTCGGCAAGGAATTAATATTATCGTAAATGTTTTTTTTGGAGTTACTGTTAATGCGGCTATTGGTATAGGTAATACAATTGCAACAACAGTTAATCAGTTTATCAGTAATTTTCAAATAGCTTTTCGTCCTCAAATCACAAAACTATATGCGGCGGGCGATTTCGAAAAATTCAATTTATTGATTTTTCGTTCTTCTAAGTTATCTTATTACTTATTTTTAGTTATAGCCATTCCTGTTATAATCTATTGTCCATTTATGATTAAATTATGGTTAGGCGATATGCCTGAATATTCTGATATATTTTGTAAGTTAATAATCGTTTGTTTAATGGTTGATGCGATATCAACTCCTTTATGGATGTCTATAGAGGCGAGTGGAAAAATAAAGGTTTATCAACTATATGTAAGTTTGTTGATTTTTTTAAATGTCCCTCTTTCCTATTTAGTTTTAAAACTAGGGGGTGAAGCGTATTATGTATGGGATGTTAAATTAGTAATTAATTTATTTCTTATAGTTTTCAGACTTGTTTATGTAAAGAAGCATTTAAAATTCCCTTCTTTTTTATATGTGAAAAGGATATTAATCCCTGCTTTCTTTGTATCATTTTTTTCTTATTTGCCAATTTATTTCATTTCTGAAAAATATGAAGTTTCTTGGGTAAGTTTTATTTCAATATCGATAATATCGGTAATACTTACTAGCTCTTTAATTATAATATTAGGCTTAGATAAATCTGAAAGGATATACTTAAAAAGTTTTATTCAAAAATTTATAAATAAATAAAGTATGAAAAAATATCTAATGTATTTAATACACACGTATTTAGGTCCATTTTATAGGCCAGCGAAAAATAGATTAATGGATAAAAAAAATGATATTTTTTTAAAGCAACAAACAGCTAGATTAAGTAATATTGGTGCAGATAAAAAAAGGAAAGGAATTGTTTTTTATTTTGGGATTCCAAAGCATTCTAATTTAGGTGATATGGCTCAATATTATTGTATCCATAAATGGATATGTAAAAATTATTCTGACGAACAATTGTTTGAATTTCAAGCCAATGTAGTTGTAAATGATAAATACAATTTTATTAAAAAATTTAAATCTATATATCAAGAAAAAGATCTTATTATTTTTCAGAGTGGTTATACCACTCAAGATTTAGGAGGATTGCATGACTATATGCATCGTATGGTAATTGACAATATACCTCATGCGAATATATTGATGTTACCACAAACGGTTTTTTTCAAGAAAATAGAGAATAAAAGAAGAACGGCTCTTTCGTATAATGCGGCTGAGCATATGCTTTTTCTTTCAAGAGATAACATTTCTTTTGAAATGGCAAAAGAAATGTTTCCAGATATAAAAGTTCTTAATTATCCTGATATTGTTACTTCTTTGATAGGCTCTTATACGTTTACTAACAAAAGAAAAGGAGTTTGTATTTGTCGCAGAAATGATGGAGAAAAATATTATCCTGAAAACGAAATATTATCATTAGCACAACGATTACAAAAAGAGATGTTAGTTGATATTACGGATACGACAATAAATGTATCTTATAAAAAGATACGGAAAAATATTAAAAAATACTTGGATAAGGAGATAGAAAATTTCTCCAACTATGAAGTTATTATTACGGATCGGTATCACGGTACCATTTTTTCACTTGCAGCTGGAACGCCAGTTATTATTATAAAAACGAATGATCACAAAGTTGTCACAGGAGCGGATTGGTTTAAAGGAGTTTATGATGATTATGTTTATTTAGCTGATTCTTTAGAAGATGCCTATAATTTAGTCCTAACTATTAGAAAAAAACATTTATCACATACATTAAAGCCTTATTTTTCAGAGAAATATTACGATGTATTGAAAGGAGAATTAAAAGAAGTCTTGAGTAATGAATGAAATTTGCAAAAAAGAGATATGTACAGGATGTCAAGCTTGTAGACTTGTTTGTCCAGTTTCTGCAATATCAATGCAACCAGATGCTAAAGGTTTTTTACATCCTGAAATAGATCAAAATCTCTGTATAAACTGTGAGAAATGTCAAAAGGTTTGTCCTTCTTTGAAAGAAGTGCAACCAATAAATGAGAATACTCAACGTGTTTATGCTGCTTGGTCCAAGGATTCTCATAGACGTGATTTTAGTACGTCTGGAGGAGTATTTGCTGAATTGGCAACTTATGTATTAGAACAAAAAGGTGTTGTTTTTGGTGTGATTTGGAAAAAATATGGAGCAAAGCATATTTCTATTGAAAATGCGAGCTCATTATATAAAATACAAGGTTCAAAATATACACAGAGTGATGTAGGTGATAGTTATAAAGAAGCCAAAAACTTTTTAAGCCAAAAACGGATGGTTCTATTTTCGGGCACACCTTGTCAAATAGCAGCTCTAAAATCATATTTAAGTAAGGAGTATACTAATTTATTTACAGTAGATATTGTATGCCACGGAGTACCTTCAAAGACTATTTTATTAAATAGAATACATGATATAGAAATTGAAAAGCAAGATACTATAGAGAATGTAAGATTTAGAGACAAAAAAAAGTCTCAATTTAATACGTATATGAAGTACGATTTTAAAAAATCAAAAGATTCACTAAAGGTTAGTGTTTACAAAGATCCTTATTATAGAGGATTTGTTATGAATTACTTTTTAAGAGAATCGTGTTATTCTTGTAGCTATGCGAATACGGACAGAGTAGGTGATATTACGTTAGCAGATTTTTGGTGCTATAGCCCCAAGAAGATAAAGTACTTGTCCTATAGAAAGGGAACGTCTTTAGTTATATCAAATAATCACAAAGGGGAAACTCTTTTTTCAAGGATAAAAAAAAGGTTAGTTGTTGATGAATCAACATTGTCAGCGGCTAAGTACGGCAATAGAAATTTGTCAAGTCCTCAAATCAAACCTGCCTTATTTTCTGAATTTTGGAAAGAATACACAAAAAATCCTAGTTTGGACTTTTTATCTCGTAAGTTTTTTCCTACCTTAAAATACAAACCTCTTCCTATCCTTTATAAAATAAAATTTGTTCTAACTTTATTACTACCAAAAAAACTGATAGAATATTTACGAAAAATAAAAAATAGCTTATGAATGTACTTTGGATAACTAATATTTTACTATCTCCAGTTACTGAATATTTAAATTTGAAAAGTAATGTTATGAGGGGATGGATGTTCTCTTCATTAAATTCAATGAAAAATATTGATTCAACCATAAATTTTTCAGTTGCAACTTTTTATAGTGGAAATGCATTTCTGGAAAAAGTTATCGATAATGTTACTTATTATTGTTTGCCCTTAACTGAACTTGATAATTCATCAAAATATTGGAAATATATTAATAATCAATGTAATCCTGATGTCGTTCATATTCATGGAACTGAATATCCTTATGGACTGAAATATATTGAATGTTGTGGTACTAAAAATGTAGTAGTGTCAATACAAGGTTTAGTTTCTATTTATCAAAGATATCTTTTAGGAGGAATAAGCGAGAAAGATATACGATCAAATATTTCAGTACGCGAACGAATATTATGCCAGAATCCTGTAAAAAATATAGCTAATTCGTTGGATAATAAAAGGGTGAAAAATGAAATTAAATATATATCAAGTGTACAACATGTTATTGGACGTACTACTTGGGACAAAAATCATGCTTTGTATATTAATCCAAAAATTGAATATCATTTCTGTAATGAGACTTTGCGAAGTGCTTTTTATTCCCGAAAATGGAAACTAGAAGAATGTAAGAAATTTACCATTTATGTTAGTCAGGGTACTCGACCCTTAAAAGGATTACATAATATGATAAAAGCATTACGAAGTGTTCTTAATTTTTACCCAAAAACGAAATTAATGGTTGCAGGGCCTAATATTTTATTCCCAAAATGGTATAGAAAATCAACGTATGCAAATTATATTTATAAATTAATTGAGGATAATGATTTAAAAAAACAGATTATTTTTACAGGTCCTCTTGCGGCTCCAGAGGTAGTAAAAAAATTACTTTCTTCAAATCTGTATGTTAATCCTTCAGCTATTGAAAATAGTCCTAATTCGCTAGGAGAAGCTCAAATATTAGGTGTTCCATGTATTTCTTCTAATGTCGGCGGAGTTTCTGATATGGTGAAAGATAATTATTCAGGAATGCTATATAGATACGAAGAATATGAAATATTGTCGCTTCTTATTTGTAAATTATTTAAAGAAAATGATTTAGCACAAAAAATATCTAGAAATGGAATTGATACGGCTGAACAAAGACATGATAGAATAGCTAATGCAAAAAAAACAATTTCTATATATAAACAAATAGTCGAAGAACATTAATGAAAAAGGATAGAATACTGTTTCTTTTTTACGGAATGTTTTGTTATGAAATAAATAGAATATTACCGTTATTCAATATACCATTATTTATTCTTACTTTTATAAGTCTATTAGGTGCTTCTTTGTTTATAGGTACTCTCCTTTTTATTAAAAAAAGGCCAAGGATAGATAAGACTACGTATATTCTTATTTTATTGTTTCTTCTTTGGCAAATTGTTATCTACATACAAGGTTGGCCAATGGGTAACTATTATGTAGATTCTTTAGGTGAAATGCAAACTGATCTCTATTTACAAATAAGAGCTCATTTGATGGATTCTCATTATCTTTTGCCTTTTCTCTTTCCTTTTATTTGTTTATTTGATTATGATTTAAAAATAATATTAAAAATAAGTAGGTTATACCAATTGATTACATTAATATCTTTATTGTTTTTTGTATACTATTTTGGTGAAATCTTTAGTGTTAGTCATCTAAATTATACTGATATTTTTAGTAAGGGATCTTTCGTAACGATTAGAAGCTTAGTTAATACTATATTTATAGCTCCAGTAATGTTATTTATGATGATATCCTATAACTTAAAATATAAATTTATAAAAGGATCTGTTTTTTTTACTCGAATTTTACCAGTTGTGCTCTTAGTTTTTTATGTATTAGCTCAAATTAGAGGTGGGGGAAGAGGAGGAACTTTAACGAGTGTCTATTATTTAATTATTATTTGTTTGGTTTATCTATTAACTAAGAGCAAGAAAACAAAAATTATATTTTTTTTATTGATAGCTTTAATGTTATATGGAATTATTGTTTTTTCCTATCAATTAGGTTTATTTGATCTTCTCATGAAAAGATTTTCTGATGGAGATGTTACAAACGTAAGTGATAATAACAGAACTATTCTATTATTTAATTATATAAAAGATTTCAATAGAACACCTATAGATTGGATTATGGGAAGAGGTATTAATGCCACCTATTATAATCCAGGAACTTCTTTACCTGTACATAGGAATACGATAGAATACGGTTTTTTATTTTATATATTAAGAGGAGGGATTATTAATTTATTACTTTATATAAGTATATTAGTTACTGTTTCATATAAATCTTTTTATAAATCTAGTAATTCATTTTGTAAAATAAGCTCATTTTTTCTCGTATGGCAAATACCTTATCTCTTTATATTTGGTGTACCAACGATAGGATTAGGTTCTTTGTTTTTGTGGCTTGTTATAAGCTTAGTTTCTAATGATAAAATTAGAAAATTAAGTGATGCAGAGGTAATGAAATTATTAATAGGATAAAAAAATATTTTTGTATAAATGAGCGTAATTTTCTAAATTTTAAAGATAATAAAAAATGATATATAGTCAGAATTATCATAATTAAGATGTTTAAGAATATTGATAAAATAAAAAAATAATGAGTGAAAAGAAATATTCAAAGGTTTTGATTCTTAGTCAGTCCTTTAATGAAATGACAGGGGCTGGAGTAACTATGACAAATCTATTTAGAGGTTGGAATAAAGATAAAATAGCTATAGCTTCAAATAATATAGATATTGCTTTTTGTAATAAAACAATTCCTTGTATTCGTTATTATGAATTTGGCAGAACAAAAAATGTAATAAAAGAGTATAGTAAATTACATAAAATCTTTCATTTTTTTTATCATAAGACAGGAATAGCAGAATTAAGAAAAGACAATAGATTAACAAAAGAGTTTAATCAATTTATTGATGAGTATGAACCAGAAGTAATTTATTCAGCTTTAGGTTCGTTAAAGGAAATGAATTTTATCTTAGAGATATTAAAAGATAGGCAGATCCCTTTAGTAATTCATGTTTGGGATGACTGGTTAGATTCAATTTATAGAAATAGATTTTTTTCAAAAATTTGGGAGAAAAAATATGACAAGGTCTTCCGCAGAATATTAAATAAATCAACTGTTCGATTATCTATTTGTTCTTATATGTCTGAAATATATAAGAAAAGATATAATTATGATTTTATACCCTTTCATAATCCAGTAGACCTTAAAATTTGGGATTCAGTAAGTTCTTCTACAGTTGGAGATATTGTAAAAATTCTTTATATTGGAAAAGTTAACAAAGATACTATTTCTTCTTTAATTGAAATGAGTAAAGCAGTTGAAAGTATTTCAAAAGAATTTAAAATACAATTTGATATAATAACACCAAACCATTTATTAGCTAATAATAAGTTCTTGAAATATAAGAATACAAAAATTTTACGTTCTAATTTCTCTATATCTGAGATACCTAAAATATATAAAAGTTATGATATCTTATTTTTGACATTAAATTTTGAAAAGAAAAGTGTTAGATATTCAAAGTTATCTATGTTGACTAAATTATCAGAATATTTAGCTTCAAAAGTACCTATATTACTTTATTGTTCAAAAGATTCAGCTACATATAAATATTATGAGGAGAAAAAATGGGCGTATTATTCAGAAAGAGGCGTAAATAATTTAATTAATTCAATTATTAGTTTACACAAAGATGATAATTTAAAAAAACGTATTATAACTAATGCTTATAATTCAGCAAAAGATAATCATAAATTCGAGACAGTTAATGATAATTTTAGAATATCAATTAACAGCGCCGTTTCTAATAATAATATTTGATTCTGATAAATCTTTCTAGTAGTGTGATTATTCAAGTTTTTTTATTGTATCGATTTTTTATGCTTCTGAAGATAGTTGTTGGTTATAATATTATATGTAAAACATTAGGATACATTAAAAAGATTATTAAATAAAAAAATAAAATATGGATTATTTATTTCCTTCCAAATTATATAGTTATGTGTTATCTAAATTGAATTTCAGATATAAATTTTATCCATTAAAATTTTATTTTAAACACAAATCAAATATAAGGAGGGATGATGAAGACGTTTTTATTCGGAATATAAATTTTTTTTACTTTGAGAATATTGAAAATTATCGCAATTCATCAGATTATAAAGAAATATTGGATGAAGCGGACAAAGCGTTGGCGCATAATTTTTCAGTTTTAGGATCCCAACTGACCCATTTTGATGATATTGTATGGAATAAAGATATAAAGACTAAATTTATTTGGGAAAATAAATTTTATAAGGACATTAAATGTGTGGATCTACATAATTCTGCGGATGTTAAAGTGCCTTGGGAATTAAGTCGATGTCATCATTTGCTTTATTTAGGGGAAGCTTATTTGATGACTAAAAAAAAAGAATATGCGGAAGAAACAGTTTTTCAGATTAAGGATTGGATAAAGAAAAATCCAGTAATGTATAGCGTCAATTGGACTTGTAGTATGGAAGTTGCCATACGTGCGGTAAATTGGTTATATTCGTTAATTTTTATTGCAGATTCTGGATTGATAACTGATTCATTTGCGAAATTAGTTTTAAGAAGTTTATACGAGCATGCCTTTTTTATCTATAATAATTTAGAGAGAAGTTTACCCTATAATGGTAATCATTACACCTCTGATATAGTAGGGTTGCTCTATTTAGGTTGGGTTTTTAAAGAAACAAAAGAAGGTAAGAAATGGTTTGATTTTGCAGTTGAAGAATTGAAAGCTGATATTCGTTTACAAGTTTTACCTTGTGGAATGCATTATGAACGAAGTATTTCTTATCATAGGTTAATGACCGAACTTTATTTGTATTCTTTAATATTTCTAGATCATATAGGTTGTAAAATTACTGATGTAGACATAAATTTAAGGGTGAAAAAAATGATAAGATTCATTGATGTTTACACAAAAAAAAATGGAACTAGTCCTCTAATAGGTGATAATGATAATGGACGTTTTCTTCCGTTTACTAAAAGGGATTTTCTAGATCATAGATATTTATTATCCGTAGGTTCTTCTTATTTTAATGAATCCTATATAAATCAACCCAATAATATAATAGACACTCTTTTTCTGAATTTACAAGAAAAAAAGAAGATAATATACAAACTGAAAGAAAAAGATCATCTTTTTGAAGATGCAGGACTTTGTTTTGTAAGAAGAAAGAATATCAATTTCGTCTTATATAATACAGGAATTAGTAAATATATAAGAAAAGGAAAGAAAGTAATAGGGACACATACACATTTAGATGCTTTGTCTTTTGAATTTTGTTATAAAGGGTTGGATTTTATTATAGATCCTGGAAGCTATGTTTATACAGCGTCTAAAGCTGATAGAGACAAGTTTATGAGTACCCAAATGCACAATACAGCTGTTATTGATAATAGTAATCAATACAAACTTTCAGATAGATATTTTTTTAATATAGAAAGTACTTTAATTCCTGTCTTAAACCCTCAGCCAATAGTAATGGATGAAGTAAATAATGAAAGTGTAATAACTTCATCTTTTGTTTGGAATAGGATTAATGATTCGGTTATTCAAAAAAGAAAAATTAAAATTGGAGAGGATGCTATTTTAATAGAAGATAGTTTTAATTCAACGAATAATCATGAAATAAAATTATATTTTCATTTTCATCCAGAGGTTGAAATAATTCAAAAAGGAAATCTCTTTTATTTGAAAAGAGAAAACGTAACATTGCAAATGATAATAAAATGTTCAGGTAAAGCAAATCTTTCTGATGATTTTGTTTCATTCTCATATGGAGTAAAAACAAAAGCGAAAGTATTATGTTATACGGTTGATCTATTAAAGGAAGTAATAATTAAAACAAAAATAGGATGTTTGATACAATAGGATTATATAGAAAAGCAAGATGGTTTTATTTACATGCTTCTGTCCCATCAAATATTAAACACCGTTACAGTTAAAAAAATGAAAAAAATAGCCATTCTTTTATATACAAATGGATTAGAATATGATGATAGAATACGTAAAGAAGTCTTATCAATATGCAAAGAAGTTGAGGATGTAAAAGTTAAAATATTTGCTCTAACTCCCGATAATTATTTTTACGAAGGTTATACGGAATATGGTATTAAGTATGAATTGATTTCCTTAAAAAGTCGACGGCTTTTACCTTCTGGACGTTTTACTTTTATAAAAGCTTTTGATTTGTTTTTTACAATGAATCGTAGGTTAAAAAAAGAATATGATATTTTGTGGTTTGCTGATCCAGAAACATTTTTATTTCCTCTTTTAATCAGAAATAAACCCATTATATGGGATTTACATGAGTTACCTTCTTTTTTGTATAAAAATCGGTTAACAAAAATGATTTTTCAGTCAATAGAAAAAAATACGTATAAGATTTTGCATGCTAATCAATACCGTATTGATTTTTTAATCAAAAATAATACGATATTAAATCCAACAAAGCATATTCCAGTAAGAAATTTTCCAGAAGAAAAAATACAGATAGATATTTCTAATTCAGACCTGCAGCAGGTTGCTCGTTTTAATAAATGGTTAGGTGAATCAACTTGTGTTTATTTACAAGGATTGTCTTCTAATGCCAGAAAACCAATTGAATCTATTTCTGCAGTAATAGAAAGTGATCTATTATTAAAAGCTGTTGTTGTAGGTAGATTTGATGAATTAGAAAAAGATTTCCTATTGAAGAAATATGGAAATTTATTCACAGAAAAAATTTACTTTACAGGGCAAATTCCACAGCATGTAACAGTTCAATATATAAAGCAATGTAAATTAGGTTTAGTTTTTTATGAATTGGATAGTTACAACAATAGATTATGTGAGCCTAATAGAATGTTTCAATTAATTATGAATGATTGTCCAGTTATAGTCGGTTGTAATTATCCAATGAGTGAAATTGTTAATAAATATCATTTTGGAATAACTCTAGAATCTGATGGTAGTTCTATAGACGAAATTAAACGGGCAATAGAATTATTAGATAAAAATTATAAAGAATATAGTCAAAAAATAATAGAAAACAAAAAAAATATATTGTGGAAACAGTATGATAGTGTATTGGGAAATTTAATCAAAAATATTGAAATAAGATGAAAGCATGTTTTATGGGATTAGGCTATATAGGTCTTCCCACAGCAATAATTGCCGCTAAACACGGCATAGAGATAATCGGGGTTGATATTAACCCTTCAGTAGTAGAACAAACGAATGCTGGTCATCTACATATTATAGAGCCAGGGATGGAGGAGCTACTCCAAGGTGTTGTAAAGGCGGGGAAACTAAAAGCTTCGACTAAGCCAGAAGTGGCGGATGCCTATTTTATGGTTGTTCCGACACCTTTTAAGGGAAATCATGAACCTGATGTTTCTTATGTGGAAGCTGCGACTCGTTCGGTTATTCCTATTTTAAAAGAAGGTGATTTATATGTGATTGAATCGACGTCTCCGGTAGGAACGACGGATGCAATGGCTGAAATTATTTTTAGTGAGCGTCCAGATTTGAAAGGGAAAATTCAGATTGCTTATTGTCCAGAGCGTGTATTACCTGGAAATGTAATCTATGAGTTGGTACATAATGATCGCGTTATAGGGGGTATGGATGAAGCTTCAACCGATAGAGCTATCGAATTTTATTCCCATTTTGTCACAGGTACGTTGCATCGTACAAATTGTAGAACGGCTGAGTTATGTAAGTTAACTGAAAATTCTTCACGTGATGTACAAATCGCTTTTGCCAATGAGTTATCATTTATCTGTGATAAAGCAGACATCAATGTGTGGGATTTGATTAAACTAGCTAATAAGCACCCTCGTGTAAATATCTTACAACCTGGTAGTGGTGTGGGTGGACATTGTATAGCGGTCGATCCATATTTTATTACTGCAGATTTCCCTATGGAATCAAAATTGATTGCAAATGCTCGTGAGATAAATAATTATAAATCATTCTGGTGTGCCGAGAAAATCCAAAATGCAATGTTGCAGTTTGAATTGAAAAAAGGTAGAAAACCTGTTGTCGCTATGATGGGTATGGCTTTCAAACCAGATATAGATGATTTGCGTGAGGCTCCAGCTAAATATATAGTATCTAAAGTTATGCAGGGTAATAATAATGGGGAGATGTTAATAGTTGAACCGAATATAAAGAAGCATAATGTTTATAAGTTAACTGATTATAAGGAGGCTTATGAAAGGGCTGATATTGTAGCTTTTCTTGTGGCACATAGTGTATTTAAAGAATTCGCTTATGCTGAGGATAAAGAAATTTTAGATTTTGCTGGAGTGTTTAAAAAATAAACGTAGATGAAGAAAATAATGTTAGTCTTCGGGACTCGTCCCGAAGCCATAAAAATGGCTCCGCTTGTGAAAGCTTTTCAAAAGCAAGCTGAACAATTTCAAACCATTGTTTGTGTGACGGGTCAGCATCGAGAAATGTTGGATCAGGTATTGGATCTTTTTGAGATTGTACCTGATTATGATTTAAACATCATGAAACAAGGACAGGATTTATATGATGTGACGGCACGTGTCTTATTGGGGATGCGTGATGTCTTGAAAAAAGCACAGCCTGATATTGTTTTAGTGCATGGAGATACGACGACTTCTACCGCTTCTGCATTAGCTGCTTTTTATCAACAAATACCCGTAGGGCATATTGAAGCGGGTTTGCGTACGCATAACATCTACAGTCCTTGGCCTGAAGAGATGAATCGTTTGATCACGAGTCGTATTGCTACGTATAATTTTGCTCCTACGCCTTTGAGTAAACAAAACTTATTGGATGAAAATATAAAAGAAGAATCGATTGTGATAACAGGTAATACCGTGATTGATGCGCTTTATATCGTAGTAGATAAGATCAAGAAAGATGCGAATCTAAAGGCTGAATTATCGGACCAGTTGGTGAAAGCAGGTTATGCGATAGATCGCTTGGCTAGCGGAAAAAAACTTGTCTTAATAACAGGACATCGTCGTGAGAACTTTGGGGATGGTTTCCTCCATATGTGTACAGCCATAAAAGATTTGAAGGATAAATATCCAGAGGTTGATTTTGTGTATCCGATGCACCTGAACCCGAATGTACGCAAAGCAATTCATGAAGTCTTTGGCAAGGATTTATCTCATTTAGGCAATATGTTCTTTATTGAGCCCCTCGAGTATCTATCCTTTGTTTATTTGATGGAGCAATCAAGTATTGTATTAACGGATAGTGGGGGTATTCAAGAAGAGGCTCCTGGATTAGGTAAGCCTGTCTTAGTGATGCGTGACACGACGGAACGTCCTGAAGCGCTTGATGCAGGAACGGTAAAATTGGTCGGTACAAGTTATGAGAAAATTATGAACGAGGTCTCTAAATTATTGGATGATCAAGTTTATTATGAAGAAATGAGTAAGGCCGTGAATCCGTATGGAGATGGATTGGCTTGTGGAAGGATAATTGAAAGAATATCTTGTGGAAAAAAAGCGTAAAATAGTTTTTATACTAGGGTCCTTATCTCAACCACGTTGTATAAAACGAATCATTTCATTTTCTAAAGAAGGATTTGATGTTAAGGTGTATGGATATAATAGAGGAAAATATAATTGTAATGTATTACCTGCTGATATTTCTGTAGAGGTTTTAGGGAAATTTGAAGATGGAAAATCTTATGTTAACAAAATGTTTAGAAGTTTTGTTGATATGAAAAGAATAATCAAAAAACATGATGATGTTGTCTTTTATGTCATGGGTTTTTCTTTTGCTATCCAGTTTCTCTTTAAAAGTAATAAATTCATATATGAAATATCAGATATTTTTTATGGTTATCCCAGATTCAAAAGGGTATTACCTCTATTGAAATTTCTAGATAAACAATTAATTCGTAGATCTTTTTTTACTGTATTGACTTCAGAAGGTTTTATTGATTTTTTCTATAAAAATAAAATTCCTAGTAATCTTTTACTACAACCGAATAGGGTCAACACGAATATACAAGCAAAACGTGTTTCCATTGATAAGGAGGGTGATTCTATAAGTTTCGGCTTTGTTGGTGCGCTAAGGTATAATTCGATTTATTTATTTGCTGAAATTATAGGAAAATATTATCCAAAGCATGCCTTTAAATTTTATGGAGAAAGTAGTGAATCTCAACGTTTCAAAGATTTAGCAGATAAATATGATAATATTTATTATTATGGGAAATATAAAAATCCTGAAGATTTAGATAATATTTATTCGACAATAGATGTAGTTGTAGCGTCTTATGACTGTAATTCTTTAAATGAACGAATAGCAGAACCAAATAAATTATATGAGTCATTATATTTTTGTCGTCCTATTGTTGTTTCTTCTACTACATTTTTAGCTAAACAAGTAGAACATTATAAGTGTGGATATGCGATTAATCCTAATTCTAAAGAGATAAAAGCATTTATTGACAAAATTACAATACAAGAAATAAAAGAAAAGTCCAAACAAATCTATTCATATCCTGAATCAGAGTTTTTGGATTCTTCTAAAAAGATGTTTCAAAAATTTTTTCAATTAGAAAAAGATCGATTATGAATAAAATAGCATTAATAACAGGTATAACTGGTCAAGATGGCTCTTATTTAGCAGAGTTTTTATTAGGGAAGGGCTATGAGGTACATGGCATCATGCGTCGTTCTTCTTCGTTTAATACGGGACGTATTGAGCATCTTTATTTGGATGAGTGGGTGCGGGATATGAAGCATAAGAAATTGGTTAATCTTCATTATGGGGATATGACGGATACGAGTTCTCTGGTTCGTATTTTACGCAAAGTGAAACCTGTTGAGATCTATAATCTGGCGGCGCAAAGTCATGTGAAGGTTTCATTTGATTGTGCGGAATATACAGCGGAAACGGATGGGGTAGGTACATTACGTTTATTGGAAGCGGTGCGTATTCTGGGTATGGAAAAGAGTACGCGTATTTATCAAGCTTCAACGTCGGAGCTCTTTGGTAAGGTGCAGGAGGTTCCTCAAAAGGAAACTACGCCTTTTTATCCCCGTAGCCCCTATTCGGTGGCGAAACAATATGGCTTTTGGATTATGAAGAATTATCGGGAAGCGTATGGGATGTTTGCGGTGAATGGTATTTTATTTAATCATGAGAGT
>Ga0172378_10003260_pt1 | contig 15299 bp, 33 predicted proteins | sample GrowelOW332metaG_FD_119755 | JGI IMG/M metagenome (GOLD analysis project Ga0172378, IMG submission 119755) | Groundwater microbial communities from an aquifer near a municipal landfill in Southern Ontario, Canada - Pumphouse #3_1 metaG | ecosystem: Environmental > Aquatic > Deep subsurface >... | reverse complement strand
CATAGAAGTGTATACCATAATTGGGCAACTTGGCAGGGAATGGAGATAATTAATAAACTTGTTTTGGAATGGTATGCTCTTACTGAAAACACTTCGGAATTAAGTATATAATGATGTTTCATATCCAAAAAAAGGTATATCTATCTATTATATTATAACTTTATACTTATAGCCATTAGTATAATAGATAAGATAAATAGTAAGCTATACCTTTTTTTAGGATTATTATATTTAAAGTTAACACTTCCCTTAAGTTAATCTTGATATTAAGAGCGACAAACCATGAAACAAACAACATTCTTTGAATCAATAACTCAAATCCCTGCATTTGTACTCTTTAGAAATGCAGCAGGACCAATTCAGAACCTCTCAGAAGCTCTCTATGGAATTTCTAAGAGCAACTTGAACGAATACACATACCCTGAATAAAAACGTCTTAAAACGCATTACAATAAAAACATAAAGAGCGACAAACCATGGCAAAATCAGAAGTAATCTCGAAAATACAATCATTCTACGAAAGGGAAAATAGAGTTCCGGTTTCAAAAGATTACAGAGCAGCCTATGGAGGTTCAGGCCTCCCACATTGGCAAACACTGAAAAAACATTTCCCTAGACAAACTTATGATGAAATTATTCATCAGGCACTCGGCTTTCAGACATTCCGGCAGTTATTCTCAGAGTTCGTCCTCCAGCGCAATAGGGCAGTGATCTTTGCACAATCCAAAGATATAGTCCCGGAAGGTCATTGGGCTTCTCAAATTTCTTTTACTCGTTGGCTAAATGCTCAGTGTGGTAGGACAATCAATGGATATTATGTGAGATTGTATACAGGCGGTACTCGGGCGCATGGTTATATTTTTCAATTTACCAAAATTGAAAGTTTAATCCGGCAGGAGGCTCCAGCATGACTGTAAAATATTGTCCGTACTGCAAACATCGAATTACAACCCTCTCCCTAAACGACGTAGGGACCTCATCACATTGCGAGATGTGCGGGAAACCCTTCGATATAAGCATAACATCCTCTGATCGTCCTGCACACGGGCACGCTGGAGGGTTCCGATTGGTAAAACCCCCCGCCCCCTCACTAAATAACTTAAAGGTTCTCCGTTTCATTTCAAGAAAACAGCCCACTCATGCGATGGAGATTGCCCTGAACCTGGGAAGATCTCCTCATACTATCCGTAGGTATCTGCATAAATTAGAATCTGCTGGACTCATTCAATTTCAATACAGTGGAAATTATAAGATGTACAGTGTTTTGGAGGCAAGCGTATGACTCTGAAATACTGCCCGTTCGAGGAATGTAACCATAGACATAATGTATCATTCAATCCCGTTACTGATCCCTCTCCCTCGATTGGGGTCTGCCCAAAATGCGGGCAGAAATACGATATTATCACAATGTTAGGTGACTCTCGAAAAGCCGGGAAAGCAGGCGGTTTTAAACTTGTTAAACCGTTCAAACCGAACGTTGATATTACCGAAATCCTGCGATTTATCCAAAAATCAAAACGTACCCATGCTCCACAAATAGCACGGGAATTCAGAAAGCCAGAGACTACGATTCGCGGGTATCTTGTGAAGTTGGAAAACGATGGGCTGATTACTAGGGAGCCCTGGAGACGGTATAAGATTGTCTGTATTACTGAATATGGCAAGCAAGTTCTTGCATGATTCAGTTTTTACAGTATTTAAAAGGTGTCAATAATGAAATGGTATTACAAATATCTCCCGTGGTTCCTCTTAGAAAGGAAACTTAATAAAATAGATCCATTTTACGCGGATAAAATCACAATAGGCGAAGAAACCCACGATATTATACTTCTTGAAATTTCCGATGGAATATGGATCGGAACAAATAAATCCGATTATTGGGAATCACAGAAAAAACAATCTGAAAAGATGATCAAAGAATATACAAGAAAATTGGAGGAAGCAAATGACCATCTTCAAGAAGTTTGCGAAGATCTTTCCGTTCTTTGTGCTCAAGAGACTCAATGAATGTGCGCCCAGAGGTCCGGTAACACTCGTATTCATGAATAAAAATATTGGTGGTAGTGATTGGGGCGATGAGTCCGATCACCCAACTGCAAAAGTTGATGTTTTCAATTTGTTTGAAGGTATGTATATGTTTACAGATGAGCGATTTAATCTTGAAAAAAGAAGAGCACGTTTGAGGAAAGAGCTTGAAAACGTAGAGGGGAAAATTAAACAATGACACTCTACGTTGACACATTCCCACCTAAATCAGCATACAACATGACAGATAGACCTAAACACGAATCTCCCTGTATGTCTGAGTATTGGAGAGCACAACCGATTAGACCAGGGAAGCAGAGGGAAGAGCTAGATACAGATTACATCGAAGAAGACGACGAACTCACAGACGATTAAAGAGGCATATATGAAAACGGTTTATATTTTAGCAGGTAAATCGCATCATACGCTTATCCCCGTAGTCATAGACGAAGGCTATTCATTAATCGATGTTTTAATATTGTCATTTTCGTTGCTTTGTTTAATTTCAATGATTTATATTGTTATGAAAAACCAGAGGAATAAGACAAACGATTAAAGAGGCATCTATGAAGCCAGTCACATACACAGTCATAGGTTGCAATCTGATGTTCAATGCATTGGAACAAACCTTCATGGAGTGCTCTAAGTGTTCTATGAAGAGGACTGATACAGAGTGCCTGGATAATATTGCAGTTGGGGAGAGACATTATATTTATCAGAAAAGAGGTTGAATGTTAGAATTCCTGATAATCCTCCCTAATTTATATGCAGCCTATACACTGAGTGAGAATAACGCATATAAAACGAATTTAATTTACTCTTTCGGTTATCTTCCGTTTATCTGGTATAATTTTCATATTGGGGAAAGTTTTCAGACGATTTACTTTTCTATTAATTGGGTATTGGCTGCGAAGGGTGTTTATCAGGTTGTTAAGGGACGAAATAAATTTTCATTTATAAAGTATCATGACTAAAATCAATATCTAAAGTGGTGTTTATGGCAGTCCAAAAGAAAAAGAAAGGTAAGTACCCCCACAATCCGCTAGTTTTCCAATGGACTGGCCAGCGCAAAAAAGCAGCGTTATTGATATCAGAAGGAACTAAAACCATAGATGAAATCTGGGTAGAGGTGGGTGTGCATGAAAGGACACTTTTTGACTGGCGGCAGCATCCTATTTTTCAAGCAGAAGTAAGCAGGCTCACGTTAGCAAATGAGAAGGCGACAAGAGAAGGCATTTTACGACTTGCTTATAAAGCAATTGAAAAGAAGATTGGCAGTGTTGCAGATGATAGAAGTACTGTTTTAGAGTGGACTAAATTCATAGCCGATTTACAGGGATTTATGAAGCAGAAAGTAGAGCTCGATGCCAATTTGAAACACTCTAATGAAATTGACCCTGAAGAAATGACGGATGAAGAATTGAGGCAGTCTATACAAAGATTCCTATCCGCCGCTCAGTAATTACACGATTCCGACAACTTCAAAACATGAATCCCCCTGTATGTCCCCATTTTGGAGGAATCAACCTATCCGGCAGGGCAAAGTAAGAGATGAGATTGATTTTGATGAGAAAATAGATGAGGAATAATCATGTTTGAAAAAACAATGTTCATACCTGAAAATAAAAAAGACTGTGATAGATTGTGCAGACAAGGGATCTGTGCAGAATGTTGTTATAATTATGCAATCGATTGCCCCGATTTTGAAGAGAAACCGGAGGAATTAGATGATAATTAAAATATGGTACTGTTTCGGCAAAGACTGCATAACTCCCTGTATTCTACCATTCAATGAAGATCATGATTGCCCGGATTCATGCCCGTGGTCCGAAGAGTCCAATTTTAAGGTTGAGTATATGGAAGAGAAGGAACTGCTTAGATTATACAAAGGTGAGTAAATGTCAAAATCCCCAATACTAGCTTTTATCCTCTCGATAATCCCAGGTTTAGGTCACATATACGCCGCAGGAATAGCAAAAGGATTAGTATATCTATTGATAATCTGGTGTACTCTAGGGATCTCACTATGCTTTTGTATTTTCGGCATCGGTTTTTTAATGGCTCCTCTGGTATATCTCGGAGGAGCTTTTCACGCTGCATTCCTAGCAACGATAGGTGATTAAAAATGGATCTTAACGAACAATCTCGCAGGGATACAGGCGGTAAAAGGACAACTTGAGAAGAACACAAATGAACTTCTTTAACATTCTCTTTTTTAATCAGGCTTACACACAGCCACGCAGTTAAACGTTCTTCACTTAATCAGTATATTCATATTATCTTTTTTTAATTGCTCCGTAGTGAGCTTCTAATCAATCCTACTTTCTTTTATTGATGTAACTATATTTTATAACTTCGATACAAAGATTTTTATTTACAACAGTTATATTACAATACATGTTATATTTCTTGACTAATTTTAATCCCCTTTACCCGGAGGTATAAATGGAAAATATAATCCCAGGCGGGCATTATTCCTATGATTCCACAAACAAACAGATCTGGCTATCCTATGAATATTATTATCTAGGTGTCGAAAATATACACCGGATAAAGAACTTATCAAAAAACTTGGATTTTTATAATTCTGATACTCCAAAATATCCATTAACTTTCCTAAATGGATGTATCACACATTCATATCCTTCAAGCGGGGAAGATGAGGATAAAATTCAGATTGTTTTGAGGACTCCTATTACTGACTCTCTAACAGAATTAGAAGCGGTTGACGGAGTTATAACTCTTGAAACTGATGGAAAAGTTCTCGTTTTGCCAACTGAAAACGCTGACGTACTTCCTCTTTATAATGAATGGACTGAAAAACCTACCGTACTTCGAGATAATTTCGGAGGGCTTATGGGCTCTGGATCTCCTGATTATTCGGTGGGGACGGTTTATACTGCTACAGATGGCGTTTATCTTACTGATATTTCAGGGACAAATTCAACGAAAACGTTGACAGGTGGGAAATTAAAAGAGCTTGAATTGTTGACGGTTGATCCTGTTGGGCATACTATTACTCAGGATTTTCAGATTGTTAATACTGGCGAGAGTAATAATCCTACTGTTATTGATGCGTGTGATAATACAACAAATTGGACGGTTAATAACGGAACCGCTACAATATCAGTGGATTCTGGTACAATTACAGCAGTTGGCACCACATCGGATGACTCGAATGGATACCTACGGCTCAAGAAAACCTACAACGCAATGAATTTAAGCGCAGTCGACTTTTTAAAAATGCGTATAAAATCCACGTTGTCCGGCACATTAATGCTGTCTCTCATATGTAATACCAATGGATACTGGTCTACATTCTCCGGTAGTAATTTCCAGATCAGTGCAAATACATGGACAACATTCACGCTGCCTGTACGCGCACCCTCGTCTGGTGGCACGAATGGATCAGTGGTAATCACTGCCGTTACTGGCATAACAGCGGGGATTATATCCTCCTCCCCAAGTACAGCATGCCAAGTGTGGCTGGATGATTATACCCTCGACACAGGCAAACCAGCATACATCGAACTAGCAACCCCCGACAACATCCAGAACACAACCCTCCAATGCTGGGCAGACTCATCGTATAAAACAGTACGCATTGACTCTCTTAATGATACATATTCCAATATCTCAGGCACGACAGCAAATTTAAAAATGTTAGACGGCACTTCGTTTGATGATGTCTACACAACAGGATTAGGACGTGCAGTTTTCCCAAAAGGAACAGCCGAAGAAACTAAAAACGGTTCAACTGGTTCAATTACCTACAGCGCAAATCAGGGTACAAAAAATAGAATCGGGTATATGTTTTCATTGCCTCCGAGTGATGGAGGGAGAACTGATTTTAATAAGTTGAGATTGAGAGTTTCATATCCGTATACTGTAGACGCTGATGATAATTATACAGCTTCGTATGATTTCGCTAACTCAACAAACGCATCCTACGGCTTGCAGAACATAACCAAACCCTGGATAGCTCTTTATGATCCTACAACATCATTAATTGATTTCTACCTATTCACTCACCGACCTCAAAATCTAACATACAAACGAAACGAAGCCGGAGTAATTCACGAACTTAATCTGTATCCCGGTTCAGGTTCCGTTTATCACGGGCAGGTTGCATTTACCGATTTAACGGCTGATACTGATTCTGATACTATCCCTGATTGCTTAGAAGCATCTATCGCAGGCTCAGTAACAAAATTCTTAGATAATTATAGTATGGTGATACCAGAATGACAGCTCCAAATATAATCCTCAGAGACAAACCGAACACAATCGACGGAGAAATGAGACTCCGTGTAGCATTTGAAGATCAAGCAAATCCGTTGACAGATGAAAAAGGAGTACCGAAAGACTCTACGACAACAGGCGTTTATCAATTCCCTGAATTCATTGAGTATATTGATATTCCCGCAGAAATGGAGCCTACAGTTGAAAATATTGAATTGTTAGTGTCTCAGGCATATACTCAGGCACTTCCAAAAGCAGAAGCAAGAGCCGTAGCAGGTAATGTTAAAACTGCCTGGATTCCGGTTATTGATGCTTATTCTGTGGGTGGATTGAAAATGAAGGTCGCAGACTTGAAAATTAAAAACGAGGTACTTATAAAATGAATCTAATAAAAAACGCAGGACTTCATCGGGGATTACTCGGTGGAGTTCTTTTGATTGTTTTTTTGATGTTGAGTGTTGGATGTGCCCAAGCAGGAATTTCATACAAATGGACATCTCAGATAGTCATAGAAGATATGCCAGACTGTGATATCCAGGACGTTTATGATGCCCTCTCCCCAGTAAATGGGGATTTATTATTGCATCCTGACCCCGTAGACCCCACGATATGGTACGTTAACAGAACATTATTGGTTGACAGATCTAATTTCACATTATCGCCTGATCGCGGAGTTACCGAAATCAGAATAGATAATCACGGGTTGCAGACATACACAATACACGGGACTCCTGGAACTTCAGATGGTATCATTATGGATGGGATAACATACACCGGCTGGAATATAACATCCATGACACCACGGACTGAAAATAAAAAAACATTGGAAATTAGTAAGGGGAACGTCCACAATACGACGTTTCAGTATATCTCACAGGTATATTTATATAATGTGATAAATGGTGAATTTTCAGAGTTGACATTTCGTAATTGTTCAGAAATTACATCAAAAAGCAGTTCATTACGTGTCGATGATTCGACTGGAGTTACTGCACATGATTTGTATACATACGATTCAATTGGAATAATGGCATTAACAAATACAACATACAGTAATTTTAGTGATATTTATGCAGAAAATATTGAATGGTATGGTATAGGTCTTACTGAGGCATCTGATCACAACACGTTTAGACGAGTTACCGTAATTGATTTCGATGATTACCTCGACTATAGATCAGATAGTGGTGCGTTCTACACAATGTCATGTAATTACACCACAGGATACGATTTTTATATAAATGGAACCCCGTGGAGTTCGCTTGCACCCGGTGGATATTTCCAACATTTTGAAAATATTACGATAAAAAACACCGGTCACAATAGTATAGATTTACATAATGTTAGGGATTCTACGTTTGTAAATTGTTCATTATACGCACCTCCGGCAGATTCGCCTTGGGCAGACGGGCATGGCGACCAAACGAATAACGTACTGATTACAGCCGGAATTGCATCTCAATTACATTCGTCAAATATATCAATGACAGATATATACTGTTATAACGCGGGCATGTCAATCCAGACAGGTGTCGATCACATATATCTAGAAAATCTCACCCTTGAAGGGGAAGGCCCACATATATACGCATCGGCTGATTATTTTACACTGAAAAACTTTAGATTTATTCCAAATGTCGGTGAAGAATTGGATTCATCGCTTACACTTGAAATAGATTACGAAAAACCAGAACGGTTACTCAACAATACTATTATAGACGGTGATGTGTACGGGTTGTCGATATTGCAGGAAAATAGAAACAGATTTCTGAATGTCAAATATACATATAACAATTATAAAAACCATACCCGGTATTTTTATGGTGATTTCGTTGTAAAGGATGCAACAGGAAGTCCACTAGACGGGGTTATCTCAGTAACGAATGACATAAGCACAAATGAAAAATATTCCAATGCAGATGGGTGGGGTGAAAATAAACAAACCTTTAATGTCACGTCTGGTAGAACAGCATTACCTGATTCTAATAGGTATGATTCGATTGCATTAACAGATTCATGGAATGACCCAAATAATACCGTTATAGATTTCATACATTCAGCCGCAATTTTCACCTCACAAGGAGATGTCACATTAAATAATATTAATCCAAATTCTAACTGGTATCGTTCTAATCCTCAAAATTCTAGATACACTATAGTAGCCATCGTCAATGATTCTGCAAATACCCATATAACAGGTTATGCTCCATCAGTCGATGAAAACGAATTTACAACCGGGGATTCAGTCACATATCAAGTGTGGACATCGGAAGACGTTGATTCAATATCATGGAAAAAGGGCGGAGTGGAGGTCAATAACGACAGTCTCTCCTATACAACTACATATACAGATGACCCTGTAACAATTTCTTTTTCAGCTACTGATGCGAATGGGGACATATCTCAAACATGGGACTATTACCCGCTAGTTGCTGCATTCTCAGCAAATAACACCACAGGGACAGCACCAGCTACAATTCAGTTTACTGATGGTTCGCAGGGTTCTCCGACGTCTTGGGCCTGGGATTTTGAGAACGATGGGACAGTAGACAGCACAGAACAGAATCCAATCTGGTATTATGAATCTGATGGTAGTTATGATGTTAACCTGACGGTTTCAAACGAGTTGGGTAGTGATTCAGAGGTCAAAGAGGATTATATCGTTCTTACAAACCCGTATGTCCCCCCTTTGCTAGTCTCTGCAAGCGTGATTGTAATGTATTTCTTCATGAGATCACGGCGGTGGTGGTAAAATGTTATTAGGAGAATGTTATGCAGGGGAGGACGCAGAAGTCCTCTTTGAGGCTATGAAAGACGATTGGTCGGGAGAAGATGAGGACGTAATCTCAAATCTTGTTGTCTATGTTAAACAGTACAAAGAAACAGCAGTTCAGGCAACCGGAGCAACAGCCGTATGGAATTCTGATATGGGTATGTATCTCCTGACTGTCCCGGCTGCGTATGTTCCTGCAAGTGGATCTTTTGATATTGTAGTCAAGGGATCCGGGGATATTGACGATGTGAAAATTAGACTGGGAGTGAATACGGCAGATACACAGCTTACGTCTATTGTCTCAAAAATAGATGCAGTTGACACAGTGGCTGATGGAATCGCATCCACTCTTTCAACTCCTGCGAATTTCATGGCAGATGTTTCAGGGCTGGCAACTCCGGCAGATGTCACAAGCGCGATTTCTACAGCAGCCATTCCTGCGGGAGTATGGGCAGTCGCAGCCAGGACACTTACAGCAGTTCCAACAGGCGCAGCTTTGACGACTGACATTACCGCTCTAAATGATCTCTCTGCTGCTGACATTGGGACCGCACTTACAACCTATACAGCCCCAACCAAAGCGGAATTAAATCTCGCTGTCCTACCTCTTGCAACGGCTTCAGCATTGACAACCGCTCAGGGTGCGATTACAGCTATACAGGCAGTCACAGACACCGTAGGGGGAGAATTTGACGAAACTAATGGACTGATAGGTGCAATCTCAATAGGTGCAAGCGTAGGCGCAGAGAAAGTAATTCCAGCAGCTTACTACACTTTAGATGCATCAGAATTGACAATCACACTGGCAACACCATATGATAGCACAACAGTCGAACAGATTTTATCAATTTTCAATCTGACCACCGGAAATGAAATATACAACTGTTTGAACCCAAGAAAAAGGAGATCATTCTTACAGGAGGCAGGAATTGATATTTCTGTAGGAAGTGGAGCAACCGGTGGGGTGATCACTTACATCGAAGACTCGGTAATGGCAGATACAGATAAATTAATGATCATTGTGAACACACCATAATCAGGGGGATACAATCCCCTTAACTTTTTTTATTTTAGCAGTGGTGAGGCTCTCAGTGGCTTGGAAAAAAGAGAATTAAAGTAAATCTTTCTCAAATCTATGTAAAACAGGAAGTATCTTAAATATCTCAGTTTCTGTTTTTATGGATTCCTCGTAAAGTTCATCAACCTGCTTATTTATCTCTTCTGGCTGCATCCTGCAATGTGAATGTTCAGGAGGTTTGCAGGGTACAAACGTTTTATTTTTCGCGTCTTCAAGCATTGCATCAGCCCATTCTTTTAATTCTTCATCGGATAGGTTCTTTAGTTCGTCTAGTCGTTTTTTAATACTGTCACCGACTTTCATTTTTTACCACTGATCCCCATTTTCTTTATATCGATCTATCATCCTCTCAGCTTCTTCCGGGGTACACCCGTGGTCTATTAAATGTCCTATGATGTTTGAGTATTCTTTTTTACAGTATGGACATTTCATTTGGATTCCCCCGGCGTCCACTCATAAAATGCTTTTTTACGTACCCATATTTTTGCAGTTTCTTGACCATTCGTTGAGTGTTATCATCCGACAGCCCTATAGTATTTGATATGTCAATTATTGTTTTTTTCTCGGATGATATGGCCGCAAGCAGTTTTACATAATTTTGTTCAGTACCAGTGTTGCATGATATTTCTTTTGACAATTTCATGGTTCAACCTCATGCAGAATAATAACTATTGTATCACCGTCCTTAATTTTTTTGAAAAAGTCTGTTTTCACTGGGAGCTTTCCCGCGTCAGAGTATGATTTTGAGAGCTTTTCAAAACATCGTTTAGTTCCTGCCCGGATACCGTTCTCATTGACTGTGAACGGCTCATCGCATATGAATACAGGAAGTGTTTTCAAAACTAAAACATCAATTCTGAGCCCTGGTGCTAGTCTGTTGATTATACTTCTTGCGTAGAGTTTTCCCGAACGTCTCTCGGTGTTTGTGATGTCAGAAGATGATTTGACAAGGGTGTATTTGATATTTGAAAATGTTATTTTTGAGGTCATTTAGAGACCTCTCAATCTATGCTAAGTTTTGCAAGTTCTTCAGTTCTATAGCATCTTGCATTTGCTCGGTACGTCGCTTCTGTCCCTCCCACATTATTGTAGATCAAAAACACTTCTTTATCGAGGGCACTGTCAAGCAGGAAGCTTTCTCCGTTTTCCTCGTCATCATATTCTCCAAAATTGACCTTAGTATATGTTTTACCTTCATATTGTATCTGGTCTTCTGGAAATATCATGAAATCTGAGGATTCCTGCGGCTTCACAGCTTCAATGAACGGGGTTTCTCTTATTTTACCATCTGCGGTTTCGTAGTATCCGAACTCCGCATCTTCAACATAGTCAAACATCGATTCAAAAAGGTTCACGTTTCTTCCGTCGATTGTTATCATTGTATTTCACCTGTAGATATTACTACGCGTACAACGTATATAAATATTTGTACTCTTTAACTGGGTACATTAATAATTAGAGGTAGCATTTTATTTACACTTCCACTATAAACTTCTTTAACCACTTTCGAATCTCTGGTGAAAATTCCACCATTCTATCAACATCCTCAGAAGACGAGTCCATAGCAGCCCTGATGGCACGCCCTACAAGTTCATTCGGGACCTCCTCCATGTAATCAAGAAACCTGTTTACCAGTTCATCATCCGTTTCTTGCCGGTCTTCGGTTCCGACCCATTGCCTCTTCAATTTCAATCTCTCTATAGTCTCAAGAGATATTCGGGGGAGTTTCAAGAGGTATTCGAATGTATTGTCTAGTGAATTATCATCTCTTTGTGCTTTCAATACGTTTAACTCGATTCGATTCTCTTGTTTTACTTTAGGGAGTTGTACTTTTTCCATTCACGCACACCATCCACAGTTCCCAAACGATAACTTATCTTCAAGTTCTTCAGCTATTTTTTTGTACTCGTCAACATTGATCTTATATTTATCAAGTATTTCCTGAGTAGGAAGTTTTGCACGGAAACGCATGTTTCCACATCCAGAATATTCTTCCTCTTCGGGGTCTTCATCATTCTGGTCCCCAAAATCGTCCGAATCTGCCTTTACCCCATTTATGGAGAATTCTTCACATGAACAGAGACAAGTAAACACTTTTAGGTTTAGTTCCACGATCTTCACCTTTGTAACTTATTATATGTTAATACATACTTATCATACTTATACGTTTTTACATACAAATCATATTTATAATAGCGTTTATTATTTTATACATTACAGTACAACTTTATACATCAATGTAAAGGTAAACCATGCCCATTTAACTCGATCAAAAACGCATACAGTAAAAAAAGCATCAACGGACTTAATTAAAAAAAGAAATTAAAATGAAATACATTTATCTTAATTTCACACCCATTGCTTCGATGATATTCCTCTCAGCGTTCGAATCCATCCGTGCATAAGTGTCCATTGTAATCTTTGTACTCGAATGTGCAAGCCTAAACGATATTGCATACCCTGGAACACCCTGCCCCATCAGGTACATTGCCGTGCCGTGTCGGTAGCTGTGGGGGTGTATATGTCTCATCCCGATCAATTCAGTTAACACATCCAACTTTTTATTTATTGCTTGACGAGTTAACGGCTTTCCACTGTCTTTCCTGGATGGGAACAACAACCCCTTAACATTCCACATTCGAGTATATTCCATAATCTCAAACATGGTTTCATTATCCAGGTGGATTGTATGCACGAACGGGTTTCCTGTATCGAAAAAGTTCTTTTTTACCTTTCTCTTCTTTACTACAAAAGTTATGCTTCTCTCTTTTACATTGATCTGAGAATCAGAGAAGCTTAAGCAATCGGTTATTCTGGCTCCTGTGACCCACATGAGGGACATTAAAAGAGAATCCCGGTCTCTTATCCATCTCGCGTTTTCGGTCTGTTTTGAACGTTCATATTGGATCTGACAGGCACGTTTTAGAGACTCAAATTCGTCATGAGTGAGGTAATCGACAGGTTTTTGCAGAACCATGTCGGTATTTGGTCTTAATGCGAGTGCGTTCATTGTACCCCCTGATATAAAATTTATTTAGAGGGATTTCAATTCATTTTTGTGTTCATCTGTCCATTTAATTAAATGTGGGTATTTTCTGCAGGATTCTAGATCATTTACAGTGTTAAAGACCCACGCACATTTCTTGCACTGAAATCCCTCTAAATCTGTAAACTCATAAGGTTGTGATTTTTTTACTGTATTGCTCAACAAACCATTTTTTGAGATTGATTGTGTTTTAGTTACGATGTACTCTTTCCAATAGACAAGTTTTCCCCCGCATAATGGGCAAGTTATGGAGTCAGATCCAGACATTTATTTCAACCTCCATTCCCGTGTTCCAAATCGGCCACCGGTAACTATTCTATGTTCAACCCCTTCCATAATTAGAAGAGTTTTCGTTACATGGTCTCGTGAGCATCCTATTTTATCCGCTATATCGCTGGATTTCTGCCAGGATGTGGATAAAGCGGTTTTAAAGTCGGTTTGTGTGAATTGCTTTTTGAAAGTCATTTTATTTCACCTGCAAATTGCCACCTGCAACCATCTTAAGAGCGATTACAGCTTCTTCAAGTTCGTTAATTTCATCTTTCATTTCCTGCAAATGTTCAGGGGCATAGTAAGTAGTAAATCTACTTTCAGATTTATAGTGTTCAGTTTTATTATCAATTAGTTCTTTGATTAGTTCAATTGCTATTTCGTACATATTTTAAACCTCAAAAAAATAATTATGCAAGTGTGTATTTATACTCACTTGGAAATTCATCATACAGGTTTTTTTTATCTCTCATTTCGACTTGAGCACACCCACTCACCACAAGCACATCATCTTTCCAAAGAAGACCATTTGATATTTTTCTATACGGTACTTTATTTTGCTTGCAAAGTTCCCTTTCAGCTTTATCAACTTTTAATGTCCAAGCTTTTACAGATTTTGGCATTCTCATTTTATTCATCCACCCAATCAAGTTGTTCCAGTGCTTTCCCAAATGCAAACCTCTGAGCATATAACAGAGGCGCATCATCATCAAATTCATCCTCGTCCAATTCACTTGCCTCTTTACTACAAGCTTCGATTTGTTCCTCTAACCATTTTTTGTACTCTGATAGTTTCATAATTTCAACCTCTTTTTGTGTCATTCCTCTTTTACCTTAGTATATACTATAATACGCACAACTTATATTTATAGTTAACGTTATAGTTATAGTTAAATCGAATTATATAAAAGTTGACCGATACAAAGTAAAGTAAACAAAAACGAATATTATAATTAAAAATGTTATAATTATTAGCTCATAAAAATAAGAGCATATAAAGTAAAAACATTACTGAAAAGAGAAAATAAGAAAAAATAAGTTTAGTTTACAAAACTAGAAAGAAAAGTAAAAAAGAGAAAATCAGGTAAAATCTATCAATTCCGGATTTTCAAAAACATTCCCTACAATTTCCATAGAATTTCCCAATGTAGAACTAAACATTTTCAAATAATCAGAATCTCTACGACATTTATACGATGGGTCACACGGCCTCATATGAGCCGGAAGATATGAAAAATCAACACACCAACAACCATCTTGCATTTTCACAATACCTATTTGAGATTCTCCAGAAAGTCCATAAGTACATAACAATAAATAATTCTCATAGATCGGGATTCCCTTTCGATCTTCAAATTCTGCATATCTCACTACTTTGATATCTTCGGTTTCCTCTTCATCACAACCCCATACCCATTCATCACAGCAGTTACACGAGGTCCCCGCGTGATATACAGTTTCTTCATATGGGTGAATTACAAAGTTAATGTCGTTTTCAGGAAGAAACTCTTTGTCTTCTTTGCTCCATGCTCTTAGTTTTGGTATCATTTTATTTTCTCCTCAGAAACTCATTACTCTCTTTTATCAACATCTCTTGGGGATCATCCTTAATTACTGTGATTTTTACAGAATGCTTTAAAAATAAATATAGAATAATTGCAACTTCAACGGCACAAATGATATCATCGACTTTCATTTATTCACCCGTATATTATCTTTTTAAGCTCTCTCAACTGCACTGTTCTCAGTGCTTCCAGCTTGATTGAAGATATCTCAGAGATCAATCGTCTTCGATCTTCAATATCTTTTAGTTCTTCTGGATCGTCCATTCTCATACCTTCCAATCACAACATATTAACAGGCTG
>Ga0172378_10003259_pt1 | contig 15299 bp, 16 predicted proteins | sample GrowelOW332metaG_FD_119755 | JGI IMG/M metagenome (GOLD analysis project Ga0172378, IMG submission 119755) | Groundwater microbial communities from an aquifer near a municipal landfill in Southern Ontario, Canada - Pumphouse #3_1 metaG | ecosystem: Environmental > Aquatic > Deep subsurface >... | reverse complement strand
TCACGGTACGTACAGTACAAGTCACGGTATCATTTCTGGCTGGAACTGGATGATAAAAGCGGACGGGCAGACGAAACTGTATTATCATGGTTTGTTTCCGTTATGAACGACGGGAAACGTGTTCCGTAAAAATGCTGAGGTAAAAAAAAAGTGTTATACTGTTAGAGAAGGATCGTAGTATGAGTGAAAAACAGAAACGTGTTAAACTTTTTTCGATTGTCTGGTTTACGGTTGCAGGACTTTTTTTAATATCATGGCCTCTGTCACACTGGTTTTATTACGGCCTGTATACCAGATTTCTGGGGGTGTCTGCAGGAACATATCAGGACAGCCTTATAAAAATGATTGGAACCTGCGGCGTTCTGCTTTCAATGTGTCTGGCCGTTATAGCAAAGGAACCGGAAAACAGTCGTCTGCTTATGAAAATGACTTCGACTTTCCTGGTACTACTTGCAGCGACTTTTGTCTATCTTATTGAATACAAAGATTTTACGAGGATGGAATTTCTGAATGCAGTTTTCTTTGTGGTAATCGCGGTCCTTCTGCCTGTCAGCTATAAGTGGCTGGATAGGAAATAGCACCGGAAACTGATTAAGCCGTGAATGTTTAAACAGATTCAGTATTTGTCTGACGGAATTATATAAAACTGCTGTTGTTCTCAGAGCAGAAATCTCTTTTTTAATTCAGCTTTGAACTGTTTTCTTGAAAACAGAAACAGTCCAAAAAGGGTCAGTATGGCATACAGCATTGCTGCCCATGACGGCCATTTCACTTTTATAAAGGGAAAAAGGCTCATGCAGAACAGAACGAGTGACAGAAAGAAGGCTGCTGTCATATAACCCGTATATTCCTGATAATTTTTGTGGTTGCAGACAGCCAGAATGGTGAGTGTTGTGGTTATCCCGACTGAGAACCATGGAATAACAAGGGAAAAAGACCAGAAGGATAAACCTGTAAGCAGGTCAATAACGATCATAAGCTGTGCAGACCAGAAGAATTGTATGAATAATTTTGAACCGATGTAATAAACTCTGGACGTCCAGATAAAGACTGTTTTATAGATAAAAAATACGGAGCTGATTACAATCAGAGACCACAGAAAGTGATTTTGTGCGAATGTCAGATAATTAATAAAAAGACTGAGAATACTTACCACACATGTCGTGAAAAAGATACTTGTTTTTACCGTATCAGGTTTTTTTTCTTTGTAAAGCGGATATCTGCATGCGGTGGTGCGCTGTTTTATTTCATCTGAGTCTGCAGATGTCTGTTCCTCTGTATGCTGTATATATATGCCGCATAACGGACAGAATCCGTTTTGGGTGAGTATTTCAATACCACATGAAGGACAATGCATTATTTCTCCTGATTTTCGTTTGAACAGACCTGAATCTGAAGTCCTGTTTTCTGCCTGAGCAGCATAAAAAAACTCCGGATAATATCTGTTTCCTCAATTGTTCTTGTGAAAGAAACTGACATAACTCCATTAACTGTTAAGACTGCACAGTTTACCGGACATTTTGAACTCGGATACAATAAAGCTTCCGCATGATCAACATAGTTTACAGTTTCTGAAGGGAGTTCCAGTTCTCCCATATTAGACAATGTAATTGTCCGTCTTTTCTCTCCGAATAAATAAAAACCAAGCCTGACGAAAAAGTGTTTTATTCTGAGCGGAACCCAGCGTCCGATCCTGTTCCTGTCAAATAAAATGATTTTATCAATTTCCCGCTGAAGATTTTCCTTCCTGGTCAGTTCCTCGAGCTGAACAGAAACATTTTTGAGTATTGTATCAAATAAATATTCTGAATCTTCCGGACTTGTATCGTTGAATGAAAAAGCTATGTTTACGACAACAAAAAAATTTCTGAATGTTACTGAAGGAAACCGCTTTCGGAGATTTACCGGAACTGAGATAACAACAGGCTTTTTTTCTGTCCCGAATTTTATTCTTGTTGTATAGATGCTGTATATCAGCAGGGCTGCAAGGCAGCCTGTTACGGTAGTTCCTTTTGACCGGGCATATTTGTTAAACTGTTCAGAATCAAGAAGTCCTGTAATAACGCCTGCATATTTTTCTCCGTGAGAGGTTCCTTTTATATGATATGATTTCGGCGGGAATTTCCGTATTTCAAGTTTAAAATCTTTCTTCTTAAGTCTGGTGAACCGCAGAAAACTGTTTTCATAATCATCAATTACGGGAACAGTCCGGATATTTATTATATTTTCTGGTATATAAGCCGGAATGGTTTTATTTTTTTCTGCTGACAGTACGGAATAAGTGAATAAAACTGTTTTTAAAAATTCTACAGCGCCTCTGCCGTCCGTGATGGAATGAAAAAGTTCTATGGAAAGTCTGTTTCCTGAATATAAAAAACGTATCAGGTGTGAATCATGACGTCCGAATTGAGATGCTGTACAGGGGAAGTCCGTTTCCGGTTCTACCAGAAAAGGTTCGTTGTTCTCTTCCAGATAATTCCAGAAGGTACCCCGTCTCAGACGGACAAAGAAAAAAGAAAACCGGGGACGAACTCTGTTGACCGTTTCCTGAAAGATGACAGGATTTACCGTCTCTCTTAGAACAGCGGCTACGCGGAAGAAGGAAGAATTGTTACTGCCTGATACAGAAGGAAAAAGTTTTCCTGCTGTATCGATCGAATACCATGTAATCATATGGAAAAAACAGATCTCCGTAAATACACAGAGATCTGTTTTTTTTTTACTGTTTAGTAACGGTCATTCCCGCGTCGCGCCGGTTTGTCAATTGCTTCGTTTACTTTAATTTTACGTCCCTCGACATCTGTTCCGTCGAGCGCTGCAATTGCTTTTCCTGCCGATGCATCTGAATCCATTTCTACAAAAGCAAAACCTTTTGATGAACCTGTGTACCTGTCGGCAATTACATTAACTGAAACCACTGTGCCGTACGGCTCAAACAATGAACGAATAATTGAATCGTTCGTGCTGTAGGCAAGATTACCTACATAAATTTTTTTTCCCATTTTTCCTGCTCGCTTCTATGAGCTTCTAAAGATTAACCAGCACAAATGTGCTGATTTGATACGAAAAATAAAATATTCTTCCTATATGTTCTTAAGTGTATCACAGCTGCAAACTAATTGATAGTACAACAGGCAATTATTATCAGATATATTGTTCCTTGACTCCGTTTCTGCCCAGTTGTACACTTTTTTTATGAGTTTTTCTCTGGATATTACGTTCCTTTGTAAAGTTGTTGATAATTACGGTGACATCGGCTTCGTATACCGGCTGGCACGTGCATTGAACGCCTGTCGGCCTGAGATACGCCTGCGTATTGTTACTGATAATATGGAATCCTTTTCTCAACTTGCGCCGGAAGTTAATGCGTATGCTTCCGTTCAGCAGTATAACGGATGGACTTTATATGACTGGAATGCGGACGATGTCTGTACGGCATCGTTTTCTGCAGATCAGCCGAAAATTATTCTCGAATGTTTTCAGTGCGGCTATCCTGACTGGCTTGAGACGCTTCTTTTTAAGACGAAGTGCAGAGATTCTGTTCAGATAATCAACATTGATTATCTGACCGCCGAACCGTATGCAGATGATTTTCACTGTCTGGCGTCACTTACCCGTTCTGCTGCCGTTAAAAAAGTGAATTTTATGCCCGGCTTTACTGAGCATACGGGAGGTCTGGTGCTTGACGGACCTTTTGCGTCGGACAGACCGGCTGTGTATGCTGCCGCCCATGCCGGTAATTCTGTACAGCATCTGCTTGCGGGATTTCCGCATGATTTTAAGGTTCTTGTATTCAGTTATGAACGTGATTTTACACCTGTAGTGAAGGCGCTGTCCCTTTTTGAACGAAGCCGTCAGAAAGATTCTCCGGCGTTCCGTCTCCGGGTGTTTGCCGCAGAAGGAAGGGGTAAGAAATCATTTATGGAAGCATGGAATACGGAAAAGAAGCCTTTTGCCGTAACAGAACTGACTTTCCTTTCGCAGCCTGAATGGGACTATGTTTTATGTTCAATGTCGTTTTCCTTTGTCCGCGGAGAAGATTCCCTTTCCCGTGCCTGTCTTGCAGGAATTCCGTTTGTCTGGCATGCATATCCGCAGGCGGATGAATATCAGCAGATAAAAGTACAGGCGCTGGTGGAACGGATAAAACCGTTCTTTGAAAATGAAGACGCTGGTCTTATTGAAAAATTCTGGTACCTGTATAATGTTACTTCGCCTCAAGTGAGCGGACAGGAACAGACGGAGCTGTTGTATACTCTGCTTGATCGTACCGAAAGACTCGGAATTTGTTTTTCTTCATTTGCTCAGATGCTCCGACGGAACGGTGATTTTGCGCAGCATCTGATTTCTTATCTTGACGGATTGATATAACTGCGTATTTTTACTATAATATATGCATTCTTTAGTCCTTTTTAGAGGGTAGATATAATGTTAACAACTGCAGAAATCAAAGTCGGCGCGGCGTTCATGTATGAAAATCAGCCGCTTATGGTACAGCGCATGCTTGGTCAGAAATCAGGACGCGCCGGAATGGTTACTCGCCTTCGTGTAAAAGACGTCGTTACCGGTCAGACACAGGACCTTGGCCTCGACGCAGGCGAAAAATTTGATGAAGTCGATCTCGATGAGAAAACGATGAAACTTTCTTATATCGACGGCGATGATTTTGTATTCCAGGATCAGGAAACATGGGATGAACTTCGTATGAGCAGAGAAGATCTTGGCGACAGTGCCGGTTATGTTTCTCCGGATGATGATGTCGATATTGCTATTACGTTTTATAACGAAAAACCGGTTGGTGTAAAACTTCCGGTAAACGTTACCCGCCGGATTACGTACTGTGAACCGGGAGTGAAGGGTAATACCAGCGGAAAAACAACGAAACCAGCAACGCTTGATACGGGAATTGAAGTGAATGTTCCGCTTTTTATCGATTCAGGTGAGCGCATCGTTATAGATACACGCGACGGGTCTTTCGTCGAGCGTGCAAAAGACTGATTTTTAGTCGTTGCTGAATAACAAAGGAGCTGTTCCGTATTCTGACGGAACAGCTCCTTTTTTTATGCGTGCAGAAGGTTTTATACCGTGTCTTCTGTTCAAGTTATTGATTTTATATAAAGTTGAACGGTGTTTCCTGATACACGTAGTAGTTTAGCCAGTTTGAGTAAAACAGATGGGCAGTACTCCGCCAGGTTGAAAGCGGCGGTTTTGTAGCGTCATCGCCGGGGTAGTAATGCTGCGGAATTTCAATCGGAAGATTTTTCTTTTTATCCCGCCAGTATTCATCCGACAATGTGTCCGTATCGTATTCCAGGTGGCCTGTCATGAATATTTCCCGGTTGTCTTTTGACTTTATGAGCGTAGCTCCTGCTTCTTCGGACGCGGCAAGCACCGTGAGTTCGGGATGTTTCATGACGTCGTCGAAGCGGATCGTCGTATGGCGCGACTGCGGGATGGGAAATTCGTCATCGAAACCACGGAGCAGCGGTTCCGCATTCGTGAGCCGTCTGTTCATGAATATACCGAATAATTTTTTTTCTGTCGGATATTTCGGAATGCCGTACAGGTGATACAAACCTGCAAAAGATCCCCAGCATACATACAGTGTTGAGAATACGTTATTTTTTGCGTAATCCATGATTCCGCAGAGTTCGTTCCAGTAATCGACCTGCTCAAACGGCAGTTGTTCAACCGGCGCTCCGGTGACTATCATTCCGTCGAATTTCTGCCTGAAAAGTTCATTTGAGCTGATATAGAATTTTTCCAGATATTCCTGTCCCGTATGCTTATAGACATGATTTTCCATCCGGATAAGTGATATTTCCACTTGTATAGGTGTGTTTGCCAGAAGACGAAGCATCTGCGTTTCTGTCGTTTCTTTCGTCGGCATCAGGTTAACAATGGCTATTTTGAGCGGACGGATATCCTGTGTTGAAGCCCGTTTGTCTGTCATAACGAAGACGTTTTCATGCTCAAGTATGCTGCATGCAGGCAGGTCTGATTGTATTTTTATAGGCATAATTGTGCATAGTATAGCAGAAGGTACGGAATTTTGCTATACTGGCATTTATGGGTATAGCTCATGACAGCAGAGCTGCTGTAAAAAAGTTAAGGTTTCTTATTTATACTCCAAAATCAGATGTTAACTCATTCAGAGGCAGAATAGAGGAGGCTTTTGCCTGTCCTGTTCTGCCGAATCATGTTGAATGTTCCGAACATAATTACGGCGGCGTTGTATGCGATGTTCTGGCGCCTGAAATTTATTCTTCTAAACGGGTTATGATGTATATCCACGGCGGTTCGTTCGTCGGCGGATCACGTGCTTCATGGCGCGGATTCTGTGCGCGTATTGCAAATAAATCATACAGCCGTGTCGTTGTTCCTGAATTCCGTCTTGCTCCTGCTTATCCTTTTCCAGCTGCGATTGAAGATGTTCAGTCTGTATTCCGTGCTCTTTTTACGGAAGAACAGATTGCCTGTTCTCTTGATTCAGCGTCAGGTGATAAATCTTCAATGCCCGATATTATTATTGCGGCGGACGGTTCCGGGGCTTCTATTGCAATGGCTTTACTCTTTAATTTACGTGAACGGTACCGCAGTTGTATTTCGCGTGTGGTTCTGCTTTCTCCGTGGCTTGATATGTCAGACGATTCGCATCTTGCAGACGGCAAAAAATACGGCGATGAAATATTGAGCAGCGAATCGTTATGCCGGTGCGGTGAGGTATACACCTATGTGTCAAATCTTGCCAATCCGCTTGTATCTCCATTGAAGTCTGCACAGGAACTGCTTTCCGGGTTTCCTCCTGTTTATATTCAGATGGGGGAAAAGGAGATACTTCTTGCTGATGTAAAGAAGTTTACACAGCTTCTTGATTCTGCAGAGGTCGCGTGTGAACTTGACGTATGGCCGGGAATGATGCACACTTTTCAGCTTTCAGACGATTGTTTATGGGAGACACATCTGGCTATAGAAAAAATCGGTCAGATTGTATCCGGATCAAACAGGGCGGACGTACAGGTTTGTTTTGATAATAAACCGCGCCTGGAAAACAGCATAAAATCCGATGCGTAATAAAACAATGGAACTTCTTTCGCCTGCAGGCAATATAGAAAAATTGTACTATACATACGCATACGGAGCTGATGCGGCGTATATAGGGCTTAAAAAATTCTCGCTCCGTGTAAAGGCCGACAATTTTTATGATGATGAATACAAAAAAGTTATCGATTTAAAAAAGCGTTTTCCGGACAGAAAACTTCACTGTGCGCTTAATATTTCGTTTCATAACAGTGATATTGAGGCATTTAAAAACAATATTGAATATTTCAAACTGTATCCGATCGATGCGTTTATTGTGCAGGATCTTGGAATTGTGCCGGTCCTGCAGAAAGAGTTTCCTGATACTGCTCTTCACGTAAGTACGCAGGCGAGCTGTATTAATTATGAAGCCGTAAAAATGTACGAAAGCCTCGGCTTTAAACGTGTGGTGCTTGGTCGCGAAGTGTCTCTTGATGAAATAAAACAGATTAAAGATGCGGTTCCGGATATAGAGCTTGAAGCATTTTGTCACGGTGCTATGTGCATTGCCTATGCAGGCCGATGCCTTATGAGCGCGTATCTGACGGGGCGCAGCGCACAGAGCGGATTCTGTTCACATACATGCCGCTGGGATTACAGTGTGGTAGCGCATGACGCAAAGAAACTTGCTGAATCAGGTTTTTTGTCACTGGAAGAGGGGAAAAGGCCGGGAGAGTATTTCCCTGTCTACGAGGGAGACGATTTTACCGCGGTACTTTCAAGCCGGGATATAAACATGATAGCGCATCTTGCTGATATGAAAGCCGCCGGACTTGATTCACTTAAAATCGAAGGCCGCATGAAGAGTGTTTATTATGTGGCACTTGTGACTCGTGCATACCGTAAGGCACTTGATGCGCTTGACGGAAAAATATCCGACGGGGAAGCGGCTCCTTTTATTGCAGAGCTCGATAATGTTGCGCACCGTGAATCGACTACCGGCTTTTATTACAGCCGTACTGATGCGGATAAAACGGCATCGGGAGCTTCCGACAGTCCCTATCTGCTTGCCGCCGAAATCGGAGCTGAACTGACGGATGATGAGCAGAATGCGGTATTTACTGCCGGTGCTGAAACTGCAGCTGAATTCAACAGACAGTTAAACCAGCTTTGCAGCGAAGCCCGCTCTGCGCGGGACCGTGATTTGAAGGAGCATCCTGATAAAGTTCCTGTTGCGGCTCTGCGGAAACAGGGCTGGCATATGTACAGTTTTACACCACTTAACAAAACTGATGTCCGTCAGGAACTTGAGATTATTACGCCGGACAAAGCGGTACAGACTGCCGTACCGGGAACATGGCAGTTTATTGACCCCGATACAGGTACGCTGCGCGACTGGGCGTTTGACGGTCATCCGTGCGTGCTGTACATCGTATCCGGAATTGAGGACGGTGCGCTGGTACGCACGAAAGATCCCGGTTATGAAAAGGGACAGTTCCGGGGCGCCAGGAGATAGTTCTGATAGAAAACGGGGAGCTGAAATAGTATGTTCTTTTCAAAAAGATTTTTTTGTGCAGCAGTACTGTCTGTTTCAGTAACGTTGTGTTCTGCACGGATTATATGGTTTACTCCGGAAATAGTACATACAGTCACCGGGGAAGTCGAACTTAATAATAATACGGGATTTTCTCCTTATGTTGATACTGTTCATGTAATTATTCCTTCATATATATTGTCATATAAGCTTGAAACACCGCAGTTATACGGCGGGACAGGCGTTCATTTTTCGGCAAAAACGCTGGATTTTACGACACGTGTTGTGTACTGGCCTCTTTTCTGGAACAGGCTCAATATGGGAGCCGGTCTTACGTATCATTTTCTTTCTTATGATTCGCTGTTTTTCGAACAGGATATGCTGGCGGGCTTGTTTTTCCGGTTTAAATACCGCTGTTTTACTGCGACTGCCGATATGAATTATTTCCGTAAGTGGACACGGATTTATGCTGTGCAGAAATATATTCCCTGGCTTACAAACAACAGCATTGCATTTAATGCGAAATGGAACTGGTTTGTCCTTAATCATCTTGACTTTTATTTTGGTATCAGTTCGTATTCGGCGTATGAGTATTTACTGTTTTTTGCTCCTGAATTTATGACGGGAGCAGACTGGCATTGTAAATATGGAATTACAACCGGCGCCGAATTCACTATTCGATATATCGATATGATGACACTTTCTTCGTATCTGGACAGTGTTGAGCTCAGGCTGTTTACGAGATGGGAATTCAAATGAGAAAAATACTGATTATTGTTTATTTTACTGTTCTGTCAGAGGTTCTGTCTTCGTGTGCGTACGGAATAAATAATTTTTTTGGCAGGGAAGATTCAGTACGGACGCGGGCAGAATCACTGAAACAGGTTGATATACCATCGGCTCTTTCCGCAAGCGATGGTTCGTATACCGTCGCGGTTATTACAGATGTTCATTTCGGAGCGGATAAAAGCCGGAATGTGGATAATGCCTTTCTTTCATGGCTTGACGGTTTATATGGAACGTCTGATTTTCCGAAATTTGTACTTTGCCTGGGAGATGTTGCCGAACACGGTTATAAAAACGAAATGAACGACTACAATGCATTCTGCGACAAAATACGGGAATACAATATAGAAGTGTTTTCCGTACTCGGCAATCATGATCTGTATAACAGCGGATGGCAGTACTGGAAAAATATCGTCCGGCCGGAAACATCGTTCTATCATTTTAAAACGAATAATTTCAGCTGGTATTTTCTTGATACAGGAAACGGTACTCTTGGTTCGCATCAGTACAGCGTTCTTATTGATGCACTGGAAAGCGACAGTGCACCTAAGGTTGTCTGCATGCATTATCCGTTATACGCGCAGGGGCATTTTTATTATTGTCTCCAGGATTCAATCGAACGGAACCTGCTTATAGCGTATTTTGCGGACAACAACGTTAAACTTGTCCTTGTCGGGCATACACACCAGTATAACTACACTGATATGGGATTTATAGAATACAATGTTCCCGGCTTCCTTGAAAAAGGCCAGTGGGCGCTTGTAAAGGTGGACGAATCAGCCGGTACGGTAACTCCCGAACTTGTATCGGAGTGAACGTACATATTGTTTCTTCCGTTTTTTTCGATTACACTTCTTCTCATAATCGTTTATATTTTTTTACCATAAAATACAGGAGCTGCATATGAAAGTAGGTATTATCGGCGGATCAGGACTTGATAATCCTGATATGTTTAGAATTGAAGCGGAGAAAACTGTTACGACGAAATACGGCAGTCCGTCGTCCGTCCTGAAATTCGGAAAGATCGGAGGAACGGATGTTGTCCTTCTTGCACGGCACGGTGTCCGTCACCAGTACAGTCCGACAGAAGTTAATTACCGCGCGAATATAACGGCGCTGAAAGATGCAGGTGTTACGCACATTCTGGCGACAACTGCGTGCGGTTCTCTGCGCGAAGAAATCGGCCGCGGTCATTTTGTCGTGCTCAACCAGTTTATCGACTTTACCCGTTTCCGTAAAAACACATTCTTTGATTCGTTTGAAACAGGAGCGGTTCATACGGCGATGCCGGAACCGTTCGACAGCTTCCTCCGTGAACGGCTTTGCAGTGCGGGGAAGGAAATAGGCCTTGCAATTCATGACCGCGGGTGTGTTATTACCGAGGAGGGGCCTCGTTTTGCAACTCGTGCCGAATCAAAAATGTTTCGTATCTGGGGAGCGGACGTAGTGAATATGTCAATTGCACCGGAGGCAATGCTTGCAAACGAAGTGAAGATTCCGTACGCAGCCGTTGCAATGGCGACGGACTATGATTCGTGGAAAGAAGACGAAGAACCAGTCACATGGGAACAGATAAACGAAGTGTTCGCACGGAACGCACAGAATATGATCAAACTGCTCAAAACGGTAGTATCGGAACTGGCAAAAGATAACTGCTGATTGTACTGCCGCGTTTCTATGTAAACGGTGCTTACTGTTTGAATACGTCGGTAAAGTACCCTGATGCGGATGGCTGTTCTCCACCGTCATGCAGGTGCTGCGTATCGCCGAGTACCTGCACGCGGAATGCTGCGGTACCGGGAACGCGTTCTTCTGAAGCAAGAACGGTCAGGGATGAAGGTGCGACAAAAAATCCCTGCCACAGCTGTACCGGCGATATGTTGAGCAGGTGGCCAAGTACAGCAAACATGACACCAAGATGGCAGAAGAATACAAGTGTGCGGTCGTCGTATGATTTTTTGTACGTATCTGTTGATTTTTCAAGAAAATCTTTCTGACAGTGAGTTCCGTCTGTTTCGTATATTCCACCTTTACGGATGTAGCCATAGCGCGCAAGAACGCCGTCTATTCCGCGGCATACTTCGTCAAAATGCTGCGGAATGGCGCCGCTTTCCATAACAGGTGTATGCATCCACGTGTCTTTGTCACTGAGCCTGCTGTTTGCCGGATCGGTAAATAAGGACGGAAGCCAGTCCCATGCAATGTGTTTGTTCCCCGTGCAGGGATCGACGACAGGGTAGTAGAATTCCTGCAGCCATCTGCAGACTTCAGCTGTCCGTCCAGTGCCCTGCATTGCAATTTCTGCGGTTTTTTGTGCACGTCCGAGCGGTGACACAAAAAAATCAGTAACATGCCAGTCTGCAGCGCGTTTTGACAGGAGCGCCGCTTCATGCATTCCTTTTTCAGTAAGAGAGTCGATGGTATAATCAGGATCGCCGTGGCGGATGAACAGCAGATACATAAATACTATTTCTCCAGCCGTTTTACAAGATACGGAATGACCGTTTCAAAATCAACACCATACCAGTTGTAGTCTTTGTGCGAGATTGTCGCTTTTATTGATTCGACGACGTAATCTGCGGCAAGCGCATATGCTCTTTCAAGCGTCCAGCCGCGCATGAGCGCGCCTGCACACACACTGGCGAAAATATCTCCGGTACCGTGAAAACTTGTCGGGAGTTTTTCGTGGAAATAACTGGAAAACGTACCGGAAAGTGTATCGTACGACATAATGCCGATTTTACCGTCGTTAAATTCCACTCCCTTAACGATTACTTTCTTTGCTCCCAGGCCTGCAAGTTTACGGAGTATATCCTTGATGTAATTTTCGTCGTATCCGGAAGCGATGTAGGGTATACCGAGCATAAAAGATGCTTCGGTAAGATTCGGAACAATAACATCGGCTCTGCCGGCGAGCTTTGCCATCGCAAATGCAAAATCCTGCGTAAAACCCGGATACAGCCTACCGTTATCAGCCATGCACGGGTCAACAAATATAAGTGTATCGTTCCCGCCGAAATCGGTGAACAGTTTTGACATGAGTTCAAGCTGTCTGAAAGAACCGAGATATCCCGTATAAATTGCATCGAAACTGATTTTTTCCTGCTTCCAGTGACTGCAGACGGATTCGATATCGTCCGTAAGATCGCGGAACGTGAAACCCTTAAATGCGGTATGTGTTGAAAGAACTGCTGTCGGCAGTACGGCAGTTTCAACTCCCATTGCGGAAATGACGGGGAGCGCTACGGTAAGTGAGCATTTTCCTACGCAGGATATATCCTGTACGGTAATTATGCGCTTCATTTTTACCTCCATATTTACGGATAGATATAATAATAGCAGAATACGATAGTTATGTAAATTTCACTGGAATTATACTTATATTATTTCGCTTCACTTAACGTCGAGTTTATTATATAGTAGAAAAAATATTTTTTTACGGGGGTACAATATGGCATCATCTGATAAAATTATCGACATTCTTGATTCCACGCTGCGTGACGGAGCGCAGGGAGAAGGAATCAGTTTTTCTGTTCAGGACAAGATTCATATTGTACAGGCACTTGATGAACTTGGCGTAACATATATAGAAGCGGGTAATCCCGGATCAAATCCGAAGGATATGGAATTTTTTCAGGAAATTAAAAAGATTTCACTTTCACATGCAAAACTCTGTGCTTTTGGTTCTACAAGGCGTAAGGATATTGCCTGTTCTGAAGATGCGAACCTGCAGAGTCTGCTGGCGGCAGGAACTCACGATGTCGTCATATTCGGAAAATCATGGACGTTCCATGTAACGGAAATCATAAAAACATCGCTTGAAGAAAATCTTGCAATGATACGGGACACGTGCAGCTACCTTACGGATAACGGCCGGAATGTCATTTACGATGCTGAGCATTTTTTTACCGGTTATCAGGAGAATAAAGAATACGCGATGAAAACGCTTCAGGCCGCTCTCGACGGAGGTGCGACGGTATTCAGTTTGTGCGAGACGAAGGGGGGTATTCTTCCCGATGAATGCCGCGAAGTTGTGTCGGACGTCGTTGCAGCGTTCGGCAGCAGAGTTGTAGTGGGTATACACACGCACGACGACAGCGGTCTTGCCGTTGCCAATTCGCTTATTGCAGTACAGGCCGGCGCCCGCCACGTACAGGGAACGCTGCTCGGGTTCGGAGAACGTACGGGAAATGCCAATCTTTCGACGGTAATTGCCGACCTTGAACTTAAGATGGGCTACAAATGTATTCCTGACGGAAAGCTGGAAACACTTACTCCGACAGTAAAAGGTGTTGCTGAAATTGCAAACATTGCACTGAATCCGCAGATGCCGTACGTTGGTACGAATGCATTTGCGCACAAAGCGGGGATGCATATTGATGCAGTGCTCAAAAATCCTGTTGCGTACGAGCATGTCGCCCCTGAAGCAGTGGGTAATTCGAGGGTGTTCCTTATGAGCGAAGTTGCCGGCCGCAGCATGATAATCGAAAAAATCCAGAAGTTCGATCCGACCATCACAAAGGATAATCCTGTTGTGAAGGACATTATGAAAAAGATGAAGGAGCTCGAATTTGAAGGATACCAGTTCGAAGGTGCCGACGGAAGTTTTGAACTGCTTGTACGCAAGATTATCGGAAAATATCAGCCGTTTTTTAAACTTCATTATTATCAGACAAGCGGCATGAATCCCCGTCCGGAAGAGGGTGTGAACGCATGTGCCCAGATCAAGGTTGAAGTGGACGGACAGATTGAAGTAACAGCGGGTGAGGGTGACGGCCCGGTAAACGCACTCGACATCGCACTCCGTAAGGCACTTGTGCGTTTTTATCCTGCGGTCGACAAAATCCGTCTTACCGATTACAAAGTCCGTGTACTTGACGGAAAATCGGCAACAGCATCGCATGTGCGCGTACTCATTGAAAGTACCGATGGTACAGATTCATGGACGACGGTCGGGGTTTCTGCCGACGTGATGGAGGCTTCATGGCTTGCACTTGTGGACTCTTTCGAGTATAAACTTATCAAAGATCTAGAGAAGCATTTCAGGAAGATGATATGAAATTATGGTTTCTGGAGAAATTCAGCTGGCGGCGGTTTGCCATGTCGTTTTTCGGCACGGCATTTCTGGGTGTTGTTGTTGCTCTGCTCCGTAAAGCCGAGCTGGGGACTGATCCGTGGACTGCGTTCGTTGTCGGTATTGCCGGTGTATTTCATTCGCGGTACGGTGTGCTGTATCCCGTCCTTATCGGCATACTTATCGTAATTGTGTTTATTGTCGATAAACATTATATCGGTATCGCTACTGTGCTCAATCTCTTTCTTGTCGGTACCGTAGCGGATTTTGTGAAAGGCGGACTTGACAGCTGGTTTAATGCCGATACCCTTTACATCAGAATTGCATGTCTTGTTCTGGCGCTTGTTATTCTCTGCGTCGCATCGTCACTGTATATAACCGCAGATCTTGGTGTTTCTTCATATGATGCCGTTGCGCTTATCATGAAAGACAAACTGCCTGTCCAGTTCCGCTGGTGCAGGATATTTACAGATGCAATGTGCACGCTTATCGGATTCCTGTGCGGGGCACGTGCCGATGTTGGTGTGGGTACTATCATTACTGCGTTGTGTATGGGACCGTTTACGCAGTTCTGCTGCGTTCATATAGCCCAGCCGCTTCTTGGCGAAAAAGAATAATACCGCAGACGATTGTTGACATAGTTCAGTAACTTTAGTATAACTGAAGCGTCAGTAGTAATACTAAAATTATGTTGATTTATGGAGCTTGGTTATGAATAAGACAATCGCTTTGATCCCCGGCGACGGCATTGGGCCTGATGTTGTTGCGGAAGCTGTGCACGTACTGGACGCTGTTGCAAAAAAATTCGGACATACGTTTACCTATAAAAACGTTATTGCAGGAGGAGCCGCCATTGACAAGTGGGGAAGGCCGCTGCCGGAAGAT
>Ga0172378_10003258_pt1 | contig 15308 bp, 12 predicted proteins | sample GrowelOW332metaG_FD_119755 | JGI IMG/M metagenome (GOLD analysis project Ga0172378, IMG submission 119755) | Groundwater microbial communities from an aquifer near a municipal landfill in Southern Ontario, Canada - Pumphouse #3_1 metaG | ecosystem: Environmental > Aquatic > Deep subsurface >... | reverse complement strand
AGCGTCATCATAAAGCGAGTCATATCCGGATTAGTAATGGTGATAGCTTTCCCTTCAGCAATTTGATCAAGAAAAAGAGGAATAACGGACCCTCTGCTTCCCATGACGTTGCCGTATCGGGTCAAACATAAAACGGTGTCACCAGGAAGCATTTGACGGCTTCGGGCGATAACGTTCTTTTCCATCAAGGCTTTTGTAATTCCCATCGCGTTGATTGGATAAGCCGCTTATCAGTTGAAAGGAAAATAGCCTTCTTAACATGATTATTAACGCAAGCAGTGATGACATTATCGCTACCAATAACGTTAGTTTTGACAGCCTCCATTGGATAGAATTCACAAGATGGAACTTGCTTTAACGCAGCCGCTGAGAAGACGTAATCAACACCTTTAAAGTAAGGATTAATCGCTGATAAATCTCTAACGTCTCCAATAAAGAACTTTAATTTATCGTTACAATAATGCTTGCGCATATCGTCTTGTTTCTTTTCATCGCGAGAAACAACACGAATTTCCTTAATACCTGTTTTTAAGAATCTATCGACAACAGCATGTCCGAAGGAGCCGGTGCCTCCAGTAACTAGCAATACCTTGCCGTCGAAAATGTTTTCCATTAACTTTTCCCTCTAATAGGGTAATTATCTCATAAAATTATTGAATTGTTACTAACTTCTTATTAGTAGTTTTATTCAGGAAAACAATTTCGCGACAAAACACCATGAAAAACTAGTAGAATATTCCCATGAAGCAATACAAGAAACAACTTTCCCTCAATAGTTTTCTATCCAGTTTTCCTAAACATATCTTCTTTATCCTTCTTTTTGCGGCTATCGGTGTCGGGGCTGGTTTTGCCTATTCCTATACTCAACTTAAAAACGATTACTATGCCACCGCTAAAATTGGAAGCACCCTAGCTACTGATAATGAATTAATGAAGATCGCTTCTTTCAGCGCTAATTCAGACGTAGTCGTTAAGAATACTGTCACGAATCTCAAAAAGAAAACTGTGGTTAATTCCGATGGAACTGATATCACATTTAGTCAAATTCTTAATGGATACAAAACTGAAATAATTCCGGCAGAAGCTAAAATCTTCGTTTCTTTTGTAAATGCAAATTATGAAATAGTGGTCGACGTTGTTAATGAATTAGCCAAAGAAATGGTTGCTAACATCAATAACCTTGACCCTTCTACTTTAAATTTTAGAGTGAGCCAGCAAGCTACGAATGCTGAAACTTCTGGCTTTGTCCCGCTTGTTGGCGCTTTAGTGGGATTTGGAATTGGCTTTTCTTTCTTAGGTTGGCTTATTGCTGCAGGAATCGATTTCCATTATGACAAAGTCTTTTCTCCTCATGACATAGAAGAATTTGGACTTAATGCTCATTCAGTCTACTTAGTTAAGGAGACAAAAGATGAAGAATAATCAAATTACTATTTCCCCTAATGGGATTAAGAAAATAGTTGAAGACTTGGAAACATTTGGCCAAGGAAGGCCTTTATGTATCGCTTTTATTTCTCTAGAAGAATCACTTAATCCTAATATTCCCCTATCTTTAGCTTCTTACCTTAATGACAAAGAAAAGAAAACTGCCATCTTTGACGCTACAAGAAAAAATATCATTATAGACGCCCTCTCCCGCAAGGGAGCATTTGAGTCTTTTACCAAGGAAGAAGATAAAACTTTAGTCCCTTTCATCATGTCTCAATCCAATGGAAAGCAAGGATTAGACGTCTCTTCTATCAGCAACACCTTTTCTGGTCTCCCAGCTGATATTTATACGTCAGGAAAGTTTGCTAACGCTTTAAAGGAAGCGAAAGTTTCCCACCACTTTGTGTTCTTACTTCTCCCCTCATTTATTAATGAAAAGGAGATCGTTTTAGCCGCGAGTAAATGCGATGGTGTCGTCCTTTTCATTAATAAAGAACAAACAGAAAAGAAACTGGTTTACGAACTTTTAAGACCCTTAAGTTTAGATAACGTTACTGTCATCTCTTCCTTAATTATGGAAAAGAAGTCAAATAATCCTCTAGCTTGGTTTTCTAATCACTTCTAACAATTATTAGTCTTTGTTAGATGAAGTTTTCTTTTGATTGAAGAGACTATTTTTTCTCGTTCTTCTTTAGAGAAACAGCAAAATGGGGCCAGAGAGAGATAAATAACAACAACAGAACAACCAATAATTAAGAAGCGATAAATCGCTGAAACTGGTAGCACGAAATGTAAAGTGAGTCCAATTCCTAAAGCGATAAGGGCCGGAATTAGGTTTTTAGGATAAACGCCAAGGAAGAAGTTAGGAAGATTAGCCCCTAATTTTTTAGCGTAGAAATAGTTTTCTATAACTAGTTCAAAGACTCGTCCACAGGCGATAGCAATGCAGGCCCCGAGAGCTCCAAAGAAATGGGAAAAGAGAAATGATAACGACACATTAACAACAGCTTTAGTTAAGGTGGCAACGGCTAAATGCTTAACGTACCCGTTAGCGTACATTGCGGTGTAATAAACAAGCTGAGGGACGAATATCAATTGATAAAGAATAATGATAAGCGTTCCAATATAAGCATCATTAAGATTGATTCCTTTATCACTGTTCCGCAACCATAGTTCTAAGAATTCTTTGCCACAACAGATGAAACCCACTTCCACTAAAAGAAGAATAAAGATTTGCACTCTCCCAACCTTTAAAGCTAAAGCGTTGATCTTAGCGTTCCTTTCAGTATTGTCTTTTGCGGAATTATTGATTCTTGAAATCTTAGGAAGGAAGAAACCGCTCATAACAGCCCCAAACATATAGACGTAACTTTCAAGACTAGCCACGATGCCGAAGGTAGCAATATTACTGGAATCAGACATGATTCCTAAGATTGATGGAGTGACATTAAAAACAAGACGGGCCGATATGGCAACAACAGCAGCCCATGCTGAATAAAAGAGGATGGTCTTAATCTCGCAGTTCTCAGGTCGAGACTTAAAGTCTGCGCGAACTTTAAGCTTAAAATGCATAATACAAAAACGCGCAATAATTCCTAATAGATTGGTTAATGAATTAACACTGATAAGACCGATTAATCCCCAGCCAAGCGAAATGGCTAAGGCTGTAAAAGCGATGTATAGAACCTTAACAGAGACATCAATAATCTTTATGGCAACAAACTCTTCATAAGAAGAAATAACTCCATCAATAACTGAGCAAGGAAAAGCAATAATGCTGAAACTTGCTGCGATCAAAAAGACATTTTTAAATGAGTCTCTTTCAACCTGGCTCAGACCAACATAAATGTTATCAATAAGAAAATAAACCGTAACAAAGGCGATTAATATCACCAGGTCAATGATAAGGTAAAGTTTTGTTACTAAACCTAGGAAATGCTGAATCTTAGCCGTATCACCAGCAGCCTTATATTTAGCTAAGAAAGCATTGATAGTCATGCCCAGTCCGAAGTCCAAGAGGAACAAACTTATGAGTGCGTTACAAAGGATATAGAGACCATAAGAAGAACTTCCAATTTGAGAAATAATCCAAGGAGTGTAGAGAAGCCCAGAAACAACAGATAAGGCTAAGCCTAAGTATCCTAAAAGAGTACCCCAGACGATATTTTTTCTGCCGTGAGTTTCTACTGCCTTAGCGGATTCAATTTGGTTTTCTGTTTCTTGTTTCACTTAAAAGTAAGTATAAATACAAACAACTCTTAATGCCATAAGTTCAAAATTTCTCCTCATCAAAAATGAAAAAATAAGTGCAAAATCCTTCTGAAAGTTTTAAGAAATTAAACAAGGCAAAAAGTTGCCCATCACTTCAATGAAAGAGTTTAAAATACTAGAAGGAAGAGTAATTCAACACATTAGAGGATTTTGTTAAACAATGTTCGAAAAGATGACAACTAAGAAAATTTGTCATATTGTATGTAAGCAAAAAATGAGTAAGTTTCCAAGAATTCTTGTTATTTCTACCGACCCCTTTTCTAAAGAGTCTCCAAACGGAAGAACCTTAGGATCTCTCTTTACTTACTATCCTCCTGAATGTATTGCTCAACTTTACTCTAATGATTACTCTCTCGACTTAATCGACTGCAAGTATTTTCAGATATCGGATAAGATGCTCCTTAAAAGTCTCTTTTCATTTGGACGTCCTGGAAAGGAAACATACTATAAAGACTTTTTCATTGGCGACCCAGCCCAAGCAAAGCCAAAATTCAAAAAGACTCCTTTCTCTTGCCTTGTTCGTGATTTGTTATGGAGTACTGGCCTATACAAAAGCAAAGCATTAAAGAAATGGCTGAATGATTTTGACCCTGAATGTATTATTCTTTTTGCCAGTGACCGTCCTTTCCAATTTAATTTTGTTAGAAAGTTTTCTAAGAAACGAAACATACCTTTATTTATCTATAACAGCGAAGAATATTACTTCTCCTCTCGGTCTTATCTTAACCGCAAAGCTGAATACACTTTCTTGTACCACACATGGTTTAGTCGGATTAAGAGAAGCTTCAATAAGATGATGAATCAGGCAACTTATTGCATCTATATAAGCGAAGAACTTGAAGAGCAATATGGTAAGTTCTTTCCTAACCAAAAGGCGATTGCTCTCTATACCTCAACTGATTGGAAACCTATCGATTATCATCCAGCCAAAAGGCCGTTCGCGGTTTCCTTTTTTGGACGGATTTATTTAGGTAGAGCTCATTCCTTAATTGATATTGCTACTGCTCTCCATAACACCGGTCTTCCTTATACCTTTAAAGTTTGTGGAACCGGAAAAGAAAAAGAAATTCAGAGACTTAAGAGATGTCCATACCTCGAATTCCGCAGTATTGTTCCCTATAACGAAGTCGAGATGATGTCAAAAGAGAGCGACCTTATTCTTAATGTAACAAGCCTCAAGGGGAATCGATCAATTAATGCTCTTTTTCAATTCTCAACCAAAGTTCCAGATTGTCTAGCTAGCGGCGTTCCTTTCTTAGCCTATGGGGCTAAAGAACTATCCTTTATGCAGTACTTAAAGAAACACGACGCAGCCTTTGTCGCCGAAAGCAAAGAAGAGATGGAAGAGATAATTAGTCTCTTGGTAAATAAGCCATCGATTAGAACTAAACATATAAGAAAAGCCTTAAAACTAGTTGAACAAAACCACGACATTATCAAGAATTGTGACAAGTTTAACGAAATTATTATTTCTAATTGTAAGAAAAAGAACTAACTCTAACTCCCAAAAAATGTCCTAATAATACTTTGACTATTTGGGCTATTCAGTTTTCCTAATATATCGACCCAAAAGTGATCCCAATAAGTTACATAGGAAAAAGAGGCGGAACAATTATAGCCAACATACTTGTCGACCTGTTTATTATCTGAACTGCGGTAAGTAACAACAGTCGTGTCTTCTTCCACTTCTTCTACTCGAAAAGAAGCACCACCTACGATTGAAGCCTTCCCACCTTTTAAATATGAAATTGGAGTCGAGCTTCCGTCCTTAAGGTTAAGGTTATAGTAATCAGTTCCAATCCGACCAACTCCGTATCCGTTTGTTGTAAAGAGAAAACCAATCTCATCAAAAATAGCCTCGCTTAGTAAAAGACCATCATAAGTTTTGAGTCCGATTTTACCGCCTTTAGAGAAAGAGAAAACACCTGAATGAACGGTGAAGTCAACCAGCTTAATTTCCTTGTCTATCACTTCTAAATTATGATTGAAGACCGTTCCACTCTTTGGGGCGTAGAGCCGGTTCCAATATAAGTAAAAAGCATCTTCATCAAAAAGGAAATTATCACTAACGTCGTTATGAACTAATCCGTTAGCGTCTACTAAAAGTTTTACCTTATCAGGCGAAACTTCCTTATTAACAATTGGAGAAGCTGAAATTACTGCACATTCTTTCTTCCCGTTCTCTCCATAAATTGGACGGAAAGAATCAATAATATAGTTGAAAGGAATCTCAACTTCCTTCCCGGTTGCAAGTTGAAGTTGAACTAGATTTGAAGAATATCTTTTTCCATCTCTTATAAAAGAATAATCATTTCCTTCAGTCTCTTTAATTTCTTGCCGGACGTAAGCTTTATGGAAGAAGGCTGACTTATCTGTCTTAGAAACAATAAAGGAAAAAGAGACATTAGGTCCTTTTACTGAAAATAAGCCAGATTCAGTAATCTCACAAGAGAAGTTATTAATCCCTAATCGTTCAAGGGTGCCTTCGCAGGGAATGAAACGTCCCCCAACCTGTTTCATAAGGTCAGGCTCAGAATGAAGCATAGTTCTTTTCCCATCAGAAAGGACTTCTTTATAGCTAACTAGATCGTTAACTGAAATGACCTCAATGAGCCTCTTTTTGGCTCCATAGTCAAAATAGTCGGAATAACTGTCCACCGTAACGACCGCATTCTTTGGAATGATATCAATAGAAGTTTGATAGCCTCGATAATCAAAAAGAAGAGACTCACCCCATGGTAAATAGCACCGGAGATATGTTCCGTTTTCTCCTCCATCAATCATTTCAATCGATTGGTAATCAGTCTTAAAAATAGTCTTCCCAGTCAATAAAGACACAGCATTAAAGGTTCCTTCAGGGCTGCTAACAATAACAAAACCAGGAAGAGAAGTAATATTCGCTATATTGGGCAAGGAGTAATCATCATCAAAATAGCAGTTATTAAAACTGGGAGTCCGGAGATCAGAAAAAGTCGGAACGTTCATCTCAAGACTATTCTGAACAATCGGCTCTAGAGGCCGAACAGGCAAAGAACAACTAAAAAGAAATGAAGCCATTAAGACTAACAAAATGGATTTTTTATATGTTCTAATTCTAGGCATAAATCAATCGTACCCACCTAAACTGTTTAATAAATAAGAGTACGCGCTATTCCTTGATAATAGTCTTAACAACCTAAGCAACATTGGTTTCCGTTTTTCCCTGTTCAAAACAATAGGGACCTAAAAGAAGGAGAAGTGCGGATCCAGCGGTATTAATATTCCTTGCTGTATATGGGGTATTAGATTCGCCGAATCCATAGAGGAAAATGATAACCATGATGGCAAATAGCATACAAGTTGCCCAGCGATTCCCTTTTACTTTTCGTAAGATTAATCGAGCGTTATAGACCATAATCCAGAAAAAGAAAGCAACAAGAACAATTCCACCAGTGTTAAAGCATTCAATAAATCCATTATGGAGGGAGAAAGACTCTACTATTCCATCGCGTAACGCTAAATAGGAGTATTCCCCAATCGCTCCTTTACCAAAGAGAAATTGAATTCCTTTAATGGAGTCAAAATACCCAAACCAAATCTCAGTCCGAGAGCTAAAAGTAGCAAACTGAGACAAGAAAAGATGAATTTTCCCAAACAAAGAAACGTTTTCAAAAACAGCAGGGATAAATGACAAAACGGCAACCAAAATAGAGACGAGGATTAAAGCGACAAGAAGGGAGATTCCAATCTTTTTATGGTTAGGGAATAACTTTAACCAGTAATAGACTCCGATAACTAATAGGCCACCAACACAAGCACAGAAAGCATCATCGCAACGAATGAATAAACAATTGCCAGTGATAAAGAGGGCACCAAAAACTAGAAGCCAACGTCTCCAGCCTTTAAATTGGGCCGCTAAAAATAGAAGCGCGGAACAACCCGGAACTAAAATCAAACCATAAACGTTTTTACTTCTATAAAATGAAGCGATCGAGCTCGCCCATTTGCTAGAGCTAAAATTGAGAAATCTCTCTTTGTAGTCAGCGAATTCATATCCGTAAGAAAAGAACATAGAGAAAACTGCAACGAAAATAATAAAGATAGCGATGATATTAAGAGTCTTTCTCCGATTAGCGGCAATTGGAGCGATAAAAATTAGACAGAAAATGTAGATAATGCCAACAAAACCCGGGCCAAAATATGAAAATTGGTCCTTAAGAGAAACCGTAACATCAATTTGAGTAATGACGTTGTTCTTTAAATCTGAAAAGAAAAAACTATCCATTCGCGGAATTAGAAACATCACACCTGCTAAGTAACAAATAAGTAAAATAAATCCTACTAGAGGAGCTATTGGAAGTTTTTTCCTATTAACAATTAGGACGACCAGGAAATAAACGAAAAGAATCAGAGATTTAAATTGGTAGATACTTCCCACTACCCCGGTGGTAAGAAAAATATGAAGAGCTTCCGATGGGTCCATGATGTTTGGAAACCATACTGAACAAAGATAGAGACAAAAGATATAGGGGAATAGAGAGTTAACAACTTTAGCAGCCTTTCTTGGTGTCTCCGAACGAGAAAGAACCATTTCATCGCTCCGACTTTTAAAAAAGGCTAAAACAACAAAAAAGGCACTAAGATAAACAATAAACAAAAGGCAAAGAACTAGGAGGTTAAGGCCTGAAGAAAGTAAATATTCACTAATGATCCTATTTAAAGATAAGTAGGAAACCATTGCAGCAACACAGATAACTAAAAAAGATAAAGGGAAAGCCCATTTAGTGAAGAAAGAAAAGTCTCCTTCTTTTCTAGATTGGTAGGTAAAGACCCCAAAGACAACGGTAGCTAATAAAGTAAAGAAAGCAAACAACGAATAACCTAATATCTCATTGCTGCAAATGCCAAATCTTTTTCCGATTACAGAATAAGCAATGACGCTAGTTAATGAAAAAACGCTAAAGGAAACAAACAACAAAAAGAGGATAGGAAACAGAAAGAAAATACCTGTTTTCTTTCCTTTAATTTTTGTTTCTATTTCTTGGGTTTGCATTTTTGTTTTCTTGCGATGTTATCGAGGATTTCTCGTCTATAAATATTAGCACCAACTCTCTGTTCGACCAACCCAAAATAATAGACTTCGAAAGAAGCAGAGGGCAAGGAAAATGAATAGACCAAAACTAAGAAAGGAGGAATTACAGATAGGAAAGCTGTAAGAATAAAAAGAAAGCTGGGATAAGAACTAGCGAATGAAGTTATCAAGTTTCCTAAAACAGCAAAAACAATAAACCAACATATGTAGTAAATGGAAATGCTGTAACGCTTCCAAGAAAAATGGAATGTTTTATAGATAAGCAGTATAGAAACTAGACCAACCAATCCGATAACGGCAACTAATAAAGGAACAAAGCCTAAATGGTTGAAACAACCAAGAAGACCGATAAAGCCAAGAACAATAGATCCAATAATAAGCAACCTAAATAAAAGAGGTTTCATTTTTTCTTTGCTAGAGAAAATACAATGAATCAAGAGAGGGAAAACAAGGAAACAAAGAGAGAGACCAATAAGAGTTAAGGCTGAAAAGCTGAAAGGCAAAGACGGCTTTACTCTCATTAACCCTTTACCAGCAAAAACTAAGATTCCAAAGAGAATGAAGGAAATGGAAGACGAGATTCTAAGGACAATATCTGAAGAAGCTTCTTCTTTTCTCTTAATGGGTACTAATGGGACGGAAGAAGTTGTTTCTTCTTTTAGTGCGGGATGATAGAAATAGTGATCTTCCGTTGCTAAAACTAAGACAACGGCTATTAAGAGGAAAATACTACTAGAAGAAAAAGAGAGGATAAAAAGGTTTTCGAAAAAGGACAAGGCAGTAAAACAGCAAAGAGTCATTGTTAAGGGAACTGCGAGTCGACTCTTCCTCTTATAAGAATTAATAAGGAGTTTAACAACATAAACTAATAGAAAGAAACAAACGAGAACTCCTAAAATTCCATTCTTCACGAGGATGCTAATATAGGCCCCATCAAGAGGAACCAGAGGCATTCCAGGTTGAGGAGGACAAATAGCATCGACAGCTTGCATATAGGAATAAGGCCCATAACCAAAAAATAAAGTTAAAGGATTCTTAACCTGCTCTCTAAAAACGTCAAACCATGTATACCAGCGAAGATCAAAAGAATTACCAAAACTTTCTCCAATCCAATAGAGGCCTTTCTTAATTGAGGAATCAATTTTAGGAAAGAGCATGGCATTCATGCCAGCGAACTGGAAAATAATGAAGAGAAGAGAAAGACCGACGATAACGCCAAGAGTAATCCAATTTCTCTTTGAATGTTCCTTTAGAGTCTTAACGAAACGGTATCCAGCAAAACCTAGAAGGAAAATAGTAGAAATCACTATGGTAGCTTTCGAAAGAATAAAGACTTGATTGAAATACAAAAAAAGAATGACAACCCATCGATAGACTTTAGGTTTTAGGCACTGAAAATAGGCTTCCGCGATCAAAGCGTAGAACAGTAAACGAGAGAAAACGTTCCTATTCCCAGTAAAACTAACAGGGACATCATAAGCACTATCAAAAGCGTTTCCTTTAAGAAACTTAATGTATAAAGGAGCTTCCTTAATATAGGAATAAAGGATGGCGATAAAAGCATTAAGAATTAATCCATAAAAGAACCACTTAAGAGATTCTTGGCCTCTTAAAACTTGAGGGAAAATAGAAAACAAAAGAAAGAGAGAACTTACTTCAATAAAGAAGCCTGCACAATAACGAATCTTTTCGGTTGTTGTTGGCATATAGAGTAGATAACCAACATCGTAGACACCAGGGAAAACGATAAGGGCGATAACTCCTCCAATAAAGAGAACTCCAAAAAGATATATCAAAAATGGCTGTAACTTTATGGAATAAAAGCGAAATGCTAAAAAGACAAAGACAACCATAAAGCAAAGGACGATAAAAAACCCAAGCCAAAATTCTATATTAGTAAGGGACACTCTGGCTGTGCCTAAAGATAGGGTGTGTCCTTCGACAAGGAAAGAAGAAATTCCGATCAAGAAAACGCCGATAATAAACATCAGCAGTCGCCGATTTCTAGTTTTGATTATCTCTTTAATTTCTAGTTCCATCGCTTTTATAAAGCGTTTTTATTGTACTCTAAAATATATGGGTATCCTATTAGAGAAAAAGAGCAAAAATTAACGTCCTTTGGCAACACCAAAGACTGCTAAAAAACTATAGATAAATATTTTCGCGTCTAAGAAAAAACTAATGTGTTTAACATAATAAGAGTCGTCCGCTGCCTTTTTGTCAACGTCATGAGCCCGGTGTAAATGAATCTGAGCATAACCAGAAAGGCCAGGCTTAACTAAATATGGAGAAGGAACGTGAGATCTTCTAGCATCTACAAGGGATCCTTCTTTGTCGTAAGTCTGACCCGGTCTAGGACCAATAAAAGACATATGACCAAGAAAGATATTAAAGAGTTGCGGTAACTCATCGAGTGAAGTTTTTCGAATGAATTGTCCCCACTTGGTAACTAAGGCTTTTTGTTGTTCGATACTCATCTCACTTGGAGGAATTTGAGGAGCATCCGTCCTCATAGAACGAAACTTAACAAAAGGAAAAACTGTTTCATTTTTACCGAGGCGGTTTTGACGAAAAAGAATAGGACCTTTCGATGTAAGTTTAGTTAATATCGCACAAATAAGAAGAAGCGGAGAAAGGAGAAGAATAGCTAAAGCCGACCCGAAAATATCAATACCTCTTTTGAAAGGTAAATATGCTCTTTGACAGAATTTCATTTTGTAGCCCATATAAGTTCGTTTCCCCTAGTAAAAGACAAAACAATTCTAAACATAACTTGCGTCTTTACAACAAGCAAAAGCATTATCCCCAAAAAGAGCGAGAAAATGAACTAAATTCTTAATAAGAAGTCTTTGATATCTTTATAAACTTTTTTATTATCTAATTCGTTAAGAATCTCGTGACGCATCCCTTCGTAAAGAATTAACGAAACATCGTTAACACCTCTATCTTTATACATAGCTAAAAGGTTCTTTGGGCCTTTGCCACATTCTCCGACCGGATCTTCACTTCCCGAAACAATTAAGATCTTGTCCTTTGGAGAAATCTTTGTCTCGTTTTTCTTTGTATATAGAGAGGCCATTCCCTTAAGGAATTCCCTCCAGAAGCCATTAGTGTTAGTCGCCCCGCAATAAGGGTCCGCTAAATAGGTATTTACGTTTTCTTCGCTAAAACTCAACCAATCACATTTGGTTTTGCGGGCTTTAATAGATTTCTCATAGGCACCAATCCCAAGGCCTTGAAGGAACTTAGAAGGTTTATCCCAGTTCGACGAATGAACGATAAGGCGAGAAATAATGTAAGCTGATTTCATCATCAATAAGCATGGGCCATTAGACCCACAAATGACCGCTTTATCAACCGTATTAGGGAATCTCTCAAGGTAACTTTGGACCATGAATGACCCCATTGAATGCCCCATCAAGTAGGTTGGTCTCTTAGTCTCTACCTTAAGTTTCTTAACTAGTTCTCTAAGAGCTTCAACGTTCTTAGCGAAGGCATCTTTCGGCCACTTTTGAAGGTCCTCCACACTTTTAGCGTTTCTTCCTTGGCCAAACGCATCGAGTACATAGACATCGATAAGATACTCGTTAAGGTATTCAGCAAAATGTGCATACCTCTCGCTGTGTTCCGCCATCCCAGTTTGAATAACCAAATTCGAGGTGGAACCGGATTTCTTAAAGCAAACGCCATTAAGGCTCTCTCCGGTTGGGAGAAGAATTGAGAATTGTTTCATACCTTCATTATGAATGGAAAAGGAGAAAAAGAGAAAGAGGAAATAGTCTTCTTGAATAATTCCATCATTTTTTAAAAAGCTATTCATTGGTAAAGAAGAGAAAGGTAGAATGGTTTTATGAATATTAAAAAGTGGCAAAAACAAATTGTCTATCAAATTTATCCTCGGTCCTTTAAAGATTCTAATGGAGACGGTATCGGAGACCTAAAAGGTATTATCTCTAAACTTGATTACATCAAAGATCTTGGAGCGACAGCAATATGGATTTCACCTTGCTTTGCTTCTCCAATGAAAGATGGCGGTTACGATATTTCAGATTACCGTTCTATCGATCCTATATTTGGAACTAACGCGGATATGGATGAACTTCTCTTAGAAGCTAAGAAGAGAGACATTGGAATTATTCTCGACTTAGTTGTTAATCACACTTCCGACCAGCATGTTTGGTTTCAAGAAGCCCTAAAAGGAAAAGACAATCATTATCACGACTATTATGTGTGGAGAAAAAAAGCCAATACTCTAGGCTCAGTCTTTGGCGGTAATGCTTGGGAATATGTCCCTGCTCTTGATGAATATTACCTCCACTTGTTTGCAAAAGAGCAACCAGATCTCAATTGGGAAAATCCAAAACTAAGAGAAGACATCTACGAGATGATGAACTACTGGCTCGATAAAGGAGTCTATGGTTTCCGAATGGATGTCATTGAAAACCTTGGTAAACAACCAGATTTACTCATTACAACCAATGGAGAACATCTCCATGAATATCTTCAGGAGATGCACCAAAAAGTCTATGAAGGCCGTGAAGCTTTTAGTGTTGGGGAGTGTTGGGGAGCCGATGATCATACCCGAATTCTATATACCGATCCCGATCGAAAAGAACTAAACATGGTCTTCCAGTTCTCCTTCTTTGCTCAATTTTGGAGTCAAAAGAATGGAAAGTGGAATCCTTCTCCCTTTGATCTAATTAAGCTAAAAGAAGTCTTATTTCATAAGCAAATCACCGAAACCAAACGTTCATGGAACGCCAATTTCTGGGACAACCACGATTTACCAAGAGCCACAATCTCGTTCTGTAAAGGAATGGATAGAAAAGAAGCCTCTAAGATGTTGTTCGCTATTTCTTGTTTCGAGCAAGGAACCCCCTTCATCTATCAGGGCGATGAAATAGGAATGGGTCACCCTTTATTTCTTAAAGAAGAAGAAATTGTCGACGTCGAAGCCCGAAACAACCTTACTTGCTTAAGAGACCAAGGCTTTAGTAAAGAAGATGTCTTTAAGATGGTTTCTCTTAACTGTCGAGATAACGCCAGAACTCCTTTCTCTTGGGATTCAACTAAAGACGGCGGTTTCTCCACTGGAACACCATGGCTTAAGGCCCCAGCAGATTACCAAACATGCAACGTTGAAGCAGAAAAAAATGATGAAACAAGCGTTCTTTCCTTCTTTAAGAAGTTGATCGCCTTCCGTCAAAAAGAAGACATCCTTCCTCTTGTTCTTTTTGGAGATTTTATTCCGCTAGCCGAAGACTCTCCCTCATCCTTTTCCTTTTTAAGAGTCTACAAAGATCAAGAAATTGGATTTATCGCTAACTTCTCCCCTTCCCCAATAACTAATCCATGGGAAGGAAAAGAACTCCTCTTTGGAAGCGTTCCTGAAGACAGATACATTCCTTCGTGTGGAGTTTTAATCTATCGGCTTAAGTAGAAAGTAAAAAGAAAAGGCGCTTCGAATTATGAAGCGCCTTTAATTTATTGAATTCCGTTAGGATTTTTCTTTTGGAAATTATAGGCATCACGGCAAGCATCAACGATGGTTAACTTTGCCTTCCAACCAAGTTCTTTATAGGCCTTATCACAGTTAGCGAAGTTCTCAGCTACATCACCAGGACGTCTCTCTAAAATCTGATAAGGAATATCGATACCAGTCGCCGCAATAAAAGCATGAACTAATTCAAGAACTGAGGTTCCCTTTCCTGTTCCTAAGTTGTAGATAGAAAGACCTTTCTTAGTATTAAGAGACCTAACCGCGGCCACGTGTCCTTCAGCAAGATCAACAACGTGGATGTAATCGCGGACACCTGTTCCGTCAGTAGTTGGATAATCGTTTCCCCAAATCCGAAGGAAAGGAAGTTTTCCAATGGCAACTTGGGAAATATATGGCATTAAATTGTTAGGAATACCGTTTGGATCTTCTCCAAGCAAACCAGAAGGATGGGCGCCAATAGGATTGAAGTAACGAAGCAAAACAACATTAAAGTTCTTATCGGCGGTTGTTACGTCACTAAGAATTCTTTCAATCATAATCTTGGTTTCACCATAAGGATTAGTGGCGATACCAACAGGATCGGACTCAAAGAGAGGAACGCGAGTTGGAGTTCCATAAACAGTAGCAGAGCTCGAGAAAATGATGTTATGAACACCGTGCTTCTTCATCTGTTCAAGAAGAGTTAACGTTGTATCAAGGTTGTTACGATAATACTTAATTGGCTTAACGCAACTTTCTCCAACGGCTTTAAAACCAGCGAAATGAATAACAGCATCAATCTCATAAGTGGTGAAAACTTTGTTCATCAACTCACTAGAAGCACAATCTCCTTCAACGAACTCAGGAGCTTTACCCGCCAGTTCCTTTATCCTATCTATAACGGAAACTTTGGAATTTGAAAGATCATCCACAACAACGGTTTCATAGCCCGCTTTAAGAAGAGCAATAACAGTTTCGCTCCCAATAAAACCAAGTCCCCCAGTAACTAGAATTCTCATTTTGCTTTTCCTTTCTTAGCGGCATTACCGCTTTTCTTTT
>Ga0172378_10003256_pt1 | contig 15309 bp, 10 predicted proteins | sample GrowelOW332metaG_FD_119755 | JGI IMG/M metagenome (GOLD analysis project Ga0172378, IMG submission 119755) | Groundwater microbial communities from an aquifer near a municipal landfill in Southern Ontario, Canada - Pumphouse #3_1 metaG | ecosystem: Environmental > Aquatic > Deep subsurface >... | reverse complement strand
TTCAATTTCTACAGGAGCAGGAAGTGCTTTGTGTAAATCAATAAAGCCATCAATCACATCACATGCGCCCATTTCTAACAATAAAGCGGTCGCACGGCGAGATGCTTTTTCTGCTAATTCTGGGCTAATGCCTTTTTCAAATCGTGCAGAAGCTTCTGTTCTTAATCCCATTTTTTTTGCACTGAGTCGGATACTGGTTTTATCGAAGCAAGCAGATTCAAGCACAACATATTCTGTTGTGTCTTTGATTTCTGAATTTTCACCACCCATAATTCCTGCAACAGCAACAGGATAGGTTCCGTTTGTAATCATCAAAATTGTATCATCGATTGGTCGTTTTTGTCCATCTAAGGTGACGACTGTTTTATGTTCTTCGGTTGTTTTAACGACGAGTTCTTTCGATTTCAAACTATCGTAATCAAACGCATGCAAGGGTTGTCCCATTTCAAGCATAACATAATTGGTCACATCGACGATATTATTAATTGGACGAACGCCCGAATTTAAAAGTTTAACTTGCATCCATAATGGCGATGCTTCTATTTTCTTGACTTTTAAAAGTTTTGCGGTGTATCTTGAACACAAGTCTTCATTTTCGACAGAAACACTTAAAAAATCATCAATTGTTTGGTCTGTTTTTACAGCTGAATCATCGTAAAGTGTGATTGGTAAAATTGGTTTATTTAAGGTTGCTGCTGCTTCACGCGCAATCCCATAAATTGATTGACAATCTGCACGGTTTGCAGTTAATTCAAAATCAATAATGGTATCATCAACCCAAACAAGGGATTTCATATCTGTACCAACAGCTGTTTCTTCTGGCAAAATATAGATGCCATTTTTGATTTCATCAGAGAAAAGCGTGGTATCCATCCCCAATTCTTCAACAGAACAAAACATACCAAAGGACTCAATGCCCCTAAATTTTGCTTTTTTCATTTTAGTGCCATCTGCGATTCTAGATCCAATAACGGCAATTGGAACAACGGCCCCTTCAAAAACATTTGTTGCACTGGTAACAATGGTCAATGCTTCTGGCTGACCAATATCTACGGTACAAACAACTAAGCGATCAGCATCTGGATGCTGATCAATTTTATTAATTTTTCCAGCAACAATACCATCTACCGTGTCAGAAACAGGGGTAATTGTTTCTACTTTGGTACCAGACATTGTCATCTTATCTCCAAATTCGATTGGATTATCATCGATCTCAACGAATTCTTTTAACCATTTAAATGATACTAACATATTGACCTCCTAATTGAACTGTGATAAGAAACGCGTATCATTTTCAAATAATAAACGCAAATCGTTAATTCCGTATTTTGTCATTGCAACCCGTTCTAAACCGATGCCAAAGGCAAAACCAGAATATTCATCAGGATCAATATTGCATCTTCTTAATACATTTGGATGAACCATGCCACAGCCTAATAATTCAATCCAACCCGAATTACCACAAACGCGACAACCTTTACCACCACATTTGAAACAGGTGACATCCATTTCTGCACTTGGTTCTGTAAAATAAAATTGATGTGGACGGAACTTCGTTTGAATATCATTGCCAAATAATTTCTTTGCGAAAAGATCTAATGTTCCTTTTAAGTCTGCCATCGTAATATTTTTATCAATGACAAGCCCTTCCATCTGGTGGAAAACGGGTGAATGGGTTGCATCAATTTCATCTGCTCGATAAACACGGCCTGGACAAATGATTCTTAACGGTGGTTTTTCTTTCAACATGGTGCGGATTTGAACCGGTGAGGTTTGTGTCCGAAGTAACATGTCATTTGTGTAATAAAAGGTTTCTTGAAAATCACGCGCAGAATGTTCTTTTGGCATATTTAAAGCATCAAAATTATATTTTGAATACTCAATTTCAGGCCCATCTTCAATAGAAAAGCCCATGCCTAAAAAAATCTTTTCTAAATCTTCAATAATCATATTTAAAGGATGAAGGGTTCCGTGAGTTTGTAATTTGCCAGGTAAAGAAACATCTAATGCTTCCTTTTCCATTCTTTTTTCAATGATTGCTTTTTCGAGTTGATTCCGTTGTTGAGAAAGACCCTTTTCAATAGCAGTTCGAACGTCGTTTGCCATTTTGCCGATGACCGGACGTTCTTCTTTAGAAAGTTTTCCCATTCCTTTCATAACAGCGGTGAATTTTCCTTTTTTTCCAAGATATTGCACACGCACATCATCTAAAGCTTGAATGTCTGAAATTTCTTTTAATTTTTGTTGAAAAGAATTCTGAATTTCTTTTAATTGATCTTGCATATAAATCTCCTATAATGTATTAAATTTTATTGATTCTAACCAAATCATATAGACATATTCCTGCAGCAACAGCTACATTTAACGATTCTGCTTGACCAAACATTGGAATTTTATATAAATAATCACATGCATGCGTCAGCATTTCGCTTACACCTTTTGATTCATTTCCTAAAATTAATGCAAATCCAGAACTGATTTGCGATTTTGATGGAATAGTCTCTAAACCTTGCAAAGACGTTCCAATAATATAAATTTTATTTTCTTTTAAGTGTTTGATCTCTTCTAAAAGATCTTCACAATAGACAACAGGGATATGAAACAAAGACCCCATTGCGGAACGCAACGTTTTATCGTTGTAAATGTCTGCAGTTTGCATTGAACAATAAATCGCCTCAAATCCAGCAGCGTCTGCTGTCCTGATAATGGTTCCAAGATTTCCTGGGTCTTGTATACCTTCTAATATAACATATTTTTGAGCAAAAAGCTTGTTATTTTTTTGTTTTTCCGCTACACAAATGATCCCCTCTGGGTTCTTAAGCGTTGATAAACTGCTTAAGACTTCAGGGATGACTAAACGTGCCTGTTTTGTTTGCGTCATTGTCTCAAAATGGGCTTTTGTTTGATCCGACATTAGTGCATACCATGCTTCTGTATAGAATATTTCGTTGATAATAATTCGTGACGCAACAGCTTCGTTAAATAATTTCGTTCCTTCAATTAAAAAGGCGTTTTTTTGATCTCTGTATTTTTTTTGTTTCAGCTTATTCGCTTCTTTGATATGTTTGTTCTGGCTAGAATTAATTGATTCCATCTATCCCTTACCGACCTTCTAATTGCTGGCGTTTGAGTTCATTGAGATCTAGATCTCGACCGATTAAAACCAGGGTGTCTCTCGGCTTAATAATATCATTAGCCAATGGTGAAACATTTAATCCCTCTTGTTCGGAACGAATCGCAATCACATTCACCCCGTAATGTCCTCGAAAATCCAACTCTAACAAAGATTTATTTTCCCAAAGATGCAAGGCATTAATTTCCATAATGGAATTTTCAGTATCCAATTCTAGCATTTCGAAGAAATTTTCAGCATATAAACTATGGGCCATTCGCTCACCCATATCATGCTCTGGCGAAAAAACTCTTTCAACGCCAAGCTTTTTTAAAACTCTTTCGTGCATGCGATTATGGGCTTTTGCATAAATCGTATTCACACCCAGCTCCTGTGCATTGATCACAGCAACAATAGAACTATTTAAATTTGATGTCAGGGCAACAATGACAGCATCCACGTTGCCAATCCCAATCGCTTTGAGCGCATTAAAATCCGTAACATCCGTTTGAACAGCATACGTTACCTTATCTGCAATATTTTGCACTTTATCCTCATCAGAATCAACGGCAATGACATTTGCTCCTAATTCACTAAGGGTGATTGCCATTGCCTCTCCAAAGCGTCCTAATCCGAGAACAGCAAATTGTTTAATTTTCATTTTTTCTCCTATCCCAGTAAAATATTTCCTTTTGGTAATTTGTAATTGCCTTGTTGCTTGTTGCCATGTTCTCGTCGTGTGATTACATAAGCAATCGTTAATGGCCCAACACGACCGGTAAACATGTTGAAAATAATAAGCAATTTACTGATTGATCCTAATTGTGTCGTAACATTACAGGATAAACCAACCGTTGAATATGCCGAATAAACTTCAAATACAAGGGAAAGTCCCGGAATATTGGGTTCTAATAAGGTCAGTAAAACAATAATAATACTATTTAGAATTAAGGCCGTTAGCACAATGGCAAACGCACGTTGAATGGTTTCTGTAGAAATTCTTCGACCATAGATGTTGATATCTTTTCCGCCAGTAAAGACCCGTTTTAAACTGAGTAAAAGGACAGCAAAAGTCGTTGTTTTTACCCCACCACCCGTTGACCCTGGGGAAGCCCCAATAAACATCAAAATGATGGTAACTAATTTACTCGTTCTTGTAAGGTCAAATTGACTAATTGTATTTGACCCGGCTGTACGCGTTGTGACCGACTGATAAAAAGCTGTCATTAATTTATTGGGTAAACTAAGAGATTGCAATGTCGCTGGATTATTATATTCCAAAACAAGAAAAGCAATGGTTCCTGCACTGATAAGAAAAAGGGTTGCTGTTAGCACCATCTTTGAATGTATATTCAACCGATGGGTTGAATGAAAATTATAAATATCGGATGTTACTGCAAAGCCAAGTCCACCAACAATAATGAGGGCACAAGATGTAAAATTAATGATTGGATTATGAATATACGCTGTAAAACTCTGGAAATTCCCCGTTAAATCAAATCCGGCATTACAAAAAGATGAAATAGAATGAAAGATAGCATAGTAAGCGCCTTTTGCAACGCCAAATTCTGGAATAAAAACTGTAGCATAAAGGATCGCACCAATGGCTTCAATCATTAAAGAAACAATGATAATATATTTTGTGAATTTGACAACGCCCTGAACATGCTTGCTGTTAACAGAAGATTGTAAAACCATTCGATCCTTAATGGTAATCCGTCGACCAGAGATGACAAAAATGATGGTCATTAAGGTCATAAAACCTAACCCACCAATTTGAATCAAAAGCATAATAACAAGTTGTCCAAATAATGACCAAAAGGTCCCTGTATCAACAACAACTAATCCTGTTACACAAACTGCCGATGCTGAGGTAAATAATGTATTAATAAAACCGGGGTATTCCCCGGTTTTCGTCGCTATCGGTAAACTTAATAACAAAGTGCCAATAACAATAATCGAAGCAAAGCCAAAAACCAGAACTTCTGCTGGGGTTCTTTGTTTGAAAAAATACTGAAAGTATCCAGCCCACCTTCTTTGATGTGATGTTTTTTGCTTTATAAAATAACGCAAACTTCTCGTTTGCTTATGTTGATTATACATCTTTGTCTCCTCATAATTTCTTCATCTATTTTAACATAATCTTAAAAATATGCAAATGAATTTAGTTAATATTTGATGAAAAAATTAATGATCATTTGGTTTATTGATTAAGATGTAAAGCCATTATAGTCATCAGGTTACAAGTTCATCGGAAATAGCCTTTATGCCCAGTAAGACGTTTCCCCTTCACGGTCAAAACGTTTGACCATAGCAGAAAGTTTTTGAGCACTTTTAGGGAAGAGTCCTCCTCGATTACCTGGATAATTTCGAATGGCTCCATCCGAACGGGTTCCTGCACAAATTTTAAATAAATCTGTTAAAACCGATTCAACAGCAGACCCTTTTCCTTGAATACGTGGCAGAATCTTTTGTAATATAGCATGGTCTAGCGCATTTTCTTGTGTCATTAAATGATATTCTGCATTGTAAACCACATAAAAACAGATTTCGTCACGAACCCTCAGTCCAATTTGAGCATTTGCTTTAATGAGTATCCCATTCATCGCTTCCAAGAGGGTTACAACCTCTCTAATCATGTCTTGCTGGCGTGTAAAGTTTGTTAAGGTTAAGATATCACTTTGTAAAAATTTAGCGCCTAACCGAATAGGTTCTTGTTGATTATTTTGAGTATCTTGAAGAAAAAGACTCACTTGGGAAATTTCAATTAAACTTGCCCGATCTAAAAGCTTTGAACTAATGCCTGTGTAGGCATTCTCGCTACTAATGGTTCCAATAATAAATAGATTTTCAGGTAAGGTCAATTGCCCATATAATTCCCGGGCTTGTGCATCCCGACCAAACCTTTCTGTCCCAATTAAGCGATCACTGTAAACTTTTCCAGATCGATGTCTTCTTGATTCCATAACCGACAAAACTTCGCTAAAATAGTACTCAACCCTTGCTAAACTCATTTCATCAAGACAAAGAAAATAAGGTTTTCTTTCATCATCCATGGCTGCAAGAATAAAATCATTGAGTGCTCCTGGAATAAAATACCCATTTAAATCTAAGTATCCCAAAAGACTTTTGCTATCGTGCCAATCTGGACGAACCGAAATCTTTTTATAGCGATTGTTTTCCGTTGTGGCCCCAACAGATTCAGCAAATAATCGTGCTAAGGTTGTTTTTCCAATACCAGCAATCCCTGTAAGAATGATAAATGGTTTTGCCTTAACCGAAAGATAGATGTTTTCAATCACATTTTCGTCGCAGGTAAAGCCATTTTCATTAATATATTGTTTGATTTGTGCGACAGTACTTGGAATATCTTGAGGTAATTCAACTAAATTTTCAACTTTTTCTAAAATTTGATCGACAGGGTTAGAAGGATTTTGTAACCCTTCTGTACTTTCTTGTAAAACTTTTTGTGTTTGTAAAATAGCCACTTGGCTAATACTTTCTCCAGATGAATGGTTTGCATTTTGCTGATTTTCATTAGAGGAAGGCTTTTGGTTGAGCGGTTTTGCTTCGGTCTTTTGTTTTAAAGAGGCAATTCCTTTATGTTCGTTTTGAGGTTGTTCATGCTTTTGTGTGGTATTGGCCGCTACGCTTTGATTAGAATCCATTACCTTTGTAGCGACATCCTCAACATGCTTTTCTTCAGAAAGATCATTGGCTACATTTTCCGCGACTTGAGCTTCTGGAATAACAGCTTCAGCGGTTTCTAAGGCATCCGTTTCGTTTTCGGTCTCCATAATTTCAGCCGTAATATCGGTAATTTCAGAAACATCCTCTTGTTCAATACTTTTTTCAACCGTTTCTTCAACCGTTTCTTCTATAACTTCTTCAACTGCTGGTTCCGGCTCTGGCTCTGCCTCTTGAAATTTATTTAAAAAACACATTTCATAATATTCTTCATAAACACCAAGCATAATTTGTAAATCAAGTTGAAGGGATTCATTATTAGGCACCTGATTATCGTATTCGCGATAAAAAACAACACCCGCTTTAAACCGTTGATCATTCAGATCGACATCTTTATTTCCAAGTTCAAACCCTTGAGGATTCACTTTGCGTTGAATGTCTTTGACAAGGGGTTCTAATTTTTGTACCACAAAAGGTTCTGTATTTAAATCTGGATCATTATTTTCATTTATAATTTGTTGTTCAAGTTCTAAAAATCCACAGGAAAGGGTTAAATAGAGTTTTTGAGAATCTTTATTTAAAACATATTGAATATAAACCCCATTGAGTGGATCTCTCACAACGTTACGGTCCATAATGCTAACCCATGGAATAGGTGCCCATTCTTCAACACCAGCAAAGCCTTTAACCGTATATCTGCTAAGATCAATAAAGGGTAAGGTTTCAATATTACCAGGAATACTATCTGTCAGAATATCCTTAAAGGAATATCGGAAATCTCGATGAAAATATGTATTATAATCATAGACTAAACTCGTTAAATTTTCACATAATCCAGGCCCATCAAAGCGTTCAAAATAATAGGCTATTTTTTCATCCATGAGTTCAACAATGAGACGTTTATCATCGGTACTGATTTCATCTAGGAGCGAACGTTCCATTGTAAAATAAAAATGCTCATCAACGGTTTCCATGAGAATATATTCTTTTTCACTAAGGGTTTTATAGGGTCCTTCCATTAAAAAGGCTAAGACTTCATCTAATCCGGCATCTGTGAGATTACTGATGGTTGTATCCGCTTTTTTATCTTGCAATTTTCCATCATTTTCTCGGGATTCGTAAAATTTTTTAATTTTTGCGGTTACCATGAAAACATCAGCTCTTCCACGATTATCGGCTTCTGCAAAAAAATGTCGGATAAACAGCATTTCGTAGGAATCCTTAAACGCCGTAACGGATTTTCCTTGCCCTAAATAATCGAAAAAAGATTGTTTCTTTGATAAGGCTTCTTCACCAGATAAAATCAAACGTACTGCATAGGTATTTGATTCTATTTTCTCAATTTTTAATATGGGACTTTCATTTTTCTTAATAGGATCCATATCCTGATAAAAATTTGAAAAATCTGGGAAAATACCAATAAATTTACTTGTTAATGTTTTGCTAAATGTCAACGAAACATAGGGATCATCGCTATAACCCATTTCTACATAAGAAGGAAACTCACGACCTTCAAAGAAAAAAATAATACGATTTTCACCAGAAGCAGCACCAAAAAAATGATGTAACTGTTTAGGAATCGGTATTTCTCCTTTTGAAAAAAGATCCTCATCACATATATAAGTTACAACATACTCATCTTCTTTTGTCCAATTTTCATCAATTCGCAGACTATTGTTCATCACTACCACCTCTTTTAAAATTATAAATATTGTACCACCAAACACGGTTTTTTTCAAGCTTACAAATTGTAAACTTCCTGTTATTTATTGTTGTCTTTTTTCTTTTCATTCATATTTACTAAAAGTATTTTTGTTTACCTTGCTTTTTAAAAAATCCCCAGGTTTAATAAACCTGGGGATTTTTTATTTATTCTTCATCTTGTTTATAAAGCATTTGTACAAAGGTCTTTGCATCAAATTCAATTAAATCGTCACTTTTTTCACCAACACCAACATATTCAATCGGTATTCTTAGTGTTCCAATAATAGAAATCGCAATCCCACCTTTTGCTGTCCCATCTAGTTTTGTTAAAATGATCCCATCTAAATTGACAGCCTCATTAAAGGTTTGGGCTTGAATCAAGGCATTTTGACCCGTACTCGCATCTAAAATTAAGCAATTATGTACATCAAAGCCCTCTCCCTCACGTTCAATAACACGGGTTATTTTTTCAAGTTCTTTCATTAAATTGACTTTATTATGCAAACGCCCAGCGGTATCAATGATTAAAATATCTGTATTTCTTGCTTTTGCCGCACTAATCGCATCATAAACAACCGATGAAGGATCTGCCCCCTGCTTACTTTTGATAATATCAACGTCAATACGATTAGCCCATTCGTCTAATTGTTCGGTAGCAGCGGCTCTAAAGGTATCTGCAGCAGCAAGCATCACCTGTTTGCCTTCTCCTTTATATTTCTGCGCCAACTTGGCAATGGTCGTTGTCTTACCAACCCCATTAACCCCTACAACAAGCATAATCGTTGGCAATTTTAATTCTTTTTTCCGAAGTGCTACCATATCAATCATGACTTGTTCTAATAGCTCAAAAATCTTTTCTTGGGAACGGTCTTTTGAACGTTTAACCCGCTCTTCTAATTCTCTCGTAATACGCGCTGCTGTATCCATCCCTAAATCAGAAAGAATGAGGGATTCTTCTAATTCTTCAAAAAAATCGTCATCTATATCGCCATAAAAACGCACACTATTCATGGTTTTCATGAAATTCGTTTGTGTCTTTTTAATACCATTTTTCATTTTTTCTAATAGATTTGCCATATTACACTCCTTATTAACGTATCATTTTGTATAATCAGATAACCGTAAAGATAATAGTTTAGAAGTCCCACCAGCCATTGAAACCCCATAAAGTGCATCACAGACTTCTAAGGTTGTTTTACGGTGACTAATAATAATAAACTGATTATCTTTAGAAACATATTTCAAATAAGCAATAAAACGAACAATATTTGGGTCATCCAATGCGGCATCAATTTCATCAATCACACAAAAAGGAGATGCATTAATTTCTAAAAACGAAAATAATAAGGCAATCGCCGTCATGGATTTTTCTCCGCCAGATAAAAGCGACAAATGTTTTAGATTTTTCCCTGGTGGCTGTGCGGAAAGGAGAATCCCACTTTCTAAAATATCTTCTTGATTTTCATAAGTTAAATGGGCTTCTCCGCCATTAAATAATTTTTTAAAAATAACATTAAATTTTTCTTGTAAAATTGCAAATTTTTCACTAAATTGTTGTTCCATCGCACGCGATAAATTCCTCATGGTTGTATTGAGTTCTTCTTTAGCCTTCATCAAATCGGTACTTTGAGTCAATAAAAATTGGTAGCGTTCATTGATCTTGACATAATCTTCAATTGCACTGATGTTGACATGCCCTAAACTCGCTATTTTTGATTTAAGCCGTTGAAGATGTGTATCTGAAATGTCTAATTTTTCTTTTTCCAACGCTTCAATCAAATCTTTGACCATAATAAAATTGAGATCATAGTGATCAAAAATGGTCTTTTCTAAATTTTCGGTTTTAATAGACAAACTATTATTTGCCAGTTCAATTTTATTACCGGCTTCTTTTAAAACTAAAATTTTATGATTAAGATCTTTTGTTTTATTTTCAAGCGTTACAAGCAAGGTATTCGCTTCTTCTTGTTGTTTAGAAAGGGCTCGGCATTGCAGGTCTAACGCCTTCAATTGTTCTTTAATCGCTTTGATTTCCAGGTTTTGCGTTTCAATGGCTTGAAGGGCAAGCGTCATCGTCGCTTTAATTTCAGCTAAGCGTTTTTCTTTATTAGCAAGTCTATCCTCGATTTTTGTTTTTTGTTGTTTTAAAATCGTTTCTTGCTGAAATAGAGAACTGTTTTTTTCTTCTACCCGAGAAAGTTCTACTTTTTGCGTATTGTTTTGCTTGAGTAACGCATTCAGTGTATCTTGCTGCTGATTGTTTTTTTGATCAAGGGCCTCATTCAATAAGCGCATTTTTGTCGTAAGCACTTGGATTGCATCCTTTGCCTTTTCAATTTCCTTTTCAATCGTAAGATTAGCCGCCTTCGAAATGACGGTCTCATTATTTTTAATATTTCTAAGAAGCGTCTCTTTCTTATCTAAAAGGTGCTTTCTTTCAGATTCTAGCGTGTAAAGGTGCTGGTCTTTTTTTACTAAACCTGTCCTTAAATCCGCTGTCTCGGTCTGGGTTTGTTGAACCACCTTTTTTTGAGTATTGATCTGCATTTCTAATGCTTTTATTTTTAAAATGTGTTCTTTTATTTCTGCTTGTAACACATTCAAGTCGTGTTTTTTAGATAAAACGGTTTTTTTATTTTTACTAGAGCCACCAACTATGGCACCACTCGGATAAAAGACTTCTCCATCTAGGGTGACAATGGTATAGCGTTTAATAGTGGCATGCAGCTGTCGACCATTTTTAAAATCATCTGCAATGATGATGCGTCCCAATAAGTTATTTAGAATACTTTGAAATTTTCGATCCGTTTTAACCAAGTCCGCTGCAATTCCAACATAACCATTAGCCGACTGGAGGTTTGCATAGGTTTGCGCGTCAATTCGCGTATTTTGGATACTATTTAAAGGTAAAAAGGTTGCTCTACCACTCTCTTGACGTTTGAGCAATTGAATACATTTTTTAGCTGACTGTGTGTCTTCTACAACAATATTTTGACTTTTATTACTGAGTGCAATTTCAATAGCTTTGATATATTTGGCATCAACACTAATAAGATCTCCGACAGGACCATAAACGACATTTTTTATGTATGGGTCCTGTGCTTTGACTTTCATAATGGTTCTAATCGCTGGAAAATAATCAGAAAAATTTTCTTGATTTTTTTTGAGATACTCCTGTTTTGATGACGCGATTTTAAGATCATTTTTCAAGCTTTGCTGTGCTTCCACAAACTGACGCAATAATCGTTCAGCTTGATTTTCTTCTTGTTGCGCTTGTGCAAAACGTCTTTTTTCAAGTTCTTTTTCAATTTTTGCCTTTTGAATCTCTTCAAAACAGTCTAAATGGCTTTGCTCAATTTTTTGAAAGGCATGCTTGTTTTCTACAAGCAACTCTTTTTCAAGCGCTATTTTAGCTTGTGCATCTGCCGATTGGCGATATAATTTTAAGACCTTTTCCTGTAAAACAGCGTACTCTTTTTCTAATGGGGCACGCTGTTTATTCTGATCATTGGTTTTATTTCTTGATTTTTTGATTTCAACTTGAAGGCTAAGTATTTGTGCTTGATCTATTGCTATTTTAGCCTTTAAATCTTTAATAATGGCGCTATTTTTTTCTTGTAAAAGTTTGTTTTTTTCAAGAAGGCGCGATTGTTCCACTCGTTCTACTTGTTCCTGTTCTATTTCTGACGTTAATTTATTTTGATTGTTTTTTGCATTTTCAATATCATTCTGACAAATCAACGTTTTACGTTCTAGTGTTTCTTTTTTCGCTTTTAATGCCGTTAAATCTGCTTCAATCGCACCTTTTTGTACAGTTAAATCCTCAATTTTTTGGCGTGTAAGTGTATAGTTTTTGTCTATTTGATCAAGGATTCTTTCTTCAGTCAAAATTTCAAAATTGATATTTTTTAAATCCTTTTCAAACGTTCTTAATTTGTCTTGCGTCGTCGTCATATAATGATAAAATTGAATCAATTCTATTTTTTTTATTTTCTCATGTAAATCCAGGTATTCTTTTGCTTTTTTACTCTGTTTTTCTAAGGGTTTTAATTGCTTTTCTAGTTCATTAAAGATATCCTGTACGCGATTAAGATTATCTTCTGTACGCTGTAGTTTTAAATTCGTTTCATATTGCTTCGTTTTGAAATTTACAATTTCAACCGCTTCTTCTACAATCCGTCTTAATTCCAAAGGGGTTGCATTCGTAATATTTTCAATGCCGCCTTGCGAAATCAAAGAATATCCATTCTTTCCAAGGCCAGTATCCATAAATAATTCATGAATCGCCTTTAATCGACAGGTTTTATGATTGATTTTATATTCAGAGTCGCCATTGCGAAAAAGTTGTCGTGTAATCATAATTTCTACTGGCTGATTTTCAATCGCTTGATCTTCATTGTTTAAAAATAAGCTGACCTCTGCATAGTTTTTAGGTTTTTTTGTTTCTGTTCCAGCAAAGATCACATCTTCCATCTTTTTGCCACGAAGGGATTTCACACTTTGCTCGCCTAAGACCCATCGAATCGCATCTGCGATATTACTTTTACCACTCCCATTTGGACCAACAATCGCTGTAATTCCTTTATCAAAAGCCAGTTCTGTTGTTTCAGCAAAAGATTTAAACCCACTAAGCTTAATTTTTTCTAAATACATCACTGGCTCCAATCTATTTTTTTACAACATCTTTTAATAAATATTTTTTTGCAGCATCTTGTTCTGCTTCTTTTTTGCTTTTTCCACTTCCCGATGCTTTAAATTCATCGTTGATTAACAAGTCACAGAAAAATATTTTATTATGTTCTGGACCTGTACTATGATTGAGTTGATATTTAATACTCGCATCGGAGTCTTTTTGAATGACTTCTTGAAGCCGTGTTTTATTATCTTGAAAAAGCTGGCCTTTAAGGGCCATGTCAATATTTTTTTCTAATAATTTCAAAACAAGTTTACGCGCTTCATAATAATCAGAATCTATAAAAACCGCCCCTAAAAGCGCTTCAAAGGCATCAGCTTTATTCGATTTTCGATCCATGCCACCGGTTGTGCGTTCGCCCTTACCCATATGTAAATATTTACCGAGTTCAAGTTCATCTGCGGCAATGGCTAAGGATTCAGAACAAACAATATTGGAGCGGATTTTCGTCATTTTACCTTCAGCTAATTTTTGTGTTGTGTACAAAAATTCTGAGATAATCAGTTCCAACACTGCATCTCCTAAAAATTCTAGTCTTTCATTGTTTTCACGTTGTCCAATATAAGAGCAATGTGTTAATGCATTTTCAAGGATTGCTCGATTTTTAAAATGATACCCGATTTTTTTTTCTAGTTTTTCCATTTTTATCCTCTTATTTTTAATTTTTTAAACACTAAATAGGAGTAGGCTTATTGTGCTAATAGATGCTACTCCTAAAATTTGTATATAGATCGTTTATCGTTCTAATAATTTAATCAGTGTTTTATTTTACTATTGAAAATTAGGCTTTTTTAGGTGTTTCCGAAATCAACGTTGTGATTTTTTCAACAACATTATTCTCAGAAAAGGCAATTGCTTGTCTAATGGCATTTTTAAAGGCATAAGCATTGGAACTTCCATGTGCTTTGATAATGCCGCCTTTTACCCCTAAAAAGGGTGCTCCACCATAAGCATCGGCATCAAAAGCATCTTTAAATGTTTTTAATTGTGCTTTGACCAAAGGATCCACTGGTTTGTCACTGTGGCTATTCATAAAAGTTGCTTTTAAATTTTGCACTAAATAGTTAGCCATTCCTTCTGCTAATTTCAATGCAATATTACCAGTAAATCCATCCGTAATAAGGATATCAACATCGGTTGTCATTAAATCTCTCGATTCAACGTTTCCTTTGAAATTCAGAGAACTTTCTTGTAAAAGGCCAAAGACCTTTTTCGTTAGTGTATTCCCTTTCTCAGCTTCTGTGCCAATATTTAATAAACCGACACTCGGATTGCTAATATTAAGAACACTCTCTACATATACAACCGCAATTTGTGCAAATTGTAGCAAAAATTCAGGCCGACAATCTGCATTTGCGCCAATATCCATTAAAAAGGTGGATCCATTGCGTTGAGGCAGAATGGAGCCAAGTGCAGGTCTTTTAACCCCTTTAATACGGCCAAGTTTTAATTGTCCACCGGCCAATAAAGCACCCGTGCTTCCGGCAGAAATTAAGACTGCGTCCTCATCACCCTTCATCGCATCTAAAGCAACAACGAGTGATGATTCTTTTTTTGTCCGAATAGCTTCTACTGGTTCGTCATCAAAACCGATAACATCAGCAGCAGGCAAAATCTGAACTTTTTTGGAAAAATCACCATATTTTGATAATTCATTTTCAATCACTTTTGGTTGTCCAACAAGTATTAAATTATTAAGATCATATTCTTTTATTGCAGAAATAGCACCTTCAACAATTGCTTGAGGGGCATTGTCGCCACCCATAGCATCTACATAAATCTTCATAAATATCTCCATATATAGAAAAAACAGAGTCGAAACTCTGTTTAATCTTCTGAAATGACTTCAACATCTTTGTATGTTCCACATGCTTTGCATACGCGATGTGGTAATTTGATTTCTCCACATTTAGGACATACACTCATACCTGGCACACTTAATTTATAATGTGTTCTTCTTTTTCCTTTACGGGATTTAGAAGTTCTACTCTTTGGTACTGCCATAACTTACACCTCCATTAATTAGATTACAGCAACTTTTTTAAAGCATCTAATCTCGGATCAATTTCCGAATCTAGTTTACAGTTGCATGTTGCCTTATTTAAATTTATAC
>Ga0172378_10003255_pt1 | contig 15310 bp, 14 predicted proteins | sample GrowelOW332metaG_FD_119755 | JGI IMG/M metagenome (GOLD analysis project Ga0172378, IMG submission 119755) | Groundwater microbial communities from an aquifer near a municipal landfill in Southern Ontario, Canada - Pumphouse #3_1 metaG | ecosystem: Environmental > Aquatic > Deep subsurface >... | reverse complement strand
ATATTTAGTTTTGATGGTTCAGAGTTCGTTGGAGAAACAGACAAAAGGAATAGAATTGTCACTCAAATAATTGGCTTCACAAAAGCTTACGATTTTGCTTTTGAAAATCGTAAAAATTTTGGGATGCTTTGTTGGATTCGTCCTCATACAGAAGACAACATTAAAGAAGTTGAAAACTTTATTGCTAATCATCGTGAAGTTATCTATGGTTTAAAATTTCATCCTTGGGCTTCTCAGCTTAGAGTTAATGATCCAAAATTAATTCCATATTTAAAAATCGCTGAAAAGTTTAACTTACCAATTTGTGTTCATACCGCTGTTGATAAATATTCACGAATATCATATCTAGTAGAAGTTGCAAAAGCTTGGCCACATTTAAATTTTATTGCTGCTCATGCAGTTTTACTAAGTAACCATAAAGACGCGATTAAAGCTTTGCAAAGTTGCTCAAATTTATTTGTTGATACTGCTTGGCTTAATATGGAAGATTTAAGACTTTTCAAAGAAAAAAACCTTCTTGATCGGGTTCTTTTTGGAACAGATAACCCTGTAGATGGAGAAGGCACTTTAGATAAAGAAATATACCAAGACTATTTTAATAACAAAATTAACTTAAATGATAAAGAATATGCTGATGTTATGTACCAAAATGCAATGCGCGTTTATAACATCGATGAGGAAACTCTTAAAACAAAGAAATAAAGTGAATTGGACAAGTTCCGCCATCACCATTGCTGCAATTGTTTGTTTGCGAACCGAGACCACTATTTACTAAAATCATCACAACAACAAAAACTATAACGAGAAGACCTAATAAAACTAATGTTGTTATTAGGGCTTTTTTGTTCCATTCAATTTTCTTAAATTGACTTTCTTTGATAGAAGAAGGTTTATTTTCTTCTTTTTTAGCAATAGATTTTTCTTCTTTATTTTCCATCTTTTTCGTCATCCTTTTGAACTTCTTTTTGCATCGTTTCAATATCAATCAAATCAGTATCAGAAACATCTTCCTTCACAAGCGATCCTCGAATATTGAAGAATGTTGTAACGTTTAAAACAATTGTAACAAGAATAATGTGAACAAAACAAGCAAGAAAGCCTATTAGAGACTGCACTACAAAAACAAACCAAAAATTATAACTTAAAACAAACGATTTTACTAAACTCGAAACTGGAATTTTAAAAACGAAATACGTTAAGAAAATTGTTGTAGCAACAGTATAGATATTGTAATACTTATTAATTTTTGCATTTTTAAAATGCTTTCTTATTAGTACGACTACACAAATAAATAAAGCCGATAAGGCATAACTTCCAACTCCGATTGTCCATTTTAACCATGGTTCAATCGTGTATATCTTCTTACCTGATTCGCTTGGAAAAGTATCATTAAGAGTAAAGAATAAACAAAGAAAGGTGGATAAAATAGTTAGAATTACTACTAACGAAAATGGAAACTTCTTCTCAAATCGATTATTAAATAGCTTATACATAAAAAATGGAACTAACCCAGTTAACGTCGCAGGAATCGTATAAAGTGGATTGAATGCTCCGCCTTGAGGCACTAGAATCGCTCCAAAAACATCAACAAAAGTGCCTACAATGGTTCCCCAAAGTGGCCCTAAATAAAGCGAACTAAAAATTACAAGCGAAGGTGTTAAACCGACTTTTAAAAAAGGTAAACCAAAAAGAGATGGTAAGCTCACAAAACGGGAAAGAATAATCCCAAGCGCTATAAATAAAGCACTATAACTTATTTTTTGAATTAAATTCATTTTACGCATAATTAATCACGCTTAATTGCCTTCCTAAGAGATCTATCAACATCTCTTTTTTTAATAACATCGCGCTTGTCATAAAGTTTTTTGCCTTTACCAAGTGCAATTTCAAGTTTACAAAGTCCCTTTTTTAAATAAACTTTTGTAGGAACAATTGTATATCCACCAAGAGTAATTTTACCATTTAACTTTTTAATTTCTTTTTTGTGTAATAAAAGTTTTCTAGTTCGAAGAGGCTCATGACCGAAACTAACCGCTTTATCATAAGGAGCAATATTCATATTTAAAACATAAGCTTCGCCACTTTTGATAATTATATAACTATCACTAATTGAACATCCACCAGCTCTAATTGATTTAATTTCGCTACCGACTAATTCTATTCCGCACTCTAAAAAATCACTCAAATAATAGTTGAATGAGGCCTTTTTGTTTTGAACTAAAATCTTTCTAGATGCGTCTAATTGTTTCACGAATAAAATTATAAAATATTTTTATATATATTTACATAATAATTGATAAAGCAAAAAAATATTATTCCGAATTATATTAACAATAGAACTAATAAGTTCTGTTTAATTTGTAATAGACTTCCACCATATTATCAAGATTCCGACCATCAACTAAATTCAAATTTCGATCACTAATCATTCTTAACTCAGGGTTAGATTTACTTGCAATCTTGATGCCAACTTTGAAAATCCATCTCTTAAATGACTTCATTCTTGATAAATCAAATCCACCAGGTAATAAATAAAGTCTCACATGATATTCTTGAAGTGCGTTCGCCATAATTACATTGTCTTTCTTATCGCCAGTAATTGGCTCCATTCCAACAGCAAATATAAAAACATTTTTTCCTTTCATGTTTTTATATTTTTTTAAAAATTTATTAAGACCTAAAATAACATTGTTTCTAAGAGGACCCATAAAAATTATGTTATCATTCGCCAAAACATCAGTTTTTTTAATTTTATTAATTTCAAAATCCTTTTCACATTCGATTCTTGGTTTTAAAAGTTCGACATAATTATATGTAAAACCTGTATTTGTTTTGTAATATATTATAGTTTTCATCTAGATTATTATATACTATTGCACCACTAAATAAAGTAAAACAATAAACAATTGACGGTTGAACGGTTGAACAACCATGATACCTATTGACAGTTGAACGGTTGAACAACTATAATACTCATTGGGCAAGGAGTATATTTATGAAAACCAACTTTATCATTGATGTTCCTTTAGGGAATAAAAAAGAAATCGAAAAAAAGAAATTTGATAAAATAAGCGACAAAATGTATGAAGAAATGGCGATGCTTTTTCAAATTTTTAGCGATAAAACACGTCTTAGAATACTTGTTCTACTAGATTATCGTGAATACACAGTTACCGAATTATGTGAAAACATTAATATTAGTAAATCCGCAATCTCTCACCAACTTAAAATTTTACGAGCCGCAAGAATGGTTAAAGTTAGAAAAGTAAGGAAAAACTCTTTTTATTCTTTAACTGATGATCATGTCGCTAAAATTCTTGAAACAACAATCGAACACATAAGAGAGGAATAGTATTATGAAGTTTTTTAAAAAGCATTTATTTGCATTTCGTTTTTTTGTTTCACTTGTTCTTTTAATTTCAAGTTTAATTATTGAAAAGTTATTACCTGACTTTGAATACTCAATTGCACTTCCTATCGTTCTTCTTGGGTATGTAATAATGTCTTATGACTTATATATTGATGGATTTAAAGCAATAATTCATAAAGAGTTTTTTGATGAAGTGACTTTAACAATTATAGCTTCAATAGCATCAATCGCTATTGGAGAATTTGTTGATGGTCTTGCCGTTGTTATGTTTTTTCAACTTGGTGAATTTTTCGAAGATTATGCGCTCAATAACTCACGAAAATCTATAAAAGCAATCCTTGCTTTAAGACCTGAATTTGTTCGTCTATTAAAAAATGGAAAAGCAATAAAATGCAATCCTGAAAAAGCCAACATAGGAGACTTATTTGTTGTTAAACCTGGAGAAATCGTACCAATCGATGGAATTGTTGTAGATGGAGAATCATCACTAAATACCTCATCAATCACTGGCGAATCTATTCCAAAAGAAGTTAATAAAGAGGACAAGATTCTTTCTGGCGTTATTAATTTAAATTCTCCAATAACTATAAAGGCCACAAAACTATATCGAGAATCAACGGTTTCAAAAATTCTAGAAATGGTTGAAAATGAAAGTAGTAAGAAAACTAAATCCGAGAAATTTATTACAAAATTTGCAAAAATTTACACCCCTATCGTTATTTCAATAGCATTTGGAATTGCAATTTTACCACCACTTTTCTTTGGAATAAAAGACGGAAATTGGTTAACTTGGAATGATTGGATTTATCGTGGGGCTTCAATGCTTGTTATTTCTTGTCCATGTGCGATTGTTATTTCAATACCAATGGCCTATGTTGTTTCAATTGGCGTCGCTAGCAAACATAAAACGCTTATTAAAGGATCAACATATATTGAATTAATAAATAAAGCTAAAAGTATTTATTTAGATAAAACTGGAACCATAACCTCTGGAAATTTTAGTGTTTTTAGTATTAAACCAACTAGCGAGACTACAAAAGAAGAATTACTAAAATATGCTCAAATTGGTGAATCGTATTCTAACCACCCGATTGCAAAAGCTATAGTTGGTGGCCTTGATTTATCACTTGAACAAAAAGATCTCAAAAACTATAAAGAATTTAACGGAAAAGGTGTTAAAACTTTATATAAAGGAAAAGAATTGCTTTTAGGAAATTCAAGTTTTTTAAAAACTAACAAAGTAGATTATCTAATTAACAAAGAAATCGGTACAATAATCCATGTTTCATACGATAAAAAATACTTAGGTTATCTTGTAATTCGAGATATTATTAAACCTGAAGCAATTGATGCAATTAAAAATTTTAAAAAATATGGAATTAACAATATTGTCATGCTTACTGGAGATAACGAAGATATTGCAAAGGATATTGCTTTGCAAGCTGGAGTTACTTCCTATAAAGCTAATTTATTACCAATTGATAAAACAAAAGTATTAGATGCTGCAAAGGCTCGAAATGAAGTTTCGATCTTTGTTGGCGATGGAATAAATGATGCTCCATCTCTTGTCAAAAGTGATGTTGGAATTTCAATGGGCGCAATCGGTAGCGATTCTGCTATTGAAGCGAGCGATATTGTAATTATGGATGATGACTTACGTCGTATTAATTTTCTAAAGTCACTTTCAAAATTGAATAAATTTGTTGTTTATTGGAATTTATATTTTGCTATTGTTATAAAAGTTGTAACTTTAATTTTAAATATGTTTGGTCTACTAGGGGAATATGCTATTTTAGCAGCAATATTTGCGGATGTAGGCGTAACAGTTATTTGTTGTTTAAATTCATTGATGATTAACTTCAAAAGAAAATAACTATTTAATTACTTTTGCAAGTCCACCACCACTTGTCTCTTTATAATCACTATTAAGCGACTCGCCAGTCATCTTCATTGCTTCAACGACGTCATCGAAACTTACACGATTATGACGATAAGGAGCAATGTTTTTAGCATATAAGTAACTACTGTAACTTCTTAAAGCACCAATCCCATTACGCTCTATACATGGAATTTGAACATATCCTTCCACAGGATCGCAAGTCAAACCTAAAAAATGTTCGAGAGCAACTTCAGCCGCATACTCAATTTGATATAAATTTAAACCATTAATATAACAAAGAGCGGCACTTGCCATACTACTTGCTACTCCAACTTCGGCTTGACAACCCAAAACAGCACCACTTATTGAAGCATTTTTCTTACAAACATTTCCAATAATTCCCGCAACTTTAAGTGAATCAATAATTGTCTTTCTTTCTACGTTATTGTATTTGTATTCATAATAAAGAATTGCAGGCATTATCCCACTTGATCCACAAGTAGGAGCAGTGCAAACTTCCTCGCCACTAGCGTTTCCTTCAACCGCGGCATAAGCAAAAGATGTAATAAGCATGCTGTGTTTTTCTTCAAAATTGTTTAATTTTGATGTATTTTCAAATATAGTCTTCGCTACACGAGAAAGATTCAGTTTACCAGGTATAAGCCCTTCCTTTTTAAGATTAGATTCAACTGAATCAATCATTTTGTCGAAAACTTTTTCTAAATATTCATCTAAATCTTTATTTTCAAAATAATTTACATAATCAATTAAACTAATCTTGTTATTGATAAGGTATTTTTTAATTTCATCAAATGACTTTTCTTTATAAACTTCTGAACTTTCAAGATTTTTTAAATCAGTAACTATTTTCCCACCACCAACTGAAAAATAAGTTCGCTCTTTAACTACAAGATCATAATTATAGGCAATAAATTTTAACGTATTTGGATGAAGCAATCCCATTAATTCATAATTGAAAACAATTGAATGTTTAAAATCTTTAAGAACTAAATCAATTGTCTTATCGGTTAAATGACCTCTTCCAGTTAACGCAAGAGAACCATATAAAGTAACTCTAATCTCGGTAACTGAGTTAGAATCTAAATCTTTAATAAAATCTTTAGCTGCTCTATTTGGCCCAATCGTATGCGAAGAAGATGGTCCTGGACCGATGATATACAAATCTTTAATTGATTCCATATTACAAATCCTCGTGAATTCCTAATAGTAATTCACTCAAAGAAATTTTTAAACCATTCGCAATTTTATTCAACACTTTAACTGTTGGATTTCGATTACCGCGTTCTAAATCACTTAAATAATTAGTGTTTATTTTTGAATCAAATGCCAATTCTTCAATTGTTAGTTTTGCACTCGTTCTTAGAAAACGAATACGCGCACCAACTTGATGGTCGACATCTACGCTTTTTTCAATTTTCATGTCGATATCCTTTCGCCATCTCTTTAATTTTAATAAAAAGATGATTTATATTTGATTTTGAAACTGTTGAGCCGATTTTTTTAGATAATAAGTCGGCTAATTCACTATAGGTAGAATCTTTATTTTCTTTTCTTAAAAAACAAAGTTCCCTTAATTTTTCATTACCAATGTTTTTAATTCCTAACCATTTATCGATGAGTTCAATATCATCAACTTGTTCCTCGCCTTTTGCGATTGTTTTGTGGTAATTGTAAGTATCCATATTTAATAAACGATTGCTAATGTTTGCGTAATCTCTATTCACTCGAACGTTTTCGAACTCGAGACAAGAATTATTGGCATCCATGTAAGCTAAAAAATCACTAATCTGATCTGATTTTTTCAAATAGACAACATAATTTGCTCTTCTTTTAATAACCTTGAAATCAAAAGATGCATCTTTCACTTTTTTGATCAATTTCAAAACCGCTTCTGAAAAACCAGCGTTATTTGTGTAGACTTCTAAATGATAATTACTGCTTTTAGGGTCAACACAACTTCCTGTGCACAAAAATAAACCAGCTAAATAACCTCTTATTTTTTGTTCCTTATCTGTTAAATTATAAGGAATCTTAGTATCCAAAAAATCAATTTCTAAGTCCTTCAAAAGATGGTCAACACCATCATTAATATTAATAAGAAATTCAATATTTTTATAAAATTTCATTACTTTTCTAAAAGTAAAATTTGCATTCACTTCAGGATACAAACTTTTAATTAAACTATAAACATATTTAGCAATTTTGCTATTTTCGGTCTTTAAAACTAATTTTAATGAACCTTTTGCAAAAACAATATTTCCGTTGACCCTTACGAAAGAACTTAAAAGCGATTTATCTCTTGTTTCATCAAAAGGTAAATCGCATAATTCTTCTTTAATTCTTTGCGTAAAACTAGTAGAAATTTCCATTAACCTAATTATACACTTTTAAGTGTTGCTATTTAAAACTATTTAAATATCTTATTGCGCTTGTTGCTGAAATTGCTCCATCACTACTAGCTGTAACAATTTGCTTCAAAGATTTTTGTACTATGTCCCCTGCAGCATAAACACCTTTTATAGAAGTTTCACAATTGGCATCAACAAGAATATAACCATTATTGTTAACAATATTTAATGTTGATAAAAAGTAACTTGATGGTATATCTCCTATAAATGGAAATGCCCCAAAAACTTCGATTTCTTTCTGTTCTTTAGAGATCATGTTTTCAATAAAAACTTTATTTAATCCAAGAGGATCGCCAGTAAACTCAATTATTCTATAAGGATTTAAAAACTCAACTTTTGTACTATTTTTTAGTTTAGCAAGAGAGCCTTCATCGTCATCTTTATTGTTGTCGTTAACGAGATAAAGTTTGTTAACAAGCTGCTCTAAATATAAAGCTTCTTTGTAGCCTTTTGCTTCATTAGCAAAAACCAAAACATCTTTATTTTGATAAAAGAATCCATCACAAACTGCACAATAAGAAATGCCTTTTCCTTGAAATTCTTTTTCGCCTTTAACTCCACTTTTCTTAGCGCTAGAACCAGTTGCAATTATAATTGAGCGAACAATGTAGGTATTATTTTCACCAACCACTTCGAAAGTGAATCCGCCTTTTGTTACACCTTTAATCGTATCATTAAGCACTTCAATATTGCGTGCTTTTAGTTGTTCACCATATTTTTTAATCAAATCAATCCCTGAAATACTTGCAAAGCCAGGATAGTTATCAATTTGAGTTATTGTATTAAGTTTGCCACCAAGCATTTCTTTTTCAATTAAACAAAAAGAATATTTCGAGCGTGAAAGATAAACAGCTGCCCCAATCCCAGCAGGACCGGCACCAATAATTAATATATCTTTATTTATGGTCATACTCTTTAATCTCCTTATATAATTCATTATAAGAATTAATAAAAGCTAAAGGAAATAATTTGTTTTTAAAAGAACGTTTTTCCATTGTCATCATAATTGTTTTAACGCTTGCGTTTTGTCCACAATAATAATCAAATTCAGTGTCACCAATATTAATCATCTCATCACTTGAACAATTGAAATAATCCTTTATTTTGTTTAAACCTTCAGGATCAGGTTTAAATTTCGTTAAATCACTGGCGGTAACAATATAATCAAAAATATCGTTACATTTCATTAAATCAACACAATATATAGTCATTTTTCGATTCTTCGAAGTCGAAATCGCTAATTTGTAGCCATCTTCTTTAAATTTCTTTAAGACTTCTAGGTAGTTATCAAAAAAAACAAGTTTACTATCATAATATTTAGTAACTCGCTTATCAAATTCATCATAAATAAAATTAACATCATATTCAGGAAAAAATCTTCTAATCGTATCTTTTAATGGTGGGCCACTAAATGTTCTAATTATTTCGTCATCAATTTTATAATCTTTTGGCTTAAAAGTTTTAAAAATTTCGTGCCAATTTTCAATTAATACATTATCTGTGTCAATCAAAGTCCCATCTAAGTCAAAAACAAGAACCTTAATCATTATTTTGCCTTCTCTTCATTAACTTTCAAAATCCACTTACCATGATCGCGCTTGAATTGCCAAACAATAAGGAAAGCGACCATAAGTAAACCAATGCCTATCATAAAATAAGCACTATAAATACTCCACATATCATCAGTTCCCATATTAAAATTACTATCACGAAGAGGTTCTAAAATTGCACGAGTCATTCCGTACCAGGCAATATAATAACCTAAATTAGTTCCTTCAGCAGACATACCTTCAAACATAAAGTTATACCATTTTTTTGAACCATCTTTATTTATCCAGTGTCGATGAATAACGACTCTAAATAAAAACTCAAAAATTAAAAATCCGCTAAAATCAATAGCGCCTTCAACTAAGAAAAGAGGAGGATATACACTATTATTTGCTAGAGTTCCTAATGCAGCTTCCAAATCATAAACTCGATGTGCATTACTAAAGTGTATGTTATTTGAAATAAAAGTTGGTAGCCAATTCCAATAAACTAAATTACCAGTTGTTAATTGTCCATGAACTTCATTATTGAAGAAATTTCCCCATCTACCGACTGTTTGAGCAAGTAAAAGAGTAGGAAGAACAATATCAAGTAAGACTAAATAATTAATCTTCGTATATGGAGATTTGTGTCGAATATACTTAATAATTAAAAGATAAGCGACACAAACAATAATTGCTAAACTTGCGCCCATAATTGCAAGTCCACCATCATTAATTCTAAAAATTTTACTAAAATCTTTATCAAATCCATCACGTTCCCAATTACCAATAACATACCATAATCTACAACCGACAATACCAGTTGGGAAACCAATCAAGAAGACTGTTGATAAAAGCCCATTCTCACCATATTTCTTCTTTAAAATATATGATGCAACACCAAGAGCCATCAAGGCACCGCTTAAAATACAAAGCGCATAGAAAGCAATTTCAAATCCCCAAGCATCATTCCTTGGAGTTGGGGCCCAGTCAAATCCTGTATAATTTGTAACAAGTTTAATTCCACTTGAACCAAAATAAATTCTATTTACAAAAGGATAACGTAAATAGTCGGCATTCCCTTCGGCAAAAGCAACAAAAGACAAAACAAATAAAAGAAAGGAAAAAATCATATATCGAATTATTTTCTTACGATTTTCTTCCTTAATTGAATCACTAAATAAAAAATAAACTACGCCAAAAGAAACTAGCATATACAAAGTTATTGCTGTCATAACACTTCCACCATAAATTAAAACATAGTGCAAAGTATCAACGCTTGTTTGAAGTGAGTCAACAATATAGGATGTATTTCCAGGGTTTAAATAGAATTGAACATCAAATAAAATAAAAGAAATCAGTAAACTTAAAAAAGAGCCAATGAACCAAATTTTGTTTTTTAGAACAAATGGAACATCAATCTTTTTACTTTTGTAAGCCTTATAAATTGGGTAATAGTAAAGTGCAACTGCTCCGACAAGAAAAACAATTGCAAACGCTAATGCAACTGAATAGCCGATTTCGCTTGATATCATTCTTTTTTCCTCGCTTTTCTAGCTTTATCTTCGTTTAAGACTCGCTTTAAATAGAACCCTGTATAACTTCTTGAATTCTCGCTAACTTCTTCTGGGGTTCCGGTAGCAATAATTTCACCACCTTTGTCTCCACCATCAGGTCCTACATCTATAATATAATCAGCCATTTTAATAACATCAAGATTGTGTTCAATACAAATAATTGTATCTCCACCATTTACAATTCGTTCAAGAACTTTCATTAATCGAGCAACATCATCAACATGTAATCCAGTTGTTGGTTCATCAAGAATATAAACTGTTTTGCCAGTTGGTACTTTTTGTAAATAATAGGCAAGTTTAACACGTTGGGCTTCTCCACCTGAAATTGTGGTCGAAGATTGACCGACTTTCATGTAACCTAAGCCAACATCAATTAAAGTTTTAAGTCTACGAGCAAGTTTATTGTAGTTTTTAAAAAGTTCATAAGCATCATCGATAGTCATATCAAGAACATCAGCAATTGAATAGCCCTTAAAAGTGCATTGAAGAGTTTCTTCGTTATAACGTTTCCCATTACATTCATCACATTTGACATAAACATCTGGTAAAAAATTCATCGCAATACGAACAACTCCATCGCCAGAACAATGTTCACAACGACCACCAGGAACATTAAAACTAAATCGTGATTTATTATATCCGCGAGATTTTGCTTCAATAGTATTTGCAAAAATTTCTCGAATATCATCAAAAGCTTTTACATAAGTTGCAGGATTGCTTCGAGGAGTTCTACCAATTGGTTCTTGTGAAATGTTAATAATCTGATCAACATTTTCTAAACCTTTAATGGAAGAATAAATTCCTGTTTCGATGTCTTTTGCAAACAATTCTTTTTGAACGGCTTTAAATAGAGTTTCGTTAACAAGAGAAGACTTACCACTTCCAGAAACTCCGGTAACACAAATAAACGAACCAAGTGGAAATTTGACAGTAATATTCTTTAAATTATTAGTTTTGCATCCAGTAATTGTCAGAAATTTCCCATTGCCTTTATTTCGGCCTAATGGAACAGCAATATATTTTTCTCCACTTAGGTATTGGCCAGTAATGCTTCGTGGATTTTTTTCAATGTCTTCGACACTGCCAGTGGCAATAACTTCACCACCATGATGCCCAGCTCCTGGACCAATATCAACAAGATAATCAGCTTCTCTAATCATTTCTTCATCATGTTCAACAACAATTATAGTATTGCCAAGATCACGCATTTCTTTAAGGGTCTTAATTAATTTTTCTGAATCTCTTTGATGTAAGCCTATAGAAGGTTCATCTAATACATAAAGAACACCACTTAATTTAGAACCAATTTGAGTTGCTAAACGAATACGTTGCGATTCTCCACCAGAAAGAGTCATCGCATAACGCGATAAGGTTAAATATTCTAGACCAACATTAATCAAAAATTTGCTTCTATTTTTTATTTCATTTACAATCTGCTCAGCAATTTGCCAATCATATTCACTTAAACGATTCTTTAAATCGCAAATAAAATCATAAAATTTATCTAAGGATAATGAACATAATTCATAAATATTTAGTTCATTAATTCTCACGCTCAACACCTGTTCGTTTAGACGAGCCCCATGACAAGAAGTACAAACTTTATCTTTTAAAAACTTTGCATAATATTCGCGTAGAAACTCACTAGAAGTCTCGTGATATAATCTTTCAATTTTAACTTTTATGCCTTCAATATACCTAAAATGTTTAATAATGTTTCCACTCGAACTCTTAAGTTCATATTTAATCATTTCTTTACTACCATTCATGATGATATCAATTTGATCTTGAGTATATTTTTTGAATGGAACATTAGTTGGTATCTTATAGTAATTAAGCAAATACTTAAAATCTTGCCAATCAAGATTTTCTGTATTTACCGTTGATTTATAATAAAGAACTGCTCCTTTATCAATACTCAAATCCTTGTCAGGAACCACTAAATCCAAATCACATTCTTGATTAATGCCAAGACCATTACAACTTGGACATGCTCCAAGAGGTGAGTTAAAACTAAATAAACGTGGTTCAAGTTTTGGAACAGTAAAACCACATTTTGGACAAGCAAAATGTTCACTATATAATTTTTCTTTATCGTTAACACTAACAAGAACAAAACCATTGGACCAATTAGTGGCTAATTCGCAAGCTTCGAAAACACGACTGCGGTTCTCTTTTTTAAGCACAATACGATCGATTACAATATCGATATCATGTCGCTCTGTTTTAGCAAGTTCTGGAACTTCATTAATTAAATAATTTTCTTTATCAACACGAACTCTCATAAAACCATTCTTTTTTATTTTTTCTAATGTGTCTTTTTGAGTTCCTTTTTCTTCGCGAACAATTGGAGCCATAACAATAATCTTGCTGTTTTCTTCGTTTTCGAAAATAATGTCTGTTATCTTTTGAATACTAAAAGCAACGATTGGTTCATGATGATTTGGACAATATGGAACGCCAATTCGAGCATAAAGCAAACGTAAATAATCGTAAATTTCCGTAACTGTTGCCACGGTACTGCGTGGATTATGCGATTGTGATTTTTGATCAATTGCAATTGCTGGTGACAAACCTTCAATCGATTCGACATCAGGCTTTTCGATTCCGCCTAAAAATTGACGAGCATAGCTCGAAAGCGACTCGATATATCTTCTTTGGCCTTCGGCAAAAATTGTATCAAAGGCTAAAGTCGATTTACCACTACCAGAAACTCCTGTGAAAACTACAAGTTTTTCTTTTGGAAACGTCACATTTACATTCTTAAGGTTGTTTTCTTTTGCACCTATAACTTTGATTTCATTACTTGACATGTTTTAAATTATACCATGATAAATATTTGTTTAGAAAGAAAAACACTCAATATTTTAATAAGAGAAAACACGACTTGATTACGCAACTTATTTTTTCTATTAACAAAAAAGTAACTACACTAAAACATAGCACCAAATCGCGACAAAATGTAAAATAGTGCCAATCACTATAAAGATATGAAAAACGGTATGAAACCAAAGAGACTTTTTTGCACCAATACCATATAAAACTGCACCAATTGTATAAGCGATTCCTCCTCCTAGTAAAAATAGATAACCAGGAAGCGAAATGACATCTATTAACTCTTTACTTGCAAGAATGATTGTCCATCCCGTAATAATATAAAGAGCTGTTGTGAAACCCATATATTTATGAATATCAATTGAGTTAAAAACTATACCTAAAACAACCCCTATCCAGCATGTTCCGGCAATCCACCATCCGGCATGAGAAAGGACTCCCCAGAGCGAAACATCTCTTAAACTAATTAAGCAAAATGCACTATAACTTCCAGCAATCAATAAGTATATCGTGTCATGATCAATTACTCGCAAAACACGTTTTCCATTATTTTTAAACAAACTATGGTAAACACAGCTAATTGTATAACATGTTAACATGCCAAAACCAAATAAACATATTCCGACAATTCGATAAACTAAGTCCGTGGAAGTTCCGCCATCATATCCCCAAACAGTAACCTTTATAAGCATTAAAACTGTGACCACAATGCCAAAAATGGCCCCAATTCCATGAGTTATGCTGTTCCAAAGATCTTGTTTAATCGTATATTCTGGAAGTTCGATATTCTTTACACTCATAATTTATACTACCTTATCTAGTTTCTAAAACTAGTATAATTAAATGCAGCGTTCTATGCAAGAAATAATTTTACAAAAAATGCTTATTTAAAAAAATGTACTCCGAAGAGTACACTTTTAATTCATTATAAACCGAACTTCTTAACAGCATTCCATCTCTCTTTAGCGGCTTCTTCAGCTTTAGTAAAGAGTTGTTCGTATTCGGCTGGATTAACTTTTGGAAGTTGTGAGAATCTATTTTCAGTAAGTATGAAATCTCTAAACTTAGCGAAATCTGGTTCAGCACAATCAAGTTGTAATCCTGGTTTACCTTGAGCAACTAAACGTGGATCGTATCTCCAGGTTGAGAAGAAACCACATTCAACTGCCTTCTTCTCTTGAGCAATACTGTTGACAAGTCCACCCTTAATGCCTTGGTTAATACATGGAGCATAGCAGATAATTAAGCTTGGACCATTGTATGATTCAGCTTCTTTAAATGCTTTAATAGCTGCCATTGGATTGGCGCCTAATGCGATTTGAGCAACATAGACATCGCCATAAGCCATAGCAATTAAGGCAAGATTCTTTTTCTTAGTCTTCTTACCACTAGCAGCAAATTGGGCAATACATCCAGTTTGAGTAGCTTTACTTGCTTGACCACCAGTATTTGCATATTGTTCATTATCGAGAACAAGAACATTGATATCATCTTCACTAGCGATAACATGATCGAGTCCGCCAAAACCGATATCATAAGCGAATCCATCGCCACCAATAATCCAGACCGACTTATCAAGTAAATCGTTCTTGAATTTTAAGACATCCTTAACTTGTTCATCTTTACTTGCTTCAACTTTAGCAACAAGTTCAGGAATAACCTTACGAGCTTCATCTTTATTCTTAATGACT
>Ga0172378_10003254_pt1 | contig 15312 bp, 15 predicted proteins | sample GrowelOW332metaG_FD_119755 | JGI IMG/M metagenome (GOLD analysis project Ga0172378, IMG submission 119755) | Groundwater microbial communities from an aquifer near a municipal landfill in Southern Ontario, Canada - Pumphouse #3_1 metaG | ecosystem: Environmental > Aquatic > Deep subsurface >... | reverse complement strand
CGCCTCGGTCAATCGTGTCGAGCCTAAAAACAGCGGTAAGTCGGCACCTAATTCCCGGCGCATATCCTCAATTTCCTGCGCGGTGGGATTCTTGCCCAGCACCGCCGCCGCCGGGTCTCCGGCCGCCACGTTAAACAGCAGAAAGGTCAGCATCACCACGCCGAACAAAACTAATACTGAATATAACAAGCGTTTAATTATAAATTTTACCATACCCTAATTTCCAAATAAATCTGCTTCCGGCCGTTGCCATTCACCGTTGCCGTGTAACCGCAAACGAATATTTTCCGGCAGAAACTCCGCAAATTTTGCATAAAGCTCGTCCAATTTCTTCAAATAATACAAGCGGTTGTAATCACGTTCCGCCGTCGGATTTTCGGCATCCGGGGCATTGCTCAGCAGTTTGGAACTTTCCACCACCGCCACGGTTTTTTTACTGCCGATGACATAATATGTTACCGGTTCGCCGGCCTGATAATCGCCGCCCGCCTGAATCGCCAGTTCATACGCCGCACTGCGCCGCCCGTTGCCGGAACTCATCTTCTTCTTATAGACCGCCAAAGAGTCTTTTAAGTTCTCACTTTTGGCTAATTCCGCCGTGGGCAGAGTACCGTGAGTAAGCTGGTCGGCCAGCGTAATGTAGCACTGGTTAATGTCGTGATACTTTTTGGTCAGCAAGCCTTGAACCAGCGTTTGCATGAACTGCCGCTGGAACGGCTCCAAACCACGGGACTTTAAGCCGGCACCGGAGATATCCACCACGCCGGAGTCCGACAATAACGCATAATTTTTGCTTTTATAACAGAACATCGCCGGGTAATGACTATCCAACTCCACGGTGATTCCGGCGGGTAAAACGGCTTGAACGGCGGCCTGCCATTCCGCCGCACCACGCTGCCGGTCCGGGCGGACAAAATACACACCATCGGTGTCTGCTTCCAGAATCGTACACTTTTCCTTGGCCAAAAAATCCAGCATACTCTTCAGAATCCGGCGGCCTTCGGCGGTAATTTTTTCCGCCAGGGCATAATCGTTAAACGTGGCCTGCGCCGCCCCCAGATAACCGTAAAACGAGTTGATTAAAATCTTAAACGTAGTCTGCAACGCATTATAATAACTTTTATCCGCCGGATTGTCTGCTTGTTTCTGCGCATCTTTGGCGACTAAGCGAAACTCTCGCAAGCCGGTAAGCAAACGCAAAAATTCATTTAATGTATCACGCTTGGGGCGCCATTGATTGGCCAGAATTATTGACGGATACAGACTGCGCACGTCGCAATGGAACACGTCTTCAAACACTCCGGTTTGTTCCGACACCGTCAACGCACCGGCAAAACTGGCCGCCTGTTCCGGGAATGTCAACGCCTGCCCCGCCTGCAAATATGCACTTTGCAACATATAATCAATGATGGTGGCCCGGCCACGCACCACCATGTCCTGTAATTTTACCGGCACCAGCTGAGTCATATAAAAATAACTGGGCAGCAATTTGTCGGCCAGCATCCGGCATTCCCGAACGTCATCCAGCGCATAACGGCACAACCGCTCCCGGTCGTCGTGCCAGACCTGTGTGATGCTGGCGCCCGGCACATACTCCCGATCCGCCGCCGCAAAGCCGAAATGCCGAGCTAAATACTTAAGGTTAAACGACTCCAGACTGCGGTGAATAATATCATAAAATTGCGCCAAGTGCATGGTGTCCACCACATGACGGCCATAAAAATCGTAACGTGAATAGTTTACGGTGCGTTCCGCCGCCGCAAAGAACGAATTGCGTTTTTTGCCGACTCTGCCACCACGCCCCAACGCCAGTTTCACCTTATGCCGTTTGGCTCTGACTTCCAGATACGGCAGGTCAAAGCGGAAAATATTATGCCCCTCCAAAACATCGGGGTCGCGTTCCTGAACCACTTTTACAAAAGCCTCCAGCAGTTCCCGTTCGCCGCCCAATTCATCCTGCCGCAGAATTTGTTCAAAGCCGTGATTGTCGGACACGGCAATAATAATAATCTCGTCGGCCGGACGATATGCGTTGGGAAAATCATGGTTGTTACTGCACAGCGTTTCCAAGTCAAACTGCAAGCGGCGCAAGTCGTTAAACTGCATACTGCGGAACAGACGCAAATTCTGATTCATTAAAATCTGATTGGTAAAGTCGCCAAACAGCAACTTACCGCCCATAGCGGTGGTTTTGGCCCGCTTTTTCAGGTAGTCCACCGCCGCCAGATATGCTTCGGCCGAGGTGAAAACCACCTTGTATTTCAGTTCTCCGGCGCCGTTTAACTCCACAACTTGATATTCGCCGTCAAACTCCGCCAAATCCGTAATGTCCGTTAAGAGCAGGCAAAGCTGTAACGCCGTTTTTTCAACCGTAATTCCACTGCCCTGTCGAAAAAACAACTCCGCCATTCCGCCGTCTTCCGCTACTTCAGCGGCAACCAGCTGTTGGCGTTCCGAACTTACTAATTTATCCAGTTCATTCATTCCGCACCCCCAAACTGATTTTTTAAAACGACACGGTAACTTCGCCGGAAATTTTAAACGGCGGCGGCATCAACTTTAATTTAGGTTCGCTGATATTTTCCCAGTCCTGTTCCCATTTACGCAACATTAATGGATCGGTTTTACCGCCGAACTCATTCAGGTCAATAATCAACACTTCATGTTTTGTGGTTACATAAACATCCATCACCAGCGTAGGGATTTCCAGTAATTCGGAAATTTCCTTAACAAATTTGTCCAACCGCTTCCAGTAATCCTTCTTTACCCCCTCCAGACGGCGGAAGTGCCGAATCAAGTGATACTGACTGGCCGCCGCCAGTTTACGGTCTTTGATAAAAAGCCTGAACTCACGTGGAATATTCATGCTTCGGAACGGCCGCACGCAAATTGACGTTACATGACCGGCCACCACCGCCTGGCGAACCTTTTGACTGCGAGCCAAGAATCGCCATGCACTTTGTGCCGAATAAACCGCTCCACGCTTGGCCGTATACCGTTCCGTATCCACCGGAGCGCAAACATCCACCGACACAAATGCGCTATGCGGCACCATTTTCATTAACGGTTTTAAGCGGTTAATCGCTTTTTGAGCCACAGCACCGGATTCTTCGCCATTTTTTAAGGCCTCCAGTTCTTCCGGAGTCAACTTTAAAAAATTAGTCATTAACGAATACGCCCCCAAAACCGGATACCAGACCGGGGTGCGTAAAAAATCATTCATCATGGTTGCCTCCATCAAGTTTTTCGGCAATTTTTCTGGTGGTCAGACGGTTTACCGCCACATAATTTACCGCCATAAATGTATACGGGATAGTGCCTAACACAAACACTAACTGAAAATCTAAATACGGCAACTTAAGTGCCGGGAATAAACTTGCCACCGCCAATACCGGTAACGACGCATATAAGCCAATTACCAGTGTCTCCTTTAATTTTACCAGTTTAGCCGTGCGCTGCTGGCCAAACCAGCCGAATACCAGCACAAACAACAGTAACGGCATGACGGTCTGCAATAAAAGCTCCACAAAAGTGAACATGGATAAAAACAGAATCGGCATACTGTAGTCGTTAGACGTCAACAGCTGTAAAATTAAATTTGCACTGGAATTTTCTTCCGCTATTTCTCCGGTAACCGGCAGTTCAAATACCTGTTTCACCGTGTCCATATTAAGCGGTAACTTGGTGGCGGTAAACTGATTGACGTCGGCCGGAAGCAGATAGAAAAATCCGCCTTCCGCTCCGGCCCATACCGCAATATGAGTGCCGGAAAATATAATCCCGCCAACGGCATCGCTCAATAATTCCGGCATAGTTTCCGGCAGTTTTTCAGTTAAATAACCGATTTTTATCTTTCCGGGCAACTCCAATACCCGGCTTTCATCCGGCTGATTGCTGATGGATAACCCGCCCTGCGGCGTAACGCTTAACGCCCCGAACTCCTCACTCACCATCATGCGTCCGGCATTAACCAGAGTACGAATCCCCGGTTGTCTACCTACTGTAACCACAACGGTACAAATGACAATCGTCAGCAAAAAATGCCACACTGCCATCCAAAGCGGCCGCCCGGCCAAACGACCGAAACAGCGTACGCCTTTACATAAATCAATGAATGTGGTTACATAGTTCATCAGTCTAAAACTTTCCTGTAATTGTTCCGGCCGCCTTCACGACGCAAATTTTTCACCTTAACCTCCACCTTGGCGGCTTGTGCTTTGTCCAGCTTATCCACAAACATAATGCCCTGCAGGTGGTCAAGTTCATGCTGAATACAGCGCGCCAGCATATTATCGCACCAATACTCAATGGTGTCGCCGTTCAGCAAGGTGGCTTTAAAGCGAATCTTTTTGGGGCGTTCAACTTCGGCATAAACTCCCGGTACGCTGAGGCAGCCCTCTTCATGACGGGACATTTCAGCGGAATACTCCACAATCTCCGGATTTATAATGGCCAACGGCATCTGCGGCAGTAACGCCAGCTCGCCCGGAGACGTCTCCTTATTGGCGGCATCTTCACTTACATCCAACACTACCAACTTAATATTCCGCCCGATTTGCGGTGCGGCCAAGCCGATGCCGTTAAATTTATGCATAACATCCACCATCCAGCCGGCCAAACTGCACAACTCGTCATCTACTTCTGTAATGGGAGCGGAACATGCCTTTAAAATTGGAGAGCCTAAGGTTTCCACAAAAAATTTACGTTTTTTCTTTCTGGTCAACATATTCCGCATCCTCTATATAATTATTTAAACATTTCCAATGCTTTGGCAATTCGACTCATAACTTCGTCTTTGCCAATCAGCACCAAAGTGTGATCCAATTCCGCACCGCCGTTCACGCCGGTAGCCGCCAAACGCAGCGGTTGGAATAATTTACCATGCTTTACGCCAAATTCAAGTTCCACCGCTTCAACTGCGGCCTGAATATTTTCCGCCGTAAAATCCGTCAGCCCGGCCAGCTGAGCCGCACACTTTTCAAATGCCGGACGCAAAACCGCATCTGTCAGGAATTTAGTACAATTTTTCTGGTCATATTCAAAATCCGCACTGAAGAAATACTTCCAAGTGGCCACCTGATTAAATATCTTGGTACGCACATGCATTAATTTTGCTACCGGGGCAAACTTTTCCGCCGTTACGGTCAAGCCGGTTTCGGCGGTGAAGAATTCACTGGCCGTCCGAATAAATTCCGCTTCCGGCATCTCCGCAATATATAAGCCGTTCAAGTTAATCAACTTGTTCATGTCCAGCTGAGCGGGGGAACTCTTAACCCGTTCAAAAGTAAAGGCTTCGGCCAGCTCTTTTTTGCTCATCTTTTCCCGGTCGTCCCCGGATTCCAGCCTAAAAGCGACAGATAGTTAAACAATGCCTCCGCCACAAAGCCTTTAGTTTTAAAATCACCGACAAACGCATCTCCGTCCCGCTTGCTGTACGGTTTTCCGGCGGCGTTTACAATCATCGGTAAATGCGCATAGAACGGCGGCTGGCACCCCAGTGCATGGAACAGCAACACATGCCGATAAGTATTTTCCACATGGTCGTCGCCACGCACAATATGCGTAACTTGCTGATTGATATCGTCTATCACATTGGCCAAATGGAATACCGGGCTGGAGTCGCTACGCACAATAATCTGGTCTTTCATGCCGTCAAGCGGTTTGGACATTTCGCCCTTAATCAAGTCGGTATAAGTAACTTCATAGCGGGTAAATTTAACCACGGCGGCGTTTTCTACCGTGAATTTTTCACCAGCCATAATCCGGGCAAAATTTTCAACGGTGTCAAACAGTAAATTCCCGGCGGCGTCAAAATATTTGCCGTCTTTAAAACCGGCAAAACAACCGGCGGTCGGCATGGGTTTGCCTTTACTGCTTAAGGCGGAATAGCTTATGCCGCTGCTGCTGATGGTTAACGGCGTTTCGCTGTGCAGTGCCACTTCTGCGGCACCGGCGCAACGCACCATGGGATAGGTTTCAAAATCAACCGGAATGCGGAAGAATACGGCACTGCGGCCCTGTTCGTCCGGTGCACCATAGTAGGCCTTATTTTCGGCAATCAATTTTTCCGCCGCCGCAATATGTTTGGCCGACTGCTTACTTTGGTACATTACTTCACCGTCATAGTCCAAGCCCAAATACGCCATACATTCGTAAAGTTTTTCAATCGCTTCCGGGGTTGAACGCTCCAAGTCGGTATCTTCTATGCGCAATAAAAACTCGCCGCCGTGATGCCGGGCAAAGAGATAGTTAAAAATAGCGGTTCTAATATTGCCGATATGCACTTGGCCGGTCGGCGAGGGGGCAAAACGTACTCTGATACTCATAATTTAATACCTGTTTTATAAAATTCCAAAGTTCGCCCAACCACAACGGCGGGGCGAACTTATATAAATTCCTGCTTTTAACACAGCTTTAAGCAGACTTTTTTGCCAATTTTTTTATTCGGCTGATTCTGCGGTAGCTTCCACTTCAGCAACTACTTGCGGGTCAACCGGAGTCAAACCCTGCGCATAGCGGTCATCAAAATTATAGCCGGTACTGTCGATATTGGTGGCGGCAATCAACTGTGCTTTGGCGTTCTGAATACTTACCAAGGCGGCGGCATGATTCATTTCCGCAGTAACATAATCGGTCTGTGCTTCATTCAAACGGGGCAGTGCCACACTGCCGGTATCGTATTCAATCTGCACCAGATCACGCTGTTCTTTTACCAAACTTAAGTCCATGGCGTATACACGAGCCTGTTTTACGCTGGCCACATAATTGGCATACGCCGTGCGGACTTCCTGCACCACCGTCAACCACTGCGACGCCAAGTCAAATTCACTGCCGGCTAAAGTCGCCTGAGCTTCACGCACCGCATTATAACGCTGGCCGCCGTTAAATAATACCCAGTTGGCGGATAATCCGTAACTGAACGCCGCATTGTTATAATAACTCCGGCTGGCATCGGTAGTCGATGTTATGCTGCCTTTTTTGGAGGTGTAGCCGTAGTTTTTGGCACTGTTGGTATTTAAATCAAATCCCACATTACCGGTAACGGTGGGCGAAAACGTACTGTAGGTGTTATAAAGTGAATATTTGGAGCTTTCCACCGCTTCCCGGTATGCCTGCAAGTCCGGGCGGTTGTTCAAAGCCGTATCCAGATACACGTCAATACTGGAGATGGGTTCATCCAAATTTACGGCCACATCGTCAAACTCAACATTGGCCGGCAACACGCCGTCCGAATAACCCATAAGAGCGGCCAGAGTAAAAATAGCCTGGTCATACGAGTATTCCGCCGCAATCTGCGCCGAGATTGCTTCGTTGGTTTTAATCTGGAAGTTCAGTAATTCAGACTGCGCCACCGCACCGGCGGTCAACTTGGTGCGGGTGGCTTCCAAATTCACCATCTGGAAGTCCCGGTTGCTGATGGCAATACCGCGTTCGGCTTTGGCCAGCAGAATATCATTATAGGCATACGCCACCGCCTGCATCAGCAAACGGCGTGAGTTTTCTTCCATATCCACGGTATAATCGTAGTTGTGTTTGTAGGCCATGGCCTGAAAGTAACGCGATAACCCGTCAAACAACAGCCAGCTGGCGTTAATTCCGCTGGAGGTGTTAAAATTACGGTTGCCGCCGGAGTTATAATTTTTCTTGTTATAATACGCATTATGCCCCTGCTGCATGCTGAACGAGGCGGAAATGGTCGGGGCAAACTGCCCTAAGGACTGATAATACCGCATCTTGGCCGCATTTACCGCATGGTAGGCGGAAATGTATGACGGATTGTTTAAAACCGCAATTTCCTGCGCCTGATTCAGCGATAAGTACTTCATGTTAGCAAACATATCATTGCTTTTACTTAAATTACGCTCGGTAAAACTGTTCCCGACCATGCTTTGCTGAACCGGCGTATAGCTGTAACACCCGTTCAGGGCAAAAGCCGCGGCGGCGGCGACGGACCAAAATGCCGCCGCTTTGATTTTCTTATTCATTAAAACGTCTCCTTGAATTATTCAAATTAAGAACCGACCTCATAACAACTAATGCGTGCCGATAATATTTTATTTTAATTTGCTAAATAATTATGCATACATATAAGATATAGTAAAAGTGGATAAATACAATTTTTTTTATGCAAAAAAAACCAGAAAAATCACTTTTTTCGTTCCCGAACCTTACGGAAGAACTCCTGTATCAGGTTTTTTGACTCCTCCTGCAGTACTCCGGCGGTGGTCTCCACTTTCCATAATGCTCCGGGTAAATCACAAATATTCAGTGCGCCGCCGCAGGCCCCGTATTTATTGTCCGCCAAAGCAAACACCACCCGCTTAACATGCGAATTTACCATTGCTCCGGCACACATGGCGCAGGGTTCTTTAGTTACATAAATAGTTACATTGTCCAGCCGCCAGTCGCCAATTGTATTAGCGGCCTGCGTAATAACCAGCATTTCGGCATGGGCGGTGGCGTCTTTAAGTTGCTCCACCATATTACCGCTGCGGGCAATAATCACATGCTCCTGTACGGCCACGGCGCCAATCGGAACTTCGCCGGCTTCAGCGGCCTGAGCCGCCTGCCGGAGGGCGGCACGCATAAAATATTCGTCGGTTAAAAACTCCATTAACTCTTACTTTACTTCCACGTCACTGCGGATTACAATATTATCATGGCGATAAAAACGGAATCTTACGCTGTTCTGTTTATAGGGGTAATAGAAGCCGACTTCCGTTTGACTTTTATTCTGCATTGCATCGGAGGGTAAAAAGATATCTTCAATCGTTCTTACATTGCGCAAAAAGGAAAAGTCCACATTTTCGGCTATCACTTTTGCCGCATTAAATTTTTCCGGCGAGTTGGTGGCGAGATACGGGTCCTGTAAAATGGCGATTTCGTCGGCATAAACGGTTAGCACCCTGGGGTCTTCCGCCGGGATTGATTCATGTTGACATCCGGCAAGCAGAAGCATTGCTCCGGCGGCGGCATAGAGTAGAATATTTTTCATTTTTTCACCTTTTATTTACAATGGTTTTACATTACTCAAACTCATCAGCTCCGGCCTGGAGGCAATCTGGCCGTGGCAAACCGCCAATGCCAACGCATCGGTGGCGTCTAACGGAATATTGCTTACCGCAATTTTTAATTCCGCCGCCATCATTAAAGCCACCTGTTCTTTAGTGGCGTTGCCGGTTCCTACGGCAAGGCGTTTGGCGTGGCGCGGCGCATAGGCATAAACTGGAATTTCCTGTTTAGCCAGTTCCGCCAGAATCGCTCCGCGCGCCATGCCTAAAATAATAGCGGTGGAGGCGTTTTTGCCCACAAACGGGTCTTCAATACTGGCGCACTCCACCGGGTACGACTCCAACAGCTCCCGAATGCCGCCGGCCAGCCGCCGCAAACATTCAGTATGAGCCATTTTCGGCGTATTGCGGATAATTCCGCAGTCCACAATTTTGAATCTGGCGGCGCCGATAACTTCAATTATTCCGTATCCGGTATTCCGGATGGCCGGGTCAATACCTAAAATCAGCACAGCGCCAGACTCCTTAATGCTTATTCCTCTTCGGCAAGCTGTTCGGCAATTTCGTCGGCAATTTCAAAGTTGCCGGTTACCGACTGAACGTCATCCAAATCTTCCAGACGGTCTACTAAACGCAGAACCTGTTCGGCAATTTTAGTGTCGGTAATTTCCACGGTGGTGTCGGCCTTGCGGATAACTCCGGCCTCTTCGGTGGTGATACCGGCATCGGCAAGCGCCTTCATGATATCTTCAAACGCTTCCGGCGGGCCCCACAATTCGGCTACGCCGTCTTCCACTTCAATATCTTCCACCCCGGCTTCCAGCGTCAATTCCATCAAGCTGTCTTCATTAGCAGCGTCGCCGGAGACGATAAAATGGCTGAAGCGCTTAAACATCCAGGCCACGGCGCCACTGCTGGCTAAATTGCCGCAGTTACGGTCTAACGCCGAGCGCACTTCGCTGATGGAGCGGTTACGGTTATCTGTCAAACACTCAATCAGCAGTGCCACGCCGCCGGCGGCATAACCTTCATACAGAATTTCTTCAAAAGTAACATCGCCCAATTCTCCCATGCCTTTTTTAACGGCACGTTCGATATTGTTATTCGGCATATTTACGGCACGGGCGGCCACCAATGCGGCGCGCAAACGCGGATTGGCGTCGGCATCACCGCCGCCCATTTTGGCGGCAACCATAATTTCTTTTGCCAAACGAGAGAAAATCCGCCCCTTCTTGGCATCGGTAGCGGCTTTTTTGTGCTTAATATTAGCCCATTTACTGTGTCCGGACATATTTGTACTCTTTCCTGTTTAATTACAGATTAAAAACATATTGGTCTGTAATTTACCACTTAAATGACAAATAATCAAGTGTTTTTGTTCGGTTTTATGTTAAAAAAAATGCAAACGTTGGTATTTAAAGCAAAAAAAAGGAGGCCGAAACCTCCTTTTTCCAATAACCTGACGCTGATTATTTAGCCGCCGGAGCCGCCGGAGCCGCCGGAGCCGCTTCCGGTACTACCATCAAATTCACGATATCCTTGGCGGACATTTCTTTAACAAAGTTTTCTACAAACTTCTGTTTTTCCATATTTTCAATATCCTTAGCCACTTTGTCAAACGCAACCATTTTTTCGGTGGCGTTGCGGCGGATGATATGATAACCGAATTTGGTTTTTACCGGAGTGGCAACTACGGCACCCGGTTCAGCCATGATTACGGCTTCGGAAAATTCCGGAACCATCTGCTGAGCTTCAAAAGTACCAAGTTCGCCGCCCTGTTCTTTGCTGGGGCAGGCACTGTTTTCTTTAGCAATCTGGGCAAAGTCTTCGCCATTCTGTACCCGCTTTAAGAGGTCTTCCGCCTTAGTTTTGGCCGCCGCCCAGTCTTCTTCAGACGCATTGGCATCTACGGCAATCAGGATATGAGCCGCATCCAGAGCGGTGTCCGGAATGGTAAACATCTCTTTATTTTCGTCATAGAACTTTTTTGCGGATTCTTCCGTGCCGACCTTGTTATCGGCGAACAACTTATCGAAGAAGCGTTCAAAGCCGATGCTCTGGCGCACTTTTTCGTCTTTAGCCATTTCCTGAATATAACCGTCTAAAGTTTTACCGGCCTGTTTTAACTGATCTTCCGCCTGTTTGCGAACATCGGGATTAGACAATTCGGCATCAATTTTTTCTTTAATCAATTTAGCGGCTTCTTCTTCAGACGGCACCATCTTAGCCGCGTCAATTGCATTTACCAGCATTTTTTCCACTAACACGTCCTGAATGAATTTCTTCAGTTCCGCCGGGAGATTTTCCGCCGGAACCCGGCCAAAATAACGCAACGCATTGGCGTTGTCTTTAATCAGAGTCAATGCTTCCTGACGGGTAACGTCTTTACCGTTAACCTTGCCGACCACTTCCGGCATCAATTTTTCCAGTTCTTCAATGGCAATCGGTTTGGCCTGCTGTTGCTGGAGCTGTGCCAGTATTTCCGGCGGCAGTTGAATTTGCTGGGCTTCCTGAGCGGTGGCAACTCCGGCGGCAACTGTGGCCGCCGTTAAAATCATAGACATTTTTTTCATAATAACATCTCTCTTTCTTGATATTATATCGTTATTAATAGAATCCTATATGAATTTTTCTCAACCGCATATTTGACAATGCAAAAGTTTAAAAAGTTCCTAAAAACCATCAGGATTGTCTTCAGTTTCAAAATTTAACTTCAATTTACTTAATGAATGCAATGCGGTTTGGGCATCTCCGAAACGTTGTTTGCGTAAAATCCTTATAATGTCATTCTTAGCCCGTTCAAAAGATTTTACCGGTAGCAACTCTTTGCGGATAATATACCAGGCTCCGCCCATCTCAAAAGGTTTGGAGTATTCGCCCGGAGTGGCCAGCGTATCGTAAACCGACAGAATTTTCTTAGGTACTCCCATGCGGGGCAGAACGTGCGAATCGTCTTTAGACAAGTTGTCGGCACTGTATGCCTGCGCCAAAAGATAGAAGTCCACATCCTGATTTAATTTTTCAAAAATTTCATTCGCCAGCACAAACGCCTTGGGGCGGCCCGGCACATTTTTGGGGCTGTCAACCAGTTTTATATGTATATAAGATACGGTATCGGCGTCGCGGGGCATAAAATCTTCCAAATGTTCTTTATAGTAGTTCTGCAAATCCTCATCGGTAATCAGGTAATACTTGGCTAAAGAGTCCATATATGCGGCATCCGCCGCCTGTTGCTGAACAACGGCGGAATTTTTAAAAGTATTGATATAACCGTCCAAGTTCAAATTATTATCTTTCAAATATTGATCCAGTTCGGCGCGTTCGTCTTCGGTTAGTTCCGCCACCTCTTTGCGCAGATATTCGGCCGCAAGTTCCGCCGAGAGCTTAAAGCCGTTTGCCGCCGCCCCGATGCTCAATTCACGCATGTCAACAAAATTTTTGGCCAGCAATGCGGCTTGACGGCGGTTATACGGCGCCGGCAACCACTCCGGCACTTCCTCCGGATTATCCTGAACATACTTAATAAGTTCCGCCTTAGTGATATCCTGATCAAAAGCGGTGGCTAAAACTTCCGGCAAAAAGTCAAAATTTCCGGCAATTTTGTTGGTATCGGCATATGTGTTGAAGATACCGAAGCACAGAGACAATAAAATTAAAAATCGTTTCATACGTAACATCCTCCATAAGCGTTCAGTTCTAAAATAATGCTTTTTCGGGTTAATTGCAAGCCAAAAAATAAAAATTTGGCAGAAAGTTGCATGATAATAACATAAATGCTTCTGGAAAAGCGTCAAATTGGTGTTATATTAGCAATGATTTTATTTTAGAACTTTAGAAATATGGAGACCGATTATGAAAAAAACGATGTTGAAATTGACTTGTACCGGCGTATTGACCGCCGCCGTTTTGGGTATGTCCGGATGCCTTGGCTCGGTTACTGAACCGCAACAGCTTACTTTCCCGGGCAGTCGGGAGGCGTTAACGGTTAAGAGCCTTTCCGCACAGTTGACTGCCGCCGATTTGCCGGCGCAATATGAAAAATTCTTTGATTTTGCACCGGGTTCGGAATTTAACAGCAAATCTTATACCGTAGACGCCGGAACCGTATGTTACGAGTGCTGTAATAACGAATGGCGCATGGTGTATGTAGTGTCCGGCAATGCGGTACTGCAGATGAACAACTTCCGCACTCCGATGACGGTGGGGTATGCGGCGTTTATTCCGGCGGGGCAGAATGTGTCTATGTTTAATGTGTCAGACAAACCGCTGGAATTGATTGTGTCCAGCGCCAATACCGTGCAGTTGCCGGATACGCCGAACACCGCTAAGTTTGTGCAGTCTGAATTAAACAATTATAACGGCATGACCGCCTGCGATACCTCTAACGTAATTAACGCCTGCGGGTATAATGATTTAGAGATTCCTGAAACCGTGAACTTCTCCCAGTATTACAACAAGTCGCAAAATACGGTGGAAAACGTGTTGGGCAGCGACCCGGACAGCAATCCGGGGCCTAAAGCCACTAAGACCGAAGCCGGCGTCAATCTGGATGAAGTGCAGACTTTGACCAAGCCGGAAGCCGAGGCGGTGAAAGCCGGTATCGAAAGTCAGGAAAAGTTACCCAAAGTGCGTGAATAATTCACCGCTGGACTAAATTTTAAGGAATATCGGATTATGAAAATGGTGCTGGTGGATGCCTATTCGCAGATTTTTCGGGGGTTTTATGCAATTATGCATTTGACGGATTCCCGCGGCGAACCCACCAACGCCATTTTTGCATTTGCAAAACTGCTCCTGCAACTGGAACGGGATTATCCAAGTACCTTGGGCGCAATGGCGTTTGACTGCGGCAAAGTGGCGTTCCGGCTGGAAATTGCACCGGAATATAAAGGCAACCGGTCGCCCACTCCGCCGGAGCTGTTGGCGCAAATTCCGGTGATTCGTGATTTGGCGCAGGCTTTCGGCTGGCCGATTGTGGAGCAGAATAATTTTGAAGCCGATGACTTGATTGCCGGTGCGGTAAAGCATTTTGCCGACTCCACCACCGCCATAATCTCCAGCGATAAGGATTTGGCGCAGCTGGTGAATGAACATGTCAGTTTATACCGCCCCTGCAAACCGGCCGGTTTTGAACGCTGGCAGGCGGCTCAGGTGGTGGAAGGATTTGGGGTAAAGCCCGAACAGATAGTGGATTATCTATCCTTGCTTGGCGACACCGCCGATAATATTTCCGGCGTGGCCGGGATTGGTAAAAAGACAGCGGCCGTAATTTTAAATGAGGTCGGCAGTCTGGCGGAATTTTATGAGAACCCGGAACTGGTAAGTTCGGCAAAATCACGGGAAAAACTGTTGGCGGGGCGTGAGGTGGTGGAGAAAAACCGGAAGTTGATTGCCCTGCGGGACGATTTGCCGGAAGATTTGCAGTCGGCGGCGGTTTGGCGGCGGCAGTCGCCGGATTGGGCAAAAATTCGTGAAATTTGTACTCAGAAGGAGCTGAAGTCCATTCTTAAGGATTTGCCCGGCTCGGCCGAAAAAGTGGCGGTGGACCTTTTTGCGTAAAAATTAGCTTGTTTGTCGGCTTGATATGTTGGGTTTTCGTGGTATATTAATAGAAATTTTTTTATGAACAAAAAACAACAGGGTTTGACAATGGCGGACTTTCAGAAAATTGTGGTGCCGGACGGTGAAAAATTAACCGTTGACGGCAATGGGAAAATTCAACTTTCCAGCCGGCCGATTATCGGCTTTATTGAAGGCGACGGCATCGGGCCGGATATTACCCGCGCCAGTATGCACATTTGGAACAGCGCCGTGGCCAAAGCCTATAACGGTAAACGCCAGATTGCCTGGATGGAACTCTTTGCCGGTGAAAAAGCCAACGCCGTTTATGGCGAAAATACCTGGTTGCCGGATGAAACCGTCTCTGCCATCAGCGAATATTTAGTGGCGATTAAAGGGCCGCTGACGACTCCGGTGGGCGGCGGAATCCGTTCTTTAAACGTGGCTTTGCGTCAAATGCTGGATTTATATGTCTGCCTGCGCCCGGTGCGTTATTTTGAAGGCGTGCCTTCACCGGTAAAAGAGCCGGAAAAGACCGACATGGTAATCTTCCGGGAAAATTCCGAAGACATTTACGCCGGTATCGAATGGATGGCCGGCACGCCAGAGGCGGAAAAAGTCATCAAATTCCTGACCGAAGAGATGAAAGTTACCAAAATCCGCTTCCCCGAATGCAGCAGTATCGGGGTAAAACCGGTGAGTATCGAGGGTACCGAACGTTTGGTGCGTGCCGCTATGGAAT
>Ga0172378_10003253_pt1 | contig 15312 bp, 12 predicted proteins | sample GrowelOW332metaG_FD_119755 | JGI IMG/M metagenome (GOLD analysis project Ga0172378, IMG submission 119755) | Groundwater microbial communities from an aquifer near a municipal landfill in Southern Ontario, Canada - Pumphouse #3_1 metaG | ecosystem: Environmental > Aquatic > Deep subsurface >... | reverse complement strand
TTCCTCTTGTTTGTTTTTGTGTAGTAACTATAACAATACAGGAGGGAGCCTTTTTTTTCAATCAAAGCAATAAACCTTTTTGCTTATACCTGTTTTCAATCCCACAAAAAAAGGGATTGACCCAGTTTTACTCGAAAGTGATGCAATATTGCAATTATTTCATTTTCTTTTTCTTGAAAAATAAGAATAGCCTCAATTGCTGCTTGTATCCATTTTTCTCCCTATTGTGAATTAATCAATTTTCCTTAAAATATTATATGCACCAGAGCTGAGATTGCAAATCTTTTATTGATATGAAATTCACTCCAAGCCAACAGCTACTTTTTTCGTTAGAGTCAAAAGAGGTAAGAGGTCTTTTTATGGATTTTTTCTTACACTAAAAGAGTTTAGTATTATTTCGTAGCGGTAACTTGAGTTCACCTTGATAAAAAAAGTTCATTTATACAAAAATATGTGTGATTGTACGATACATATGATAGACATGATTTATCGAAAAACCTATGGTTTTTATGTTGAGTGATTCTTATTTAATGTATTGGAATGAAATATAAAAGTCACTCAAAAATTTATTTTATTTTTAGAGAGGCTTTTTTATGTATCAAAAAAGAAAGAGAATTTTCTTATTTTTTTTGGCAATGCTCACTCTATTTACTTTTGTATCTTGTTCTGATGAACAAAATCAAGAGCAACTCTAGTACGGAAGTTTGTCAATTGAAACAGCAAATCCTCGTGCAGATACCTTTGCTCCAACTGATGCAGAGGTTGATATTACTCATTTCACTGTTACAGGAATAAATCCAAATGGCGAAAGTGAAACGCTGAAAACAACAACAGACAAAACAATGCCGATTACCATCCATAATCTTTTAGTCGGTAATTGGTCCATTACCATCAATGGATTAAATGCTGCAGGTACTATCGTACAAACTGCTACACAAGCGGTGACGATTGAAGCGACAAAAAACACTACCTCTACTTTTAATCTCCATCCTGCAAGTGGAACGGGTAGTTGTGATATTACCATCACTTGATTGATTCTGTGTCTTAAACAGCAAAGGGACTGCTGCAAAAATGATTTTTGAAGCAGTCCCTTTTTATCGTATCCATTCAATGATTAATGTCATAAAAAAATGATGTAACACTATATTGAAGTTATAAGTCCTTTAAAAATAAAAACTCAGGGAGAAAATTATCTCGTTGTTGACGATTTGAGATCGCCTTCATTGAGTCTTCGCATAATGTAGCCTTTTTTAACTGGTTGGCTAGTTTTTAAATACTGCACCTTACCATGGTCTATTTGGGTAACTTCTGCAAAATCACTATCTAAAAGAGTAAAATCATTGTCTACGAGATGGAAGACATCTGGACCAATGTACTCAAGTTGCTGGCCTTTTTTAGCCTGCATTCTGACATCAAGACTCCAAATACCTGGTTTCACTTCGTCTTCAATGGTACCGATATAGAGATAGTTCCTCTCATATCCATCGATAGTTGAGTGATTAATATCATCTCCAACCTCATTGTTATTACCATAGAAGAATCCTGTTGAGTATTCTCTGTGAGAAATATTAAAGAGATCATTGCGATAATCCATCCAATTGGGATCTTTATCAATTGCTTTTCGATACGCTCTGGTTACAATTGCATCGTAGTAGAGGCTCTTCATACGTCCCTCAATTTTGAGGCTATCAACACCTGCATTCACTAAATCATCAATATGATCAATCATACAGAGGTCTTTACTGGAAAGGATCGTGGTATAGCCATTTTCTTCTTCAATAGGGTAATATTCTCCAGGTCTTTCCATTTCTTCAAGAGCAAGACCTTGACCTGGAATTGTTTTCCCTTCTTCATTGAGTCGGAATTTCCATCTACAGGATTGTGCACAATCACCTTGGTTTCCAGAACGGCCGGTAAAATATGCGGAAAGGAGACAACGACCTGAATATGACATACACATGGCACCATGAATAAAGGTTTCAATCTGTAATTCAGGAGCAGCATCTTTGATTCTTTTAATATCATCAATGGTTGCTTCACGTCCAAGTATGACTCTCTTAGCCCCAAAACGGGAATACAGTTTTGCCGCTTGACTGTTTAAACAACTTGCCTGAGTAGAAACATGCACTTCTTTATCAGGACAGTATTGATGAATGAGGTCCATTGCACCAAGATCTGAAACGATAAAAGCATCAAAAGGCCAATCATTAAACTCTTTAACTGTTTCTTTGAATTTCTCAATTTGATCCTCGTGGAACAAAATGTTGGTTGTACAGTAGAGTCTTTTTCCTGTTTCTTTCTTAATCTTAAACAGTTCATCTCTCTCTGCAAGAGAGATGTTTTTGGCATTGGCTCTCAGTGAAAACTGAGGTAACCCCATATAAGCAGCATCAGCACCATAGGCTAATGCTACTTTTAACTTTCTAATATCCCCGGCGGGACTGAGCAGCTCAACCATTGAGCGCCTCCTTAACGGCAGTTGCTATTGTACTTGCCATGGTTTTAAGTCTCTTGTCTTCTTCCGCAGTTTCTTCCTTATCCTCAATAGGCGCTCTTTTTGCCTTATTGTCTTGAGGGAAAGCAAGATCTAATACTTCCGAAACATCTTTCATTAAGTGGAATTCTACGCCACTTTTCACTAAATCATCTAATTCATCAAGATCTCTGTTGTTCTTATAAGGAATAAGAATTTCCGTAATCTTATTTCGCTTTGCAGCAAGGACCTTTTCTTTGAGTCCTCCAATAGGAAGTACTTTTCCCATAAGAGAAATTTCTCCAGTCATGGCAAGATGTGGTTTGATAACCTGTCCTGTAATCAAGGAGTATAAAGCGGTGGTCATCGTAACCCCAGCACTAGGACCATCTTTTTTGATTGCCCCTTCTGGTACGTGAAGATGAATATCGTGGGTACTAAACCATTTTGGTGAAATACGTAATTCTTCTGCATGACTGCGAAGCCATGTGAGAGCAATACTGACACTTTCTTGCATGACATCACCCAGTTGTCCTGTGAGATGCAATTTACCATTTCCTGCAGAGGACTGTGCTTCAATAGCGAGAGTGTCCCCTCCCATATTCGTCCAAGCAAGACCAACTGCCATACCTGGTTTATTGGCGACAATGATGTCTTCATAGGTAAAGTAGGAGAGACCTAAGAATTTGTTGAGGTCTTCTTCACTTACCTTGATAGGGAACTCTGTTTCAGGTTGTTCAATTACTTGAAGAGCAATCTTTCGGTTGATCTTATCCAAGTTCTTTTCAAAATGACGAACTCCAGCCTCTCGTGCATATTGGTCTGCAATTTTGCGAAGGATAGGGTTTGAATATTTTACCTGAGTAGGAGTAAGTCCTGCCTTTTTAAGACTCTTCGGCACAAGATACTTTTTACCAATTTTCACTTTTTCTTCACTGGTGTAGCCGCTTACTTCAATAATTTCCATTCTGTCCAAGAGTGGAGCTGGAATGGTTTGAAGTGAGTTTGCTGTCGCAATGAAAAGAATATGGCTGAGGTCAAAAGGAATATCAAGATAGTTATCTCTAAAGCTTTTGTTTTGTTCAGGATCTAAGACTTCAAGCAATGCACTTGCAGGATCACCCTGATAGCTTTCTCCCATCTTATCGATTTCATCAATTAAGAAAATAGGATTATTTGCTTTTACGGTTTGAAGGCCTTTAATCACTTTACCTGGAATTGCACCAATGTAGGTTCGTCTGTGACCCTTAATTTCTGCTTCATCTCTCATACCACCAACAGAGAATCTGAAATATTCTTTGTTTAGTGCCGATGCAATAGAGGTTCCGATACTTGTTTTACCAACACCAGGAGCACCTACTAAACAGATAATTGCACCTTTATCATCATTGCGCATCTTTTTAACGGCAAGGAATTCAAGGATTCTGTCTTTGACGTCTTTCATACCGTAGTGGTCACGATCTAAGACACGACGAGCAGATTTAATATTGATGTTTTCTTTCTTACTTTGTTTCCAAGGAAGAGCAAAGACAATATCAAGGTAGTTGCGTGTCAGGTTGAATTCAGGGCTGGTCATATCAATAGTAGAAAGATGGTTTAAATCATCTTGTACTTTTTCTTTTGCTTCATCATTCATAAATGGAGAAAGTTTTTTAAACTTTTCCATATATTTTTCCATCAAATCATTCTTAGGGTCTTTTTTAATGCCCAATTCCATTTGAATGGTGTTGAGTTCTTGACGTAGGAAGAAGTCTCTTTGATTTTTTGAAATCTTTTGATTTACTTTATCAAGAATTTTTTGCTGTTCTTTTGCAATTTCTTCTTCATTCTTAATATGAATTAAGAGTTTTTCAATACGTGCTCGTATATCAAGTTCTTCAAGAAGTTCCTGTTGCTCTTTTCCATCAATCTGTATGTTTGCAGCGATAAAATCAGCAAGTTTGCCAGGATCTTGAATGTTGATCATGTTGAGTTTCATCTGTTCGGTAAACATAGGATCGTGAGAGCCAATGTTCTTAATCTCTGTATACAGTTGACGAGTCCATGGGACTAAGTCTTCTTCATTAGAAATTAAGTCATCAAGATATTCAGCTTCAGCGATGAGGTATGGACCACTTTTAAGAAAGTTGACCGCCTTAAAACGCTTGACTGTTGAGATGAAAACATGGACTCCTCCATCTGGAAGTTTTATTTGTTTGACAACCTTTGCAACAGTTCCGATGGAATATAAATTTTCTGAATTATAATAATCACTATTGTCAGGGTTCTCTTTTGATAACATTAAACCGAGGTTTCCCCCATGTTTAATGGCTAAATTAACGACATCTATATCCCTGTTGTCCGTAAACATCAGGTGGGTAAGTAAGCCAGGAAATACCGGAGTAGGGCTTACTGGTAAAATGAACAAGTTGGATGGAAGCATTTCTTCAGCTTTCATTAAATTTTTTTCACTCATGATTTCCTCCATTAGAAATTTTGGTAATGAAAAGATAATAAATAATACTGTTTTAGCATAGTGATTTATCTTTTAAAAGTTGATTAATTAAATAAGGTATAACTTATTATACCACGTATTTCACTGAAGGTACTATTTTTAGTGAGGGAATGCAAGCTCAGACCTCTCACAAAATTGAAGAAGAGGTCTGAAAATAATAAAGAAGATATTTGATGTTACATCAATGTATCGATAAATAAGATAAGAGGAATGGTAATAGCACTCACGAGCGTGGAAAAGCCTAATATTGCTGAGGAGTACTTATGTTGTCGTGAGAAATTAAGTGCAAACATCGTACTGGTGCTTCCAACAGGACAGGCTGTTGCGATGACAATGGTCATCCAACTTGTTGCATTGTATAAGCCTAATGGCATGAGGATGTAATGACCAATGCATAAGAAAAGCACTGGATAGAGGATGTTATGTAAGAAGGTGATATAATAAATCCTTTTATCAAGGAAAATTTCACCTAATTTTGAACAGCCAAGACTTGCTCCTACAACCAACATTGATAAAGGGGTATTCATTGCTGAAATTTGGGTGACAGGTACTGCCAAAAGAGGAGGTAGTTTTATGCGCAATACATAGGTTGTAAATCCTAAAATAATTGCAATCATATTGGGATTCTTAAAGATTTTTAAATAGTCAGATTTTTGAGAGGTCTCTTGGAGCATACTAATTCCATAGGTCCAACAGACAAGATGGAAGACGGTAATATAACCGGTAACAAGAAATACTCCTTCACTTCCAAGAATAATTTGCAACAAGGGAATACCAACAAATCCACAGTTTGTATACATTAAAGCCATACGATCAACGAGATAGTCTTTACTTTTTGCATTTTTTTTAATCACGATAAGTGAGAAAATGACTGCACCGATGATTGAAATCAAGCTGAGTTCGAAACTTGTGAGAAGTGCCATGAGTTTGTCATGAGAATATTCCGTTTGAAAACTGACAAAAATGATGGCGGGTGAAACAATGTAGAGCGCTAAATCCGATAATTTTTTATTTCCAGCTTCAGTGAAAATTTTCTTTTTAAGTCCTATTACACCAATAAATAAGATAATAAAAAGTTCGAGTATAGCGGTAATTGTCGTTGTTACTAATTGCATGAATGAAAATCCTTTTGTATGCGTTAAAATGTAAGAGTATGAGATAATTGATATATGATAAACATCCTGCATTAAAAAGTACAGGAAAAAAGACATAAATTTGCTTTATTGGATGATTAATTGATTTTTTTACCCTCAATTTTTATTTTATCCCTTCTATGTGGAATTTGCGTAAGATAGAAAAGAAGAAGAGGAAGGATAACATTGTAATTTTGTTGGTTGAGGAGGGTACTGTGAAGAATGACTTTAACTATGATGTATAAGACGATAAAAAGCGATTCGAAGATGAGTATTCTTGAGAGCGAGCGAATGGATTGATGGTCATGATGTTTGATTATTTTAATGGAGGCAAAAAGGAGAATTCCGATAGAAAGTGGGTTAATAAAAATGAGGTTTTCATTGTACCAACCTGGCTCTAAATTGGATCCAAACATCAGAAAACATATAACCCCTGATAAGACAAATAAAACAGATGAAATGAGTGTCATAAAAATGCCGTAGAAGAGTTTTGACTTGAATTGTTTCAAGAGCCATCCTCCTAAGCCTATGATGAAAAATACCAGCAGATACAAACCAAGATGGTTTGAATATTGTGAACTGACCGATTTCCTTATGCCTTCGGTTTGCTTATAATAATAACTTTCGCTTGCAAATAAACGGGGATAATCTTGTTGTATCACCGAGTGAAGCTCGGAAGGAAGGAACATGGCATCATAGGAAGAAACTGGGGTGTCGCAGCTTTTCCCCATGATAGAGTTGAGTGTCCATTCAAGGTACAGATTCCTATCCATATATTTTGAAGCAAGTTGTCTGTATGTTCCTCTATTGTCACTCTCTGATGCTGCTTTTAAGGCACCATTACTACTTTTATTGAGAATATCACGTATGCGCGTTGCACAGTTATCTTTGAAAAAATCGTAGAGATAAATATGATTCTCTCCGGTTGCATTGTATGAAAGAAAATCAATGATAGCGCCTTTTTCTTGTGCATTCAGATTGAGCTTTGTCTTTAAAATGGATCGATCTTGATCTTTGGTATATCCCAGTCTCCCTGTTTCATAAGAAAGTGCGAGCTGGTAGTACATTTTACCCTGACAAAATTTGAGGTAAAAATTATCGACATTGGTATTAAAAACACCAAAATCATAGACAATACTTTTTTTGTTTGGTCGCTCAAGAATGAGTGCGGTATGCCCAAACCATTCGTAGATTGAGTCACCCGGAGCGATTGTTGCTAAATAGATAGTGTAGGTATCTATAATGGCAGTTTGTTCTGGGGTTAAGGGTTTGTCAAAATGAGCCTTTTCGAGTTCAGGGACACTGGGAAAGGGATTTTCAAGTGTATTCCCTATGAGACTTGCACTGTGAACAGGAAAAAGGAATATGCATGATAGTATAAGAGTACCAATTAAATGTTTGAAATTCATAGCATTATACTACCATAGGAATATCAGAGAATAAAGAAGGATTCATATTAATTGTATGTTTTGTTGACTAGTAGGAACTTTTAGGCTACTTTTTAGAGGCTGGGGGGAACGGTGGAACGCGATATTTCATTGCAAGCAATAGTGCTGCAAAACAGAAGAACTGGAGAAAGCAACCGTAACCTTACTTTGCTGAGTCTCGAGAATGGAGTTTTCGAAGTAACAATCTATGGTGCGAGAAAATCTCGTGCTAAAGTACGTGTTATGCAATTTATGCAAGCAACCTTTTACCTGTACTATTATCCCAAAGGAAAGAGATACATATTAAAAGATATTCAACCAATTTGTGATAATGATGGGATTAATGAAGACTATGGACGAGTGATCGCCGCTAATGTAATGTGCGAATTCATCTTAAAGACGGGTTGTGAAGATATGGCGTATGCGTTTGAGTTACTCCAAGATAGCCTGAAAATAGTCGCTCTTGGTTCTGTCCCTGTTGATTTAGTGGTTATTCAGTTTCTCTTGAGAATGATACGAGAAAATGGCTTCTTTTCTTCTTTCAATACCTGTCCTGTTTGCGATAGGCATATTAAAGATGATGAATTGCTCTCTTTTAATCCTGAACTTAGTGCCCCTTGTTGTGAACAATGTGGTACGATGGGAGTATCAATGATTCTTCCTCCAGGCGCAAGAAAATATCTTTCTTTAACTATTGATATGGACTTAACCCAAGCGCTTTCTATTACGTTAAATCCCGTGACGAGTGGAAGAATTAGAGGATATATGCAACGTTGGGCTCAACATGTTATCGGACGACCCTTAAAAAGTCTGGAAAGCCTGGTGTAATAAAAAATGAAAAGTAATCTAAAGTGAGATATATATAGTGAAATGGAATAAAAAAAAGATCGAAGCATCAGAAATTAAGCGATTAAATGAATTGTTTAATGTTGATATGATCACAGCATCAGTTTTGGCAAGAAGAGGGGTAAGTAGTAAAGATGAGGTAAAGTTCTATCTTGAAAATGAACTCATTTATCTTCATAGTCCTTTCCTTTTTGAGGACATGTCGGAAGTCGTTGAAAGAATTAGTGAAGCTGCTGAAGGAAAAGAAAAGGTGAGAATCTTTGGTGACAGAGATGTTGATGGTATTACCTCAACAACCCTTTTAAAAACAGAACTTGATTCTATGGGCATCGATGTAAGTTGGACCGTTCCTGAAGGGGATGATCCGTATGGAATGACGCTTGATAAAGTTAAAATAGCCAAAGACGATGGAGTAACGCTGATTATTACCGTGGATTGTGGTATCAGTGAAGTGAAAGAAATTGCTTATGCCAGAAAAGAGGGTATTGATACTATTATTTTAGATCATCACCTTGCTGGAAGTGCGCTTCCTCCTGCTATCGCAATTATTGATCCAAAAATTGAAGATTGTGGATATCCTTTTCCCTTCCTTGCCGGTTGCGGGGTTGTCAGTAAAGTTATTTGGGCTTTGAGATTTTCTCTTACCCCTTTATTTAATGAAACAATCTTATTGTTACATGCTCAACCAGGAAATGATACGGTAAGAATTCAAGCCTTGAAATTAAGAAATTTTGTGGAAGTTGGAAGAGTCGTTGATGAGGTTAACCCTGGTGTTATTCGCGCAGATGAAAGTAAAATCATCCCATTTATTAACTGTGGACTCCCTATTTTAGTATTGGATGAACAAACCGAACGCATACAACTTGCCAAAGCTTTTGGTAACAATGTTGATATTCTCTTAAATGATTTACGTGGAGAAGTAGACTCTTATATTCCTCAAGTGAGAGGAAAGAGTTTGTTTGATTTGTCCTTTATTTCACATTCAGGTAGGTATAGTCTGATTGAACGGGATGAACTTGATGTGCTTCTTGGTCTTTTCCAGTCGTTAAGCCTGAGAAAGTATCCATCTATTGGCAGTGAATTTGATAAGGTCTTAGATCTTGTTGCTATTGGTACCGTCGCTGATATGATGCCAATGAAAAATGAAAATAGAATATTAGTGAGACGTGGTTTGCGAGTTTTATCACAGCAACCAAGGATGTCTCTACTTCCTCTCTTAACTTCTAAGAATCTTTTAGGAAAGAAACTTGGTACTACTGATATTGGTTGGAATATTTCTCCTGTTATTAATGCTTCAGGAAGAATGGGAAAACCTGGAGTAGCCGTTAATATGCTTCTTGCTGATAATCAGAATGAAATTGAAGAATATTCTCAAGAACTCATTTCTTTAAATAAGCAAAGACAAAAACTTGGCGATAACTCTTGGAATGAGATGCAAAATGAAGCAAAGAGAAGTTATGAACATTTTGGCACAAAACTGGTCTTGATTGAACATACTAAGGTCTATCGTGGTATTACTGGTTTAATGGCTTCTCGTCTTCTTTCTCTTTATGGTGTACCTACCATGGTGATATCACGACCTGGTGAAGGCAAAATTACAGGAAGTATGCGTTGTAATGAAGGTTTTAATATTAGAGATTTCTTATCTCATTTTACCAATCTTCTCAATGATTTTGGCGGCCACGCATGTGCTGGTGGGTTTTCTTTAGATGAAGCTAATCTTGAAAGTTTTAAAGCGCAGATGGAAGATGTACTCGATCATATGGATTGTGTTGAGGAAGTAGAAGATGTGTTGGATATTGATTGCACCGTGCCCCCTAAATATATGAATCCACAGTTAATCAAAATATCTGAACGATTAGAACCCTATGGTGAGCAGAATTCTCCTGTCGTGTATCAAATTTGTGGTGCGGTTTTGTTGGATGCGACTCCTGCAGGCAATGTGAATTCAGGTCCTCGACATTTAAGAATGACACTCAGTTACGGAGATTATAAATGGCCCTGTATATTCTGGAAATCAAGTGATAAACTTGGTGTCGATTTTGCTGTCGGCAATACCGTTGAGTGTGTTTTTAGACTGGGAAGGAATAATTTTAGGGGTCAAGAGACTCTCCAACTGACTATTCTGGATATGAAACAATCACTTTCTTCTGAGGGTTAAAAAAAACAAAATATTAGCCCGAGAGTGTTGATGTTTTGTCTATAATTTTATATAGTCACTAACGTTGGTAGAAAAATCTATCAATGTTTTGACACTTTTAAATGAAAAACAACAAGCTTTCCCATAATGAGGAGAGGAGGTGATATACATGGCATATGTAAAGGTCGAAGATAACGAACCTTTGGAAAAGTCAATTAAGCGTTTTAAGCGCATGGTTGAAAAAGAAGGTATCATTCGTGAATGGAAGAAGAGAGAATACTTCGAAAAGCCATCCACCATCCTTAACAGGAAAAACAAGACTCTTGCTCGTAAGCAGATGAAGAAAACTTCTAAGACACGTGGTAAGAACTACTAAAAACACACCGCCGGGGTATACCGGCGGTTTTTTTAAATACATTTTTTTGTGCTATTCTGATTTTTATATCTAGCACATTTTTTACTTTCCCCTCAAAATAATATAACAAATTTAAGTTTTTCGTAAATTTAATTCAATTTATTTGACATAAAGTTAATATATCGTTATTATAGTAATCAAATATATGTTGAGTATTCAATATAAAATTCAAGGGGTAAAGAATGTTTATTCTCATTTCAGACGCATTTGATGCATCACTTCAATCAAAACTCGCTCAATATGGAGAAGTTTCAACAGATACTTCTCGATTGGCAGAAGCAGAAGTTGTGCTGGTACGTAGTAAGACCAAATGTACTCAAGAATACATTGATCAAGCAAAGAATCTCAAGCTAATCATTCGCGGCGGTGTTGGTATCGATAACATCGACAAGGATTATGCTTCCTCCAAAGGTATTTCGGTACGAAATACTCCAACAGCGTCTTCGGTAGCTGTTGCTGAGCTCGCAATGGCTCATATGGTGGCTTCTTCCTCTCGACTTATTGAATATCACAATGGTATGAAAGATGGCAAATGGTTGAAAAAAGAGATGAAAAGAACTGAGCTCTATAAAAAGAAACTTTTATTAGTAGGACTCGGTCATATTGCACAAGAAGTTGCCATTCGTGCAAAAGCTTTTGGTATGGATGTGGTTGCTTATGATAAATATGTGAGCTCATCTCCACTGGCAACACTTGTTCCGTCTTTAGACGAAGCTGTTGCTGATGCAGATTACATCTCAATTCATATCCCATTGACACCTGAGACAAAAAACTTATTTAATGCATCTCTTTTTGCAAAAATGCAGAAAGCTCCCGTTGTCGTTAATACCTGTAGAGGTTTGGTCGTGAATGCTGATGATATGGTTGCTGCGCTCGATAAGGGAACGGTTTCCATGTATTGCACTGATGTCTATCCAAATGATCCACCACATAAAGATTATCCTTTATTGCATCATGATAGAGTAATATTTACACCACATGTTGGTGCTAATTCTCAAGAAAATCTACTTCGTGTTACAGATGAAGCAGTTTCAATTGTCGCAGAGTATGTTGAAAAGGGAGTAAAGTAATATGGCTCGAAAGATGAATTTTTTCGCTGGTCCATCTGTCATGCCTCTAGAAGTATTAGAGGAAATGCAGAGAGATATTGTTGATTATAAGGGAATGGGTGGTTCTATGCTTGAAGCAAGTCATAGAGGTGCAATGTTTTCCCAGATGTATGATGAATGTCTCAGTAGTGTCAGGGAAGTAATGAATATTCCTGATGATTATGATGTGTACTTCTTAGGTGGTGGTGGAACATTACAGTTTAGTATGATCCCCATGAATTTCCTTAAACCTGGTACATGTGCTGATTATTTAAAGAGTGGAGCTTGGGCAAACAAGGCTGCAAAAGATGCTGAGAAACTTGGTCGAGTAAATTATTATTTTGATGATTCACGTGAAAACTACATTACCTTACCTGATCCAAAGAAAGTGCATCCAAGTAAAGATTCAAGTTATCTGTATCTTTGTGCAAATGAAACAATTGGTGGCATTGAATGGCAGTCTTTCCCTGACACAGGTTCTGTTCCTATGATTGCAGATATGTCTTCTGATTTACTCTCTCGTCCTGTACCCGTGGATAAATTTTCTATGATCTTTGGTGGTATCCAAAAGAATCTTGGTCCTGCTGGAGCAACACTTATTGTCATGAAAAAAGATATGTATGCTAGACAGAATGAAAATTTGACCTCCTATTTGGATTATTCTATTCATGGTAGTAAAAAGGGATTGTATAATACACCTCCTGTTTTTGCTGTGTGGGCGGTAAAACTTGAGTTAGATTGGATTAAGAGAAATGGTGGAACTGAAGGTATGCATCAAAGAGCGCTGAAAAAGAGCGCCATGTTGTATGATATTATTGATTCTAGTGATTTCTGGAAATGTCCTGTTGATAAGAAAGTAAGAAGTAGAATGAATGTGGTATTTAGACTTGGAAGTGAAGAGTTAGAAAAGAAGTTTGTTGCTGAATCAGCAGCAGAAGGGATGATGGGACTCAAAGGACACCGAAGTGTTGGTGGCCTTCGTGCAAGTATTTATAATGCTTGTCCTCCTGAAGATGTTGCTTCTTTATCTCAATTTATGAAAGAGTTCGAAAGGAAAAATGGATAACAATGACAAATAAAGTAGATGATACTAATAAGCAAATTATTAGAGAACTTATTGATGGTAGAAAACCTTATAGTGCTATTGCTGAAAAAGAAGGAATTACTGAAAATACAGTACGAGCTCGTGTGAACAAACTTGTTGACGAAGGGGTCCTTTCTATTACGGGTTTAGTGGATCCTGAAAAATTTTCAGGAATTCAAATCGTGATTATGGGTATTAAACTTAAAACTCTCGATTTGGAAAGAAAGGCCATTGAGTTTACTCAGCTTAGAGGTGTAATCAATGCAGCGGTTGTAACGGGTAGATATGATTTAGTGTGTCAACTTTTATTAAATGAAGATGATGGACTTTCTCTTCTCGATTTTTTCAAGCATGAGCTTGGAAAGGTTGATGATGTTGCTGATGTTGAAACCTTTATTGTGTATCAAAGTCATAACCTCAAAGTACCCTACGTGCTATAACAAATTGTAAAACTTTAAACGGGACTGTTTCTTTTGTCTTTTTCTGACAAGTGAAACAGTCCCGTTTTGCTCTCTGTTTATGAGACAAAAAGGTGTCGTAAAGAAATACTGGCAAAGGGTTGCTACCTTGTCTTTATCTGACAGATATAACAACCCGTATACCATGTATTATTTGTTGTTAAATGCAGCTTGGTATGTAGTTACATACGTATCTAGTCCATTCTTTTTGAAATAATCCAGATATTCTTTGTAGGTCTTTGCTACGGTTGCACCACTTGGAGCATTTCCAAGAGTTTTGTAGCGAACGACATTGAACATGAATTCAGAAATATCATTTGTTTCCAATGAGGTGGTTTCTGCAAGACTTTCATTTTGTCTTGGAGTGAATGAGAATGATGGAGGGGTGAGTGTATAGTAATTGGGATTATCACCTTTTAAACCATCTCCCGTATAGGATGGGAAGTTTGTGGTAGAATCTTTTAAGAGAGACCATCCTTTAAATCCTCTTTCGCTGGTACTTTGATATTCGAAACCTATTTGTTTTGGATATCCAACTGCTGGAAGCATTGAACCTTCCCAGTCTCTGAGGAATCGAGAAATATCACCTGCAGCAAAGGTATTTGTTGCATTGAGGATCCAAGAATCAAACCGTGGCCATTCATTGCCAGCAGGTCCAACATATTTATTTTTCAAGTCAACATTCTGGAGAATTCCGTAGTTTTGTACGACAATGCCTTCAGGGCTAAAGAAATAATCCATGACTGTTGCGGCTCTCTTAATTTCAGCATCAGTGGAACCTGCAACTGAAATTGACCACCCATTATTCTTGATGGTACGTGAATTATTAATATAGTATTGCCAAACACCGTTGATTTTTGAAACAGGAGGAAGGATAACTTCAATATCAGGATTTAATGTATCTGAAGTTGAAGAACCAATCCAGTCAAAAGTCATGAATCCGTAGCTTGGCTTGGAGGAAGCATCTGTTCCCCAAAGAACACTTCTAAAGTTAGATTTATTTGATAAATCAAAACAATCACTGTAAATGAGTCCTTCTGCGGTGAGATTACTGAGAACAGAAAGTACTTTATACATGTTTTAAGTACTGTAGGTGTATTGTAGTTGCCCCTCTTTATCAATGGTCCAGCGTGCATCATAAGAGTCTGATCCATGACAAGGAATCCCGTTGAGATAGTTTCCTAAGAAACGGCAAAGATCTTCTCTGTATTCAGATTTACGGGTGAAGAAAGGCCATACAGTTTTTGCTTTTCCGTCTGTTAAGAGCATTGGATTTGCTTTGATACATCGAAACAATGCAATGAGTTCATCGATGTCACACGCAGCTCTTTCTCCAATAAATAATTGTGATGGATGATCATAATCGTAGTTACGATTGATATAATCGATGAAAGCCTTTGTTAAGGTTGCACCATTTTTCACTGAAAGATTATTTTGGATTTGAATGATTGATTCATTTGTTTTTTTCGTGATAGAAATGCCTTCTTTAGGCGTTACCGTATTTTGTCTAGCCTGGCTACCAATGTAGAAACCATCATAGTAGGTTGTGAAAGATTTTGTATCAAAAGAAGCTTTTGGATTGTCGAGAAGGTCTGTAATCCAATGAGCTCTGCAACAGTATGTTCTTGCAAAGTCACACACTTCATATAAATAAGGAACATGATAAATGTTACCATCGTAGGCTGTGATGGATTTTTTTACAACAGGATTTGCATCAAGATAGGCTTTGAAATAAGGCATTTGACCTTGTTCCA